>Ga0099826_10000896_pt1 | contig 16333 bp, 6 predicted proteins | sample Mtrugardesep15_FD_76830 | JGI IMG/M metagenome (GOLD analysis project Ga0099826, IMG submission 76830) | Root nodule microbial communities of legume samples collected from California, USA - M. trunc garden sep15 | ecosystem: Host-associated > Plants > Roots > Nodule | place: USA: California... | reverse complement strand
TAGGCAAGAGGAGGAGCTGTTCAACCGTGTTCCTCTTACTAGAGAGGAGAGGAAGAGAGAAAAGCACATGAAGAAAGCAACAAATGGGTATGGGGAAGGCCTGATAATTTCCTTTTATAAAAGCATCAAATGTATGATGACATTTTTTTTACTTGTTTTTTGTTTTTACTTACATCCGTGTTTATTATTTTGCAGGATGCAAGGTTTAACAGAGAGTTTATTTGATGAAATCAGAGTATTACCCTTTGAAGATGATACTAGAGAGAAAACAATGGGATCCAGAAATGGTGGCAAAAGAAACGGGAAGTTGAAGAAGCGAAAGGTATGCCCTTTTGATACTTTAAAATTGCTGTGTGAAAACATTAACAATACTACGTTTTTTGAACATTGGAAATGTACATTCATTTCAGTTCAACATCAGTGGATGTGATTTGTGCTCTCTTGCATCTGCACTGCAAAGAACGAACTTAATTATTTGATGACAACTTTACAGAAACTGATTTTCCTCTGATGTCCCTGGCATGTCCAAAGAAACTATTTAACCTAAAATTGTTGTCTTAATATTGTTCAAACCTAATGTTTTATGAACCCATGCTTTCTAACCTCATGGATGCTCATTAAAATCTAAGGTTGTCTTAGCTAATAAATAGTTTTATTGGGATCCATATCTCCCAAATACCTGTTATTAACTGTTACCTTTTGCCTCTGGGGTAAGCAATGGTGATTTGGTTACTGGTCTAGTTATAGTTGTCATGTCACACGCAAAACCAAATTCTGCTTATGAATTATAACAATTTCGGATTCTTTGCAGAGGAAACATTGATGGAAGAAAATTTGGGTTACAACCTACTACAGGACTAGGACTGTACTGCTATTTGAAAAACACTGCATGCTTTTGGAGGAAGTAATGCAAGGGAGTGTTGAAGCCAGAGTTGGATTTGGTGCATTCCTCCCCCTTGGCTGTCATGGTTTTCTTCAATTCCTATATGCGAAGTGTTGAACTGTGGCTAAACAAGTAGGGTTTGTATGTTTCATTTTTTGTTACTATTATCATAGTCATCATTGAGATCGGCTCGTGCTTAGTTCAGTGAGAAACTGGATTTGAGATTTTAGAAGAAATGAAATATTTGTTTATTGGCTGTTGTGTCTAAACAAGTGGGGGGTTGTAGATTTTGATTGTTTTCATATTTCTATTATATCATCATCATGATTTTTTTTTATTCTTTATTTATTTTATTTTTGTTTATTTTTAGCAGAAATGAATATTTGTTTATTGTTTGTTGTTGTTGTTGCTGTTATTATTATTATTAGGAAAATGTTAACAATTGCCCTCGGGGCACTTGTTAAGAAGTTTAAAATGGAAATTTTGTCTTGGGAATGATGCATTCAACACATTGAAACTTTAAAAAGTAACTTTATCCACATGAATATTGTAAATTACTTCTATTTTTAAATCCTTAACTAGTGCCCTAAGGGCATTGGTTAACAAGACCCTTATTATTATTATTATTATTATTATTATTATGATCCTAATCTGCCGGGGTGCTTAGTTTATTTGGAACCTAGATTTGAGATTTTAGAAGAATTGAAATGATTGTTAATTAGCCGTTATATAAATGCACCCAATTTTGCGAGACATGTATTCTTTTCATCGAGCCTATTGCTCTATGCTGCTTGCATTACTTTTACATCTCTAATTTAGGAAGCTAATTGTTGTTCCTATATTTCAGTCTTAACTTGATTGTTGTGGGGTAGAGTGTGGGCAATTGAATGCTGGCATTAGACTTATGGCTAGACAGAATACTCCCATGCCAAGGTTTGTATACATGTTGAATTTCTTTGCACACACCATTAGCTGTTAACCCCACCTTTTGTGTCACTTTGATTTAAACATGTCTTTTGGTCCATTCTGAACTAACAATTTCATCATTGGATTAACAAATATCATCAAGTTTTCTAACATGAGCTTTGGATCCATCAATTACGCAATATCTAAATTCAATTCACACTTTCCATTTTTATTATCTCTAAATATCGATTGATTTTGTTCAATCAAAAAAGATTTTGATCCAAACTTTGGATCCAATTTATAGTAATTCTAATTACGTAATTTTACCTGGAACTTCAAAAACAATATTATATATATAACAACATTACTACTACTCATTCAGTCATTCCAGTAGCAGGCAAATACAGTAGTTAGCTAGGCAACAATGTTGAAGATAATAATGAAAACATCCACTCCTTCAAGGATCTATCACACACCATAAACAAAATTAGAGCAGAGAATTCATTATGGACTACTAAGCAAAAAGAACCACCCAGAAACCCAGTTTCCATCATTTTCAATACATCATAAAATAATATAGGTAACATTTATGTTTTTCCTTTTCAATTTTATGCAATAAATTTATAATGGTAATTTGTTCCATATGATTGAGTAGCAACCTTTACTCAATTTTTTGTGTTATCGAATCTCAGACTCGGAGAGACCTCCATGGACCAATGTGGAAACAAGGGAACTGCAATAGTGGTGCTTACTGATAGCAATGCTTTGTCATTTTCTTCTTCTCCTTTATGGAACTTCTTTTTACTTTATTACCTTTTACTTCCTCTTTGATATTGATGAAATATGACATATAACAAATTGTATAAAAACATGCACTTCAACATGACCTGTAACTCAATCAACTCATGTTAGTATTGTTGAAGTGTGTGTGTTTTTGTACAATTATTGACGTGCATGTTTTTATACAAGTCATATATTTTATCAATTTCGAAGAGGAAGTAAATGGTAAAAGGTAAAGAATAAAATGCATACTGGGAGAAGAAGAAAAGGACAAAGTTTTGCTATCTGCAAGCTCCCTTGTTTCAACATTGGTCCCTTGAGGCGTCTCTGAGTCTGACATTCGACTAAACAAACAAATTGCGTAAATGGAAAAAAAAATGTTAACTTTATTACTCTTTGGTGTATTGAAAATGATGCAAACGGGGATTTTGGGCTTTCTTTTTTACTTGGTAATTCATAATAGGTTCCCCGCTTTTGTTCCTGGTCCCTTGAAGTTCCCTTCTCACCAAATTCGCTACTACTACTACTGCCTTAGTATTCCGCTTTAGTAGAATACTGCCTTTGCCTGTTACTGGAATGACTGAATGTGTAGTAGTAAGTAGCAGCGCTGCTATTCTGGTTAAAAATAACAAGTTTGGATTCAGGAATTATTGTTAACAAATGAGTTGAGAAAATGAAGTAATTGATGGATTGTGAGTTCAACTATTGCGTAATTGATGGATCCAAAACTCATGTTAGTGAAAACTGATGATATTTGTTAAATTAATAATAAAATTGGTGGTTCTGAATGGATCAAAAGACATGTTAAAACACAAACTGCTGGGTTAACAGCTAATGGTGTATGCAAAGAAATTCAACATGTTTAGAAACCTTGGCGTAGGTATCTTCTCTCTAAGCCTAATGGCCTATGCTCTACCCCACAACAGCAATTAAGTTAAGACTGAAATATAGGAACATCAACAATTAGCTTCACCAAATAGGTAACGTAAACTATTCACCAAATTTGACAGCGGAGTCGATCTAGGTGTGAACTGTGAAGCATATTAAACTTAATACTACTGACGGAGCCTTCTATTTTACGTTTTCACTACCGTTGTCCTTGGCTACCAATGATTATTCTATATATTGGACGTAATTTTGATTGGAGGTTCATTTAAAAATCAAGGGAGTTACGGTTTATTTTTCTTGGGACTAAAAATTGAGTTTTTCTTTTTTATATAATGGATCAAATAATAAGGTTTCATATTTATTTATTTTCTTTCTAAAAGACTGGAATCAGGGTCTCAACTCTCAAGGGCAATAAGCTAGCTTAGAGATTATAAACTCGCATGAAAAAAAGACTAGAATCATGGTCCGTTTGTCAAGGCAATAAGCTAGCTTATAGTTTATAAACTCGCATAAAAAAAAGATTCGTTTCAAAAACTATCTTTTCACCCTGATCTTACAAGTGTGTATTAAATGCAGAAATTTGATAAATTACATTTGGCATCTAGAAAAAGTTTTTTTTTTTTTCTTAAATAATATAATTGTAGTTACGATTATCCTACCTTTTTATTTAAATGACAACGTTACTTCAAAATTAAATACAATTGTTACGATTATCCGTATCAAGTGAGAAGACTAACTTATAATGAAATATGTGAGGATTAAATTATGACTCTCTGATTCAATCAAATTTAATGGTTTAGATTTTATAAGTCTTTATGTGCCCATACGAGTTTCGTTCTTATGAATTTCACCAATTGTAACCGCTTCGTCTTCTTCCACCAGTTGTATGAATTTCATTCTTATTTCCAATTGAAAAGCTCAACCTGATATACAAGTTTTTGTTGCCTGGTGCATGCATGAGTATTGCCTTATGTATGGCGATTGTTGTTTTTCTTTAATTATTCTCATCTTGTTAACACACATCAATGACAATTGTGTTTTCCAATTTGTATATCATTTATGTAGCAGTTGTTTCACAGTTAAAAGGTCACAAAGAAAAATAATAATTCATCATCTAATTCGCATTCATTTGGCAATCTCATCTCGGAAGCCACCGTCAAATTAAAGAGATGTTCTTCTAGAAATTAATAAAAAAGTTAGAAATACAAGGATAGGATTTGAAAAGAATACGAGAAATGATATTTAAACATTCACTAGACAACAACTTTTGTGACAACATTCTCTATCATACTCACATTATTTATTACTTTATCTCTTTATTGATTTGGTTTCCGTGCAAATACCTTCTTTTTTTTTGTTTATAAATTATGGTTGTCATGTAAGTTATCAATTAATTTGGTTGTTCAAATAACACTTCTCAAAGAATATTTGTTGAATCCCTTTCTATTGGATACCGCACCACTTTGTTGTGAAGATGGGACTGTAGAGAAGCAGCAAAATAGATTATGGACACTTGCGCGAGAAAGAAGAGAGCAACACAATAATCATTTTAAGAGCAGTGCTAGCAACAAATGCTTTAGCACTCGCTCATGGAAACTCGTTCAAATGATAAACACGCGCTTTAAACAAATATTCATAGAAACTCATTATAGAAATGAATAGACTGGTAAAAAATAATAGAATGGTACAATAGATTGAGATATTTATAAGAGTGAGTTGGAATAACTAACTCGCTAACCAACTTGATAACCTAGTTAACCTATCATCTAACTCTAGTTTATTCACTATAGTGTAATAGTTAGGAAAAGGAAGAAAAGAGAAAGAAAGGGAGCGATGAATTTATTGAACATTTTCCCTATTTTAAAGATGAAGTTTGCAGTTAAGTGTTTAATGAGTGAACTGTGGTTTGAGTTCAATGGAGGTTGGGATCGAAGTAGGGATGACACTTGGTATGGTTTAGATATGATACTAATGTATCTGTCCTATATGTGCAACTTGAAAAACCACCCACGCCTACAATTTTCTTTCCTACTCTCTCTGACTTATAATAGACGTTTTCTTTCTTAATTTTTTTTTTCTCAAATTATTTATCATTTTTATAAAGGGTCTTATTAACAAGAATTTTTATGACACTTGTTAATGTTACACAAATAAAAATAATTGTAAGTTTTAAAGGCATTTATTAATATTTTCCTTTTTTTTTTTTTAGATAAACAATGAGCATGATACTCACGAGTCCCAACCTAATGTACCCTGAATAAAGTCTCCACCCAATTTGGTTGTTTTGTTTCTCTAAACGACAAACCCTATTTCAAGCGAATGCCACCGTGAAGAACACCACGACGTAACAGAATGTTTTCGCCGGAAAATTCAACGGCGACGGTAGATAGGATCGGAATTTTACCAGACGAAATTCTGATTCACATTCTCTCTTTCGTTCCCACCAAACAAGCCTTCACCACATCCATTCTCTCAAAGCGATGGATTCATCTTTGGCGTTACGTTCCCATTCTCGATTTCACCGAAGCCAATTTGGAAGACCGAGATTCCGTTCTCCGCTTCGAAGAATTCATCTTCTCCGTCATCCGCTCACGACATTCCGCCGGTAATCATTTCATCAACACTTTCATCCTCGACATTCAACGCCATTCATCTCGTCTTCATGCTCTCGTTTTCGGTAATTCGAATACAATTGCACCTGAATTTCCTATTCCTATCCTTGGTTCCACAACACTCGTTGTTCTTAAGCTCGCTTCGTTCGATATGGGTGCGGATTTGTTTCTTGATTTGATTACATTACCTTCACTCAAAACCCTACATTTGAAAAATATTAACTTTGAGCAAGATGAACATCTTATGTTGATTTTACAGAAATGTCCAATTCTTGAATATCTTCAATTATCTAATATATATGGTCATTCTCCCTATTATTGGATAAGCGATGATCACACCTTAACAAAGTTGAAGAGAGCTGATATTACTATCTGTTATTGCCGTTTTCTGATGAAAGCACTTTCGAATTTGGAGTTTCTTCTAATTCAACTATCCCAGGTTTGTTTCATTATTAGGAATATATGATCATGCATGCCTAATGTGATTCATTTCTAATACTTTGGTCTTTTTTATATAATTTAGGATTATCACCCATATGACTTTCCTACATTCAATAATCTGACTCATTTGGTGGTCAACTATGATTGGGATATAGTTGTACAAGTGCTTCAGCATTGTCCTAAGCTTCAAAATCTGGACCTTTATCAGGTTTGTTTGTTAAATTTAATGATCATATTTGATTTATTTTTTTCTTTCTTAACATACATGTATGCATTGTTTAATTTTATCTGTATTATTAACAGAAGTTACAAGGTGATTATTGGAAGGATGAGGAGGACATTGCAGAAGATGATCAAGAAAACTGGGCCTATCCCAAATCTGTTCCAACTTGTCTTTCATTAAACCTTACAACTTGCACTATGCGGGACTTTGCATTTGCAGGCCTACAACGTAATCACATTATGTTAGCAAGGTTTATTTTGAAGAATGCAAAAGTTTTGGAAACTATGACAATTTGGTGCAGCAGAAAACGGTCTAAAATTGAAAAACTATTATCCTCATGTCCAAGGGCTTCTGAAAAATGTCAACTTTCAATCTATTGATTGATAACATATATGATATGTAAGTAGTAGTTTCTTTATTCTCTCTTTTGTTTCATTAGCTTCTACTATGAAATTATTGGATTTGGTGGTTTGATGAACTATGTGCTGTTTTTTTGTCCTCCGCAAATTGTAGTAATTACACGACTTGTCATTGGGGAGAAACTTAGTGATTAATATTGTAGCTGCATGTTCATTTTTAGGCATAAGAAAAGAACCAAGAATTTAAGTTCCGAGGGCATAAAAATGAAACTTAAGAAATAGTTGGAGAAAGTATATTTATATGTGAGTTTTTAGGAAGGAGAAAAAGGGTGAAAGAGATGGGTTTGGATTGAAACTACAACAAAAAAGAGACTCCTTTTCATCTGTATTTAACTATTTGACTGGTCTCTGGTTTGGTATGCCCGAACTCCTTTTCATCTCTATTTAACTATTTGATTAATCTCTGGTTTGGTATGCCCGAACTCCTTTTCATCTCTATTTAACTATTTGCTTAATCTCTGGTTTGGTTTGCCCAAAGTATGTCATCATGTTCTGCTTATAAACGTCTCCTCTTTATAAGGCAAAAGATGCTTGAATGATGATGGCAAGCAAGTCACACAAATGTGCTTTTGGTTTACTTGAGGAAGTTGTATGTTATACCATGTTAAATATGGGATAACACCCAGCTTTTCTTAGTGATGTAGCAGCCGTGAATGGGAAGTTTCTTCACAATTTTAAAGGGTAATGCAGTAGGCATAGGCAGATAAGCTTTTGGTTTCTAGGTCACTTGTGTGTGAAGGACCATTAAATTATTAATTATTGTTAATTAAGAGACAAATAACAAACATGTTGAAGAAGGTAGACACTAAGTGTATGTTTGGATTGGTGATGAGTTCGGTAGAATTTCAGTGTCACCTTTATTTTGCCAAATTCACCACCAACCCAAACATGTATTAAATGACCATGAATAAATTGAAATTATGACTTCTAACATATGTACTAAGGCTTTGTTTGGGAGTTTGGAGGGGAGGGGAGGGTTTTGGAAAAAAGGAAGGAGCAAGTGGAATAAATAGAAGACATTGGGAAGAGAGGGCTTTGGGGGTTAATTTTTTATTCATAATACAAAATCCCCCTCACTTGGTGGAACTCAAAAATTGTATTGGGGGAGGGTTTTAGGGGGTTTATATGAATTTTTCAAATTCAATCTTTTGTTGTTATAATATTTTTAAAATTAATAATATATTAATCATAAGCATTAGTTTATCATTCTCTAAAAAATTGTTCTTTCAAAAAATGTGAAAGATTTCTCCATTTTTCTATATATTTATCACCCCTCGAAGTCCTCTCTTCCCCTCACCTCCAAACTCCCAAACAAAGCCTAAGCGACAGTACATAAATTAAAATGATGGCTACTAACGATAGTGTCAGAGATACGGAGTCTTTGCATGTGATAAGTATGGAGTCTTTGTCATGCTTTGTTGTTTCCCGTTTTCCGTAAATAATGCATTTTTTTTAGGGATATACAAGCTATCACAAAATAAATTTATGTGAAGAACTATATGAACAACTTTCAGATTTTGTAAACAAGTTTTTTAACAGCTTATAAATAAGCACTAGCAAAATACAGAGTCTGAATTACAAAACTTAGCTATCCTTTTGAGCAAGCAGACTTCATCCAGCTTGGTAGCTGTTGGAAATGTGAAGTATTTATGTTTGTAGTTGGATGTCATTCAGGTTGTGTAGTCGAGTCCTTTTATCATCTAAGGATAGTTAAAAGTATTTAGGCAGGAGTCAAAAATATTTTTAAAACTTCATATTTAACATCATGAATTTAGATCCATTACTACGTTTGAATGTGTTACTTTTAAAAAATTAACAGTTCTCTTGTGTAATGTGATTAAGGATCTGATGGAGGTGGTGAATGAGATTAAAATGTTGTCGCAGAGACGGGGTTTGTGTAGTAAGAAATTGCCTCGTTGTCTATTTTATGAATGGTATAGGGACCTTGGTAACTGTTTGGTGAGATAAGGGTTGGTTCCTACTTGTTGGCTGCGCCAAGGGTCTGGTGTTATCTGTTAGTAGACTGCTTTACCTCATTCTTCTGGTTTGGTGGTTTTAGTTTTATTTGGCCGTTTGGTGGCTCTTTTTGGTGGGCAACTGTAGCTGCTTGTGTTTGGGTGGGTTGAGTTAGGCGTTGGGGGGGCTGCTTTGGGTGTTTTTTGTTTTGGTTGTAGACTTGTGAGTTCTGGTTCTGTTCTGTTTGTGTGTGTTTTCATTAATTGGCAGGGGAGTCCAGTTGATGTCACATTACTGTTATAGATGTTCTATTAACATAGTTTGCAATTGAAAGAAAAAACCACTTGCTAGTCATTTCTCACTTCATGTCAGTCAATTAGCACTAATTTTGTTTTTTGATATTCTATTTTTGACTTTTTTGCTTTGATTTCTATGCAGATGCAGATGTGAATTTGATCTAACTTTCATTCACTGGAAGTGTTCTTCTAAATTTATTTGCTTTATAGGCTCTTCTCATGTTCTTTTTCTTTAGTTGCTTTTTTGGTACTTAATTGCATCGACGTTTCTTTTGAATTGTTAGACACCGCAATCACGTTGATCTTTAATGAGTTTATTTACTGTACGAGACATATATGAGTATTGAAATCTTTTAACTCTTATATTATACTTCTATTTTTCTTTTTATATATATATATATATATATTTTTTGTTGCAAGTATTTTTTAGTTCTGGTTTTGTCCTGTAGATTACAGATCTATTCCCCAAGGAATGCAATAAAATTGAACAATTCTTTAGGGTATGTATGGTTGGAGAGGGGTAGGGGATGGGAGGGATTATTATAAGTGTTTGATTTTATTTATTTATTTTACCAAATTGCCTTGTCGAACCAAACATATCTCAACATATCAACATAGGACCGTAGATTGAATAAGATTCATATCAACATCAGCCACCATGGTTTCTTTGTTACTTCTTCCCAAATCATCAAAGTTTCTTGGTTACGTGTTCCCAAATTAGACAGAAACAATGAGACGGATAAGGTAGAAAGGAACACAACGTCTGGTGATTTCTCTAGCATAGGTTTGTAAACATTTCTTGGAGTTCTGAAATCTGATTTTTTCAATCTGTTTTACCACCATTCTCCCGTCCTATTCTCGACCGTCAATCCTACATTGGTTACTTCAAAACAATTTTCACGTGGTTATTTTTCAATTTTAGAAAACAATTTTTTTTTCAAGTGTAAGAATAAATATTTTAGAACAAATATTAATGAAGGTAATTTTTTTTTTTTCACACAATGGGAATATTGTGTAAGAACAAATATTGTCGTTTTTGGTTTTATTTTCCTTTATTTTAGAATGATTTCCTCTTTATAGAAAAAATAGATTTTCTACATTAGAGGAAAGCCTATTCAAGATTTACTGGATATCAACATAAATTTGAAATCTTTTGACGTATGCGACATAACCAACTTGGTAAAATATTTAATATATATGCAGTCACACGCACGCACACACATTACTTCTACTCATTCAGTCATTCTAGTAGCCCGTATAGATAATAGTTAGCTAAGCGATAGTGTTGAAGATAACGAAAAATATCTACATCCATTCTTTCAACGATCTATCACACCGGAAACACAACTAGAGCAGGAACCTATTATGGACTATCAAGATAAAAAGACCCCTAGAATCCCTATTTCCATCGTTGTAAATACATAGGTAATATTTTTTTCCTTTTCAATTTTGTGTAACACATATTTATTGGTAATTTGTCTCATGTGAATGAATAGCAAACTTTACTCAATCTGTTTGTAAAACCGAATCTCAAACTCAGAGAGACCTCAAGGACCAATGTTGAAACAAGGGAACAACAACAATGAAGCTTAGAGGTAGCAAAGCTTTAAGATTTTCATCTTCTCAAGTGTGCAACTTTTTTTTTTAGTTTATTACCTTTTTGTTGTTTTCATGCACGTGTCGTGGCCACATCCATAATTAATTTCATGATTTATATCATCTGAAGTTCATTCTTCTATGTTTCAACTCGAATCTTCTAGTCCGCGTGCTTGAGAAATGTCACATGTTTCAAGTTCTCATAATTCCAAGCAATAGGGTTTGCTAACTTTTCAAGTTTAATGCAAACAATCTTCAATCTTCGGTCTGCTTTTATATATCGAGTCATGGGCACGGTGCCCCTTGTTTTATTGGTAGTAGGAACCACCGCCATTGAGAACATGGTAGTTGGAGTCAACAACAATTTTTGAATGTTTTAAATCCCACTTGACCTATGTTCACATAAAAGGATATCAAGAACATGAAGCTGAGGTGTCATTTGTTGAATATATTTTGCGGAACATACTTGTTTTGAAGACAATGCTTATTTTTGTTGATATTTGGATGGAAAAAACGGACAAGAACTGTTATCTCAAAAGATTAACTAACATACCAAAGGGCCCTGTCATGTGTCGACTTAAATTTATTCCTATTGCATCTTCTTAAAGTGAAACCCCTCACTGCAAATTTAAGAAGATACATCAGGGTTAAATTTAAGTTGACACTTGATAGAGCCCCTTAGTATGCTAGATAATCTTTTGAGAGAACAATTTGTCATTTTTGTCCATTGAAATATCAACAAAAATAAGCAATGTCTTCCAGACAAGCCTGTTATGCAAAATATATTTAGCAAATGTCAGCTCATCGTAAGTCTTTGATATCCTTCTATGTGAACTTAGGCCAAGTGGGATTTGAGACATTAAGAACTTGTTGTTGCTATGAATTATGAGAACTTAAAGCATGTGTCATTTCTCAAACACATGGACCAGAAGATTTGAGTTGAAACATGAGAATGAACTTTAGATGATGTAAATCGTGAAATTCAGGATAGTTTAGAATAGATTCATGAAGTGGCCACCACATGTAGATAAAAGCAACATGATGACGCACAATAGATATAAACGATAATAAAAATTAAAACTTCTCCTTTGATGACAAATGACGCAATAGTAGATATAAATCACTGTAATCATCAATTTTGTAATCCTGGAGGAGTTTGAGAACATGGTCAACATATTCAATTTTAGTGTGGGGAAAATACATCAAGAAATGCTTCCATCATACTCTGAAAGTTGCCAATGATGTCCAATTTGATGTATGTCATCTATATCAAAGTAAGTCCAACTGAAATTGTCATTGGTGAAAATTCAGGTGAATGCCATTTGTAATAGACAAGATGAATCTTGGAGAAATGCAAAGTTATCTTGGAGGATGATAACGGTGAGGTTAACGTAGTTAAGGATTACAAATTCCTGAAATCTTTTTACGTATGCGCCCTAACCAACTTGGTAAAATATTACACACACGCACACATGCGCGCGCGGACGCACATTACTTCTACTCATTCAGTCATTCTAGTAGCAGGCGTATGCACTAGTTAGCTAGGCGACAATGTTGAAGACAACAACAAAAAATATCCACATTCATTCTTTCAACGATCCATCACACCAGAAACACAACTAGAGTAGGGAACCTATTATGGACTATCAAGATAAAAAGAACCCTAGAATCCACATTTCCATCATTTTAAAAACACATTAAATAACATAGGTAATATTTTTTTCCTTTTCAATTTTGTGCAACACATTTTTACTGGTAATTTGTCCCATGTGATATTACCTATTTTGTGCAATCAAGTTAAGACTAAAATATAGGAACAACAACAATTAGCTTCCTGGTCCTGGATATGGAATATTTATTACATGTGTAAGTATTTTTATTATTAAAAGTGTTTGAAGTTTTGTATACATGATTATCTTTTACAAAGAGTTATTAACGATGTATGTTAAATTTGATATCTGCTGTCAACAAAATCCTAACCCGTATTTAGGTGGAGTGAACTGTGAAGCATATTTTTTTTGCACAAGGAACTGTGAAGCATATTAAATTAACACACATATATTATTATCAAACCTCTTGGGCAGCAAAGGAAAACAACACACATATTATTATGATGATTATGATAACACAAAGACCAGCAAAGAAAAACAGCACACACATATATTAATTAAAATAAAATAAGGCAGAGTTTTTTATTTAGTACTTATATACCACTCCCTGCAGCTATAGACGGCGCCTAACAATCGGCGCCGTCATCTGCCAAGCATGGTGGATGAGTCGGCGGTGGTGGTGGAGGGCAGGTGCATGATGGTGGTGGGGGCGGCAGTGGTGTAACCACAAGTGGTTGTGGAGGGAAGCAGGTACAGGAAGATTCATTGGAGAAACAACCCTCCTCACATAGGAGGAGATTGCTTGCAGTAGCCACTGACATAAGGATCGTGATTGCGAACACAAGAACAATAGAAAACTTCTTCATTTTATGTTTTTGCCTGTTTTAGTTGAATTGATTATGCCACTCCATGTCTTTATTTCCAAATCAAATGTTGTTAAGTGTTAGAGACATTGTGATTTTGAATTTTGAACCCACAACAAATGCAAAAACTTCCCTATTCACAGGGACTGATAACATTTAACTCATTTTCTATTTCTGTACGAACTGAAATGAATAAAATTTTGTGACCAACATCAAATTTTGGCCAAAAAAATGTATTTAATCCATTCAAGTATTATTTATTTTTCTTGGTTACATCCATTCAAGTATTTTGTGGTTGCCTTCAGAAACAAACAAATTAGGTTGCATAAGAAATAAATAGCTGCTGCGTTTCGGCCAATAACATTCGTCTGTTTCTATATATTATTCGTATGGCAAAATATGCTTCTACAATGAGCAACAGTACATGTGCAACAATAAACATTTTCAATGATCTGATGGCAAAATGAGGAGAAAAAACATTTCTCCAGTGGTTAGAGCACCAACTGCCAGCTGGTACTTTCTCCACAACATTGGTTACACAAATAGATCTGCTTCAGTCAACTTCTGAACTATTCCTTGCAGGTCGGGTTGTGTTGTATGTATAAAGCCCACATACAAGAATCGCACAACCAAGCAGAAAGAATGGGCTCAATGTTGTTCCTCCCTCGGGAAGATATGGTAATGGAAGGGAAAGAACATAAACAGAAATTGGCACTGCAAACACCATAAGCACGCATTAGCTAAAAAGCTCGCAAAAATATATAGGATCCCACCAAATATCAAAATTTTACACTTGTACCACTAATATATGATTAGCGTATAAAAATTCGACACCTAGTGTCAATGGATTCTATCACACATGTGTACACATAGAGGGAGGGAGAGAGAGAACCTGACAACATTAACATGAGAGAAGCAACAACTGCTGAAGAACTTTTTAGTACGTTAAGCAGGGATATGTTGAATGCCAAATTGGTAACTACGTAAAGCAGCGGAAGCAAGGGAGCACCATCACAACCTGAGACATGGAAATGAATGTTTTTGACTAGGTTCAAAATTATTAATGGGGAAGAAGAGCTAATTAATGAAGGTTAAATAGCAAATCTCACAATTATGATAATTTCTATTTAATATCCTATTTGGATTGTACACCCATTCTTATGTTTAGGCTTCTCATCTGAGGACCAAGGGTTCTTCCTAGTTTTGCTGTGGGAATCATGTCCAATATCTTGCAATTGGATTGTAATTTTTAACACATTAAGGCAATCAAGAAAATAATCATTTGCTCATAATAACTAATCGGATAGTATTGTGCTGTAAGAGCAAAAGAATTAAAAGGAAATGTAGACAATAACAGAAAAGTAAGTAGGAAGATGTGGTATTGCATCTCTACGTATATATCAGAGCTTACCTGTTTTACCAGCTCCAATGTTTAGAAAGCAACCAGCACCACTTTTAAGATATGAAGGTAGTTGAACAAATGGTATTCCTTTCAAGTTAGAGATTAAAGGTAGAAAGAGAAGCACGAAAAGAGCCTACAATACACATCAAAAGCCAACCATAAATATGCCTCACAATTTTTATTTTACACATAACCAAAAAAATAAACTCAAAATGTCAAGAGGAAATTAACACGTTTCTTAATATTTAGTTAAATTCACCAAAAGCAAATGAGACCCACATGATTTACTACGACCCACATACGTTTTATTCAATTATTAAAGAGTGTGTAAGACACTACATTGCTAGTATTTTTAAAAATGCTCATAAGTGAAAGTAGTCTACTCTGGAGTCTAGACTCAAGTCAATGTTGTGCTACCGTCACAGAGCGAAAAGAAAAACAATTCTAAAGCTTTTACATAAGAAAAATGCAGTGCTAACTCAAAGCAATCTGTCAAGATCAATTACCTGTTTTGCTCAGAGTCCATACACCTAATGTCAGGAAAATAGAAGAAAAATGCAAGCAAAGTGGATGAATAGACATAAATGACTTGTTTATCCAAGTCTATTGCATTATATACGGAAGCAAATAATTGCAACTTGATGGTAACCAATGGTGCCTTGTTAGCATTGGGAATGTAAGCTTTTAAGTTTTTTATGAAAGGCATTTAATGTTTTTAGCGATGCAATCCATAAGTCAATAGTAAATTCAGATATCAACAATCATCAGTATAACTCCCACTGGGCTACAGAGAAAAATTTCAGATAACTTTTCATCACACTCAGTTACCTAAATTTATAGGGTTTGGATGGGAAAAGAGGGAAATGCATATTTAACTAATATGTGGCGCTGTGATATAAAATATTGACTGCTGGATACATATCTTTTAAGTCAGGTATATATGGTGTATATAACAAGACTCCTAACACTAATAATCCAAACACTAACAGTTAGCATTTGCTATTTGTAACGGGACAAACAAAAGTAATGCATTTTGAGATTATCTAAAAGGATAGAGAGCATACATATAATTTGAACTCACAAGATAAAGTGGCTGCTAAGATATCAGCAATACAAAATATAAACTAAAAAATTACTTTGGTTTTATCATGTCATTTACAAATTTCAAAAGGTGGACTCGGTACTTTGTAATATATATTGCAACAATCATCATATTTAAACCATTTGCAGTTCACGTTATTACAGCAAGCCATACCTGAAATCCGGATCCAAAAGAATTGACCACAAATATATCCAACGACTTTTGCTGCACACAAAAAAGATAATGTACTTCAAATCATGCCCATGAAAAAGATGCCAATGGAAACTTTAGCCCACATTTGAGCAAGTGACCTTAAACCCCCTTCCACCAAAAAAGAGTAAAAGAAAGCATACCTTTAATCGAGTGGAAGAATCAAG
>Ga0099826_10000895_pt1 | contig 16354 bp, 10 predicted proteins | sample Mtrugardesep15_FD_76830 | JGI IMG/M metagenome (GOLD analysis project Ga0099826, IMG submission 76830) | Root nodule microbial communities of legume samples collected from California, USA - M. trunc garden sep15 | ecosystem: Host-associated > Plants > Roots > Nodule | place: USA: California... | reverse complement strand
GCCCAAGGTCTTGTACATTTGGGAAAGAGACTTTTAACACTTAATCCTTATGATTCCGACCGTGTCTTACTATCACCGTAAGTTAACCCTTATTTTGCCCATCTGCTTTTGTCTCTTAATTAAACCTTTGTCAGACTGCAAACTAATTGAGTTGGTGACTTCAAATTGCATACTGCTTTGTTGTAATAATTTCTAATCGACATTACGCTCCTTTCAATTTTTACAGGACAGCACTTGCAGGATTAATTACTATGTTGCATGCATGCCTCGATATGAAAGCTATCGTGTTGGGGAAATATCACTATGTTCTCTACTTCCTCGTTTTGGCCATGCAGGTTTGTCTGAGTCTTAAATTCCTCGCTCTTTCTCTATCTCCCTTCCCCTATTTGAAGCTAGTCTTAATTATACTTTGTTGTAACAGCCGAGGATGTTGTTGACTGTGGATGAGGACTTGAAGCCTCTATCAGTGCCTGTTCGGGTTGGCCAAGCAGTAGACGTTGTTGGACAGGCAGGTCGTCCTAAGACAATCACCGGCTTTCAGACCCATTCCACCCCTGTTCTCCTGGCTGCTGGGGATAGGGCAGAGCTAGCAACAGAAAAGTAATATACTATTGCTTTGTAATACTTTAAAGTAAGCTTTTGTTGTCTTTCTAATACTGACAGTTGTTTTTTCTGCAGATATCTTCCCCTATCACCAATTCTTGAAGGTTTTGTAATTTTAAAGGACAATCCAGATTATAGGGAAGAGTGAAGAGTGAGGACCTTAATCATGTTTTTCTCATTTCTTTCCGTGTCTGAACAGTCTTTAGTTATCTTAGTACTTTTGAAATACTATCAAAATGTAAAAGGAATTATTTCTAATCATTCCTTCTTTTTAATCTGTCAATTAATGAGCATTATTTTAACGTGTATTTGATGATGTATTTATTGCGGTGTCAATTAATTTGAAAGATGGTTTACTAATTGTGGAGACTCTGGGTACCTTTTTTTTTGTTTTTTTTTTGTAGTGGCTAGTGCTCACACAATTAAATGTGGAGAAGTGGGGTGTCCGGGGTTCGAACCCCAGCCTCTGCATAAATTATACAATGTTTATACCAACTGAGCTAAGCTAATACGTTTTATTATTTTGTTCAGTTTAAATAGCTTTTAGGATGTACATATGATACGGTGGGATGATGTGGTTGGCACTTTCAAAAAAATCGACGTGTATAAATAAAATAAAACTATCTGTTTGGACACGTAGTATTGCGTATTTATTTGCTTTTCACAACTAGATTAGGTGACAACTAGATTAATTGAAGGTAGAGAAGAATTGGAGTTCCTAAAATTAAAATACTGATAATGAATCTTATATCATTTAAAGTTCCAATTTTTATTTTTTTTGACAGAAAGTTACAGTGAATGTTAAAAGTGAAAATAATGTATGTTGTTGTGATTTAAAATAAACAAAGTTAATCTAGAAGAGGTCTGACTTATCTTTTGTCCTAATTTACATGATAGGCGTTCCATTAATTTGATAAATGTTGAGTATAAAGTGATTTTTAAGGGGATGAAATTATTCATTTTTAAATGTTTTTTATTCAAAAATATGTTTGGGGTTAAATTTAGTGAAGATCTCTGTTTTTTTTTGTCAAAAAAAAATCTGTTATTTATTTTTATTCTTTTATGTCAATTTTTTTTTAGGGAATGTTTTATGTCAAATTAATAAGATTAGAATAAATAAAAATTATCTTGTTAAGTAACATTGCCCAACAAATCTAAAAATATAAATTGGTTTAAGAAAAATAATTTGTAAATTTTTAAGGAATTAAATGTACAATTTTCAAATTAATAGTTTTACTAACATCACTTTTAAGATGAGTCATTATTAATTATATTATTGATGCAAATTATCAATGACTAAACTCGTTGAAAAATTTGGTTAACCAATTTAGTAAGATCTACTATTCTAAAAATATGTTTTTCATCCATAAAATTTGAATCTAATGTACCAAAATAATGTTGGTGAGGCAAAATCAATATGAAATCTCCTTACTCTTTTTCTGATGTATTTCTAGACAAAATATATCCTTGAAAAATACATTGCCAATAATTTTCTTTGAAATATGAAGTGGACTCTCAAAACAAAACTGAAGGAAAATTGCTCATATTCCTTATGAAATTGTTCATTTCCTTATATCAGTGGCAATTAATTGCTGCTCAGCATTTTATAACGGAAGTTAAATGCCTCTAACATTTTTGTGATAGATTAAACCGACTTAATAAGTGATTGAACCAATCTTAAAAGAGTTAACAGCAGCTGCTGTTGAAAAATGTCGTTGATATTAGGGAATTGACAATTTTGAAAGGGTGAAGAGCAATTTTAAAACTGAAATTTGGATCTGAAGCCCACCATCAAACAATGGCCCAAGCCCAAACCAAAAAAACCCGCTTTTTCTACCGGGGTTTCTTCTACCAGATTCACTTCTACCAGGGTTTTGAAACTCAGCAGAACCAAACCAAAAACCCTACACTTATCTCATAACTCCGATCACTGAAATGGCTTCCACCGCCGCCAGATCAATTTTCCGATCATCTTCTGCAACTAGATCAGCCTTCCGCGTCGCCTCGGAAGCCAAACCAGCTCGTTCTCCGTTCCGCATGGCATCCAATAAACCTCTATCGCCATCAACATCCATGTTCAGGTAATAATCGATACACGCATTGAAACGGAATTTTCTTCAATTTTACTATTGTTTGATGAATTTTGTTTTGTGAATTGTGATTAGGTCACCTGTTGAATTGAGTTTTTGTGTTGAATCGATGCTTCCTTACCACACTGTTACTGCTTCTGCTCTCATGACTTCAATGCTCTCCCTCTCAAGCGGAAACTACGCGTGGCTTTCAGAAGGTATTATCAATCCAAACTATTGGTTTTAGAAAATTCAATGTGTTTACATGCAATTTTGATTATTTTGGTTTAGTAGTTTTTTTTTGTAGATAAACAGAAATGAATTAGTTACAGCTGGTTTTTTCTTTTGGATTTGAATGCTCTTGTAGCATTAGGTTAAGAAAATTGAATTAGAACTCTATTTTTTGTAATTTGTGTGTCTATTTTGATATCACACTGGAATATTGATTTATGAGTGTTTTTTTTTCCTTGGTGTTAACCTTCGGTTCCTAGTGGATTGGGGCCCTGGTAATTTCGATTTCATGAGTTAAGCCTGGCCACAAATTGTTCCCACCGTGAATCAAACTCATGTTCACCTGATCGATCCGTCCTAGGGGGAGCTCATTAACTACTTGAGCCCAATCACTTGGTTATTGATCTATAAATGTTATATGAACTTGTCACTCTAAGTGCACCCCAACTTTAAATGAGTGAAATGAAATCTTATTCTATATCATGTTATTTGGCATTTTTCATGGTGTTTGGTATCTTTAATTTCATGTATTCTTAGAATGAAATTCAGAAAATAGAAAATATTTATAACTATTATGTAGTAAAAAGTAGTAGAATTAGAAGTTGAAGAAAACCTCTGCGTGTTATGTGCCCATTTTCTTCGGGCCTGCTAGTTTCCATCTTGTTTTTTCTTTTTTCCTGACCATTGGTTTAATTTTGAATTAGGTAGCTAAGCATCTCTAGGATTCCTTGATGTTCTTTCTACAATTAATTTGTCGGGTATGTTTTCTTTCAGTTTTGCGACTGGGATTTAATATATGGGGATGATTTAATCATTTATAACGAAATCTAATATGACCGTAGTCCTAAACACTCTTTTGATGATTGACAATGTTTTTCCATAAATGTGCTAATCCTGTACCAAAGATTGTTGGATTAGTTTATTCCCTACTTCACTTTTCTCCTCTCACCTCCGTAAAATAACAAATACAACTAAATCATTTAGTGATTAATTTAGTGAGCCATACACATTTTTTTGTTTGTAGGCCTAGAGACTATTTGAAGATCAGGAAGCAAAGGTGGATGCTGAAACTTCCTGTGATTTGTTGAGCTTTTTAAACAAAAGATTTTGTTGCTACTAGGAATAATTTCTCTGTAACTAGTTATTTGACATTATTTAGGTATTTAGAGCACAGTTGTATGCTCATGAATTTGTATGTTATGCAGAATAACTGCTCTCTATCTTTTTCTCTATGAATCTTATTGTCCAGTGTTTATGCATCTTGAAAATAATTATCATTTGTCTGCAATTGGAAAAGTGACCATATTTCTGTGTGCTGCAATTTATTTCCTGATTTGCTTGCATTACAGTGTAATGAGTTCACTGTGCGCTCTCGGCTGACTAGATTCTTTCTTTCTTTTTTAAGGCGGCTGACTAGATTCAGATAGTGACATTCTGTAGGAGAACTTCTGCTGAGTAGAGCACTTTTTATTAACATGGAAACTTGTTTATCTTAGGACTGTTGTCTGTTTGTATATTAGGCAGTCTATAATGTGTTCTCTATTACTTTTCTACTTTCAGCAGGAGATGAATCATGATGTGATAACTACAGAATCCCATAAAGATTATGCTTCAATATTTACATGGTGGTTACCAAAGTTGTACTTTTTTCTTGTAGTTCATGTAATTTGAGACTTGCATGCCTGGACTATTAAAAATGTAGGATTATCATTCGAAGTTCTGATTCAATGTTTTGCTTGTATAGGTCTGTGATGTCCCCTAAAATCAGCTTTGGCTTTCAGAGTCATGTTTCACTTTCATTTCCATAATTTATTGTATCTGTCGTTGGTATAAGAAGACGGCTTGACACCCATTCTCAGAATATTTGGCATTTTCCTTGTATCTCGAATATGTTAACGCGTGAGATTATGTTTGTACGAAAGTACTAACTAAACTAAATTTTGTTGCATTTCAAGGTGCAAATAATATGGAGTTGGTGGATTACTATAGTGTCACATAAAAAATGATTTGGTACCATGTATAATGTATAACCTTTCGCTTTTCTTTATTATGTAGAGGATTAGAATTTTTAAATTCAAAATGTTTTGTTGAACTAACTTAAACACGAAGTTGCTTTCAGAATTGGTACGATACAGTTGTCATAATAACCACATCATGATCTAGTTGATTCAACAGCAATAACTTTTGATGACATCAATACGGCAGTTGAAGTAGTTGATTCAACACCAATAACATTTTTAAAGAAGTTGATTCCATATCAATACCAATTTTGGTGTGCTCTGAAGCGGATGTAATTTTGACTTGCTATTGAAACTATTTAGAGGGCTTCAAACACATTCAAATTTGAATTATGGTTTGTTCCCCTAACCCCCAAAGTCAACGGCTATGTTGAATCTAAAAGTGGCATTTGAGTAAGAGAGCTTCAATTTGGCGATTTCCCCTTCTTTTTTTTTGAAGTGGTTTACTCCTTTATGGGTTTGGAGGTAAAAAGGGGTCTTGAGCAAAAGAAAACGTGTAAATTTTAAGTGTGTAAGAAATGGGGTTGTGACTTGTGAGTTAGAGAGATTGAATGTTCTTGTTTAAGGGTGACGAAATGAAGGTTGTTTCTTCAATTCAACTTAGTTCGAAACACTCTAAATAATTCTAATTTAGTGGCTTTTACAAAATAAATTTTTTAGACTTCTACTGCAGCTAGGGATTTTCTGGTTTTCTTGTTTGCTGAAGACGATGAAGAACCCACAAGAAAATTTATTTGGGACTTGAACGACAAATATGAGAAAATAAATCTTGAAGTGAAGATCTTATACTATCATGCATTAGATATTACAAAATACATTCAGATTGGATTAGAAATAAAAAGCTCAGTATTAGAAATTTGATTTCTGCAAACTAAATTTTAGTTAATTACATTTGATAGAAATTCTTACTTTTGGAATTAATCAATTGGTTACAAAAAGCTGAATTATGTAACCAAACAATTGCTCATCTGGTCAGCAAGTATTGCAACATACAATATAACCAATTGGCTCCCCTTTTTAAGCACATGCAATATTCAACATTGATGAAAGTTCCAACAAGTAGTGTAACACAAGAACATTCAAAGGGTGACCCCTCAAAACGGCCTCCCAGCACGTTTCTGGTCTTTTCGTAATCAGATTCAACAATTAACCATAAGAATGTACTCAAATCATCCCAAACATAAGTCTTAATTGGAAAGCTAGCACTTATATAATCTCTCTATTATATGAAAGAGTTTGATTTCACAATTTTTGTAGACCAGAGCTGTACTTCGATGTCCACAGCTTTCAGAGTGTAAAATCTTTTGCAGGGAACACGAATGTTAATTGATCTACAAATACCGGATAGTTGTTGTTGTTATAGCTTAAGTGTAAGTATACCCAAACAAATTATAAAAGTGGAAAATAATGTTAGCATAGATAATATACCTTGTTGTAAGAATTTCAAACAATGCAAATTACTTGTAGAGTCTGCATGCATTTTACTTATTCATGGTTGATGATAGGTAAAAATTCCAAAATATTGAGCCCATCGACATGAAAGCCACTCTAGCTGGAAGAGGCACCACCCTATACAGAGCCATAAAAATAGGCAAGGAAGGTAAGACTCATGAACTAAACAATTCAAAGTTCAAACCACAAATAACCAGATAATTAGTAGAATGATTGAATCCTTAATTAGTAGAGTAAGTATGTGATATTAGTTAATAAATCCCTCAGTTATTTACACCTACATGATCACAAGTTATGTAGCACCAAGACTTCATATTGAATGGATGTCCGGGTGTTCGACCAACACTGGCATATGTAGTTACATCTAATTACTTCTATTTTCTTAAATCATTACTTGTGTTTACGTATTAGAGCTTTGTATATCATGAGTGCCCAAACAACAACAACACTAACAACCATACTTATAGACCCTTGCTGTCACTACTTCGGCCCTTGTTATAAGTTTCAATTTTCAATTTCACAGTACACAAGTTAAGAAAATTAGGCGGTGTACAAAAATTTTCGTTTTGTATAAATGTTATAAAATTGTCTTTAATTAATCTTTCAGTTAAACAATGATACTAAAATATACTATATTGATTGTGAATATTTTTTGTAAGAAAATCATTAGAGCACCAAATGACACCCTTTTAGAAAGAAAAAAAAGAGAGCACCAAATGACCCTTATATTACCTATTAACAACAATGAAAATCTTGAAGTCTAAAATGCAAGACAAGGGGCAAAGCAGCATATCCAACTCGATACAAGATACTCACATATATGAGTATAAATAACATTAAAGCCTAAAATATGAACTAGCATGTCATGGTTCTTAAATTTCAACTGAAAAATAAAAGTAACCTTAATAATAAGAACAAGTTGCATATAGAGGCTAGATTATAATTTTTCACTAGGGAAGTGAATTAGAGAATGCATGTACTAATTACTAATTTTTATCGTCACAATTACTTATCTGCGTGTTTATGTAAAATGGACATGAACTAATTTTATCGTTACAATTTGCAACTTGATAAAAGAGCAGAAGCAAAAAAACACAAGTAGAATATCAGATTTAAGGATATGAACATGCGTACCAGAAATTTAATACACTGACAGGGATCCAGAATCTAAAACCTGAACATACAAAATAGACAGAAAGGTATGAGAAATATGCATATGAGTAAGTCACAATAACAATTAGGCAATGAGGTTTATACCATAAAGTAAAGTCGGAAGAGCATCTCTTTTGTATTTTTCCGGAAGCTCTGAAAGCTTTTGTTGCCATAAATTGTTCCATGCAAAGATAACCGCAATGACACATGGACCCAACACAACCTGGTTTAGTAAAACCTGTCAAAGGAAGGATATAAATATAAGAAGAAAAATTAGAAGCTGTGACTATCCTTAACTGCCTCATGCTTCTATTAATTAAACCAGACATCATTTATAGATGAAGCATAATACCTTTAACATTAGGTTCTGGACATTTGCCTTTGGGAGACAATGGTCAAGCAACTGGTACCAGGCAAAAGAACCAGGGCCATAGAACAGGAATCCATAAGAAGTCATTCGCAGAGCACGTAGCAAATCGTGTTCTGAAAGAAGCTTCAACAATAAATCCTAAAGAAACCTTTTTTGGTTAATACTTCATACCAAACTCCAAAGTATCGCCATGAATTTTTATTACAAAACAAAATAATAACAGCTCTCATTCACCCTCTCAAGATGACCAAAACCAAAACTCATTCTATAATACTTCTGTTCATGTCTAGAAACAAATTGGTTCAGTAACATCTTATAGACCAGAAATACATCCTAAGTAGGGGTAGTTCAGTTCGTCAGTTAAAGGACACTGAAGAAGTTTCAAGAAAGTGGGTCCGGAATCAAACCATAAAAACTAACATAACCACCAACTTATTAACATATACCTATATAAAAGAATTCACAAATACAGTTTATCTGTAGGACTGAAAACCTCATGGGCAGCACATATATTGCAATATAAAGAACAAAATGTTCTTGTCTAAAGTCTATAACCAATTACTAAAGAGTAACACTATAAGAGTGATACAAGTAAAAATATATCAAACTAAAATAGATGAATACACCTAATAGAGCCTCGAAAACACACCCGAGTCAGGACAGACCTCAAGATTCACAGAGCCCTAATAGAGATACTTACACTATTACACAAACCATTATCACTGAAAATTGAAGGAACAATATTTCACTAACCTGAGAGTCATTTTCACCACTCTCTTTAGCTTTGTTCCAACGGTTACTGAGCTGAGCAATCGTGTCACCAGTAAGTGTAAGCGAGGCTGCGGTTAACGCTTGCTTCAGCGGAAACTGATAACCACCTCCGACGGCGGAACCAGGTGAACCCGAATTTGAACGAATCCGACGCCGTCGAGAATCCGGTTTCGGGTCCCACTTCCAGAACCCGGAAAATCCACTCCCAAATCCAATCGCGTCCATTCCCTCCCACACAAAAAATACGCAACTTTTTCGCTATGTGAGTCTGAAACATATAAAAACCAAAAACGCAGCGTTTTATGCTCACATTTTCCATTTCCCAATTTTAAAAAAAAAAAATCGATTTTTTCAAAAAATAAAATATAAAAATCGAATTTTTATGGTTTCAGTTAGCAATTTGAAAACCACAAGCAACAAATTTTCTTCAGTTCCACAATTGGGTCATCAGAATCAGTGTCAGAGATCACTTTTTTCTGTTTTTTTTTTATACTTTTTTTTTAAGTGAAACTAGGAGATTCTGATTAGTTTTTGTTGGTTTAAGGTTTTAGTTTGTTAGTTATTATTGTTAGTACTATGAGTTATTCTGGTGAGTGTTTGTTGCAACTTGCACAACGTTGCATGAAACACCTAAAACAAATGAAGCAAATTCATTCACTTGTGATCACCAATGGTTACCTCAATTTTCACAAATCAAATAATGCATCATTTTCAAACCATAACAAATGGATGCCGACACTTCTGTATAATGCTCTCATTAGAGCTTATAATGTTCATAACCATAACAAGGTTCTTGTCATTTTTACTAACATGCTTGCAAACAATGTTTCACCTAACACACACACTTTTCCACCTCTCCTTAAATCATCACCTGCTTTTGTTGTTACACCACTTCATTGTCAAGCTCTAAAACGTGGGATTTTGTCTGACCCTTTTGTGCTTACTACTTTACTTGTAGTTTATGCAAGAAATAATCATATTGTTTGTGCACAAAAGGTGTTTGAGGAAGTTCCTATGTTTTGTATTGTTGCATCCAATGCAATGATCAATGCTTTTACGGTGAATGGTAATATGGAGGGTGCTTTGTCGGTTTTTGAATGGATGCCTTACCGGGATGTTGTTTCGTGGACAACTATGGTGAATGGTTTTGCTCTGAATGGGAATTTTGGTGCTGCGATTCGGTTTTTTGGGATGATGATGCATCATAAGGATGTTTTGGATTGTTTGGTGAAACCTAATGAGGCTACTTATGTTAGCGTGCTCTCTTCATGCGCGGATTTAGAAGGAAAGGGTGCTCTTGATTTTGGAAGGCAAATTCATGGTTACATAGTAGTGAAAGGTGTTGACTTGGGAGTTTTTGTGGGAACTTCATTGATAAATCTTTACGGCAAGATGGGGTGTTTGAATTATGCTGTAAGTGTTTTTAGAGTAATGGTTGTAAGAGAGGTTTGCACTTGGAATGCAATGATTTCTTCATTGGCTTCCAATGGTAGAGAGAAGGAGGCTCTAGATTTGTTTGAAAAAATGAAGAAGCTTCAAGGGTTGAAACCAAATAGTATTACCTTTGTGGCAGTTCTTACTGCGTGTGCTCGTGGAGGTTTTGTTAGTGAAGGATTGAAGTTGTTTGAATCGATGTCAAGCGAGTTTCAAGTGGTGCCAGTAATGGAGCACTATGGATGTGTTGTTGATCTTTTGGGAAGAGCTGGACATATCCAGCAAGCAGCTGAAATCATAAGAAATATGCCTTTTCAGCCCGATGAAACTGTATTGGGGGCCTTTTTGGGAGCATGTAGGATTCATGGAGCCATTGAACTCGGAGAAGAAATAGCAAAGATGCTTAAATTGCAGACGCAACACTGCGGCCAGTACTTGTTATTGTCTAGTATGTATGCTGAGAAAGAAAGATGGGATCATGCTGCCGAACTGAGGAAAGAAATTATGGAGGCTGGAATTCACAAAATTCCAGCATTTAGTATGGTTCATTTGACATAAAATTATTTTCTCTAGTCAATCTGTTATCTTGCTGTTTGTACATAGATTTGAGTTACTTGCAATCTTGTCATTGATAAAAATTTATATATGACAGCTTTCTGCAAAAGTACTTTGTATTATTACCAATCACAAAAGCACATACAAAATTTCTCATTGTTGAATATCTATCTCGGTGTGATGAGAGCTTCGACTTCACCAGGATTTCCTTGTATATGAATGACTGTGGCTTTTGATTGATTGAGCAAATACTTATCAAACAAAGCTTTAAAGTGGACGCTTTTTTATTTATTTTTAAACTATTTATTACAAAGAAATGCCTCATGTATGGCTGCTAGATACATACACGTGTTAAGTGTCATGAAATGAATGAAAATATTTATGCACCAACTTGAATCAGTTTGTGCAATAAGAGTACTAAAACTATTACAAAGGAAAGTCTCATTACTGTATGCAAGATATCTATTTGTGTTAAGTGTCAAGGAATGGCCGAATGAACTTCTAACGTTGGTGCCGCTGCTCTGCAACAACTAGTACTGCCTGTTGTGGTTCCTCTTCTGGTTCTGCAACCAACAATGCCTGCTGATGTTCCTTGTCTGGTGCTTGTGCTTCTCCATCTTCCACTTGTTGTGTGACATTTTGTTGAAAATATTTGAGCAATACTATCAATAAAAATGCTGCAAAGAAAATTACATCATAAGAATCAGTTATCACAAATTTGCAAAAGGCGCATGTCCATCTAATGTGTGCACCCCTTAAGACCCTTAACATGTCCACCACGGAAATGTGTAAATGGAATGTTAAAAACTCTCATCAGGCAAAAATTGTTTCTATATTCCAATGTTAGATGAGACTAGTAATGCATTCTTTTACAGAATGCTGTTGTGAACTTATGTTAACATTAATAAATCAACTAATACAGGCAAGTGGCTAACTCAGAAAATCACCTGTGAAGATTCTAGTCTTTATAGTAGATAGATTCCAAAAGGTAACAAGTGCCGATACAACCACAATCTTCTTGTGGCTGCAAGCATTCCACGTGTCCAACAGTCGCAATTTCAAGAACTCAGCTGCATTAAAAAAACCTTAAGTATTATATAAAAATGTGGACAGACTTAAAAATGTTGGGAAATGGATGGATTTGATTATACCTCGCTGGTTGATCTGAGCAGAGTAGCAAGAATAAAGCTTCGGTACGCCGAAGCTGACAAAAAATCCTGCTCATAAATATGTAACACTATCAAAACAAAGATATGGAAAATAAATGATATTCATACTATGAACAATAATATGTAATACTATTGTCTCACCAATGGCACTGAGCCTCCAAATTGTAATAAGATGGCCATACTCAGCTCCTAGTAGAAGCAAAGGAGCTACCTGCAACAATTAGAAGAAGAAAAAAGAGACTTAACCAACACTACAAAGAGGTTCTGTTATTGCACAAAAACAGGAAAATAAGACCAAAGTTGCAAGAATTACTTTCAGGGTCATGGATGGTTCTCCAGAGAACAACTCTCTAGTCTTTGAAAATGCAAAATTCAAAGCAGGAAGAATCAATTTCGCAAGACGTAAAATATCATCTTCTTTCAATTTGACATAACCCCTTCCCTTAGCTTGGCCTCTGAACATATACAAGTTGGAAATTCACAATCATAAAAGAGTTTAATTTTCATCCATGGTCTGTATAAAAAGTTTTACACCGTCGGCACATCATAATCAGTCATCTGTGCGACTTTAGAAGTGATTATGATAAAAGTCAAACATTTTTTATGATCCAACTATTATGATTTATTGACAGTGTAAAAACATTTTACACTGATAGTGTATATGAATTAAATTGTTATAAAAAAATCCAAAATCATACCTTTGGCAAACAGAATTTGAGAAAAACAAAACAGCCAAAACCAGAATTGCCAATTGTGAGATAGCAGAGAATATGCTGAAACAACAAGCACAATAACATCTCAGAATTTTCCACAAAACAAAACAAAAATAGCCACTCATATAAAATCTCAAAAAACAGTTGCAGACCTAAAATTGAGCCCTTTGGTGAAACATGTAGACAAGAAACAAAGAGATCCAAAACCAAACCAAAGGGTTGATTTTGTTACATCTTTCCACATGATTAATTCAGTTACCAACGTTCCAATGCGATCGAAATCACCTCCATTCTCTTCTTCAGCTTCTAAACACCAAAGTAACAAACATCAATAATCAAATCAAATAAATACATAAACAGAAACAAAATTTGAATTAGCCTTACTTGGAGAAAAAGTTTCTTGTGATGGTTGAAAAGGTACCAAACTGAGTCTATCCTTCTTATGTCTTCTCTTCCTTTGCTTTCCAACTTCATCCACCAACACATTCTCCTTCTCTTCCCTTACCTCAACCTCGTAACACCGCCTTGATCTCCGGGAGTTTCTCGGTGAAGATAAAGGTGCTGTCCCTCGGGTTTTATTACACCGGCGTTGTCTTACACCATTAGACTCTAAAAGCTCCTCATCGAACCGCGGCTTGCATTTTCTGGAAGATGGAGGGGACATTAGGAGAAGCTCTCTGAGTGGAAGACAGTTGGTTGGTGATCGGAGAAGAGATAACGGTGATGGCGATGATGTTGGTTTGGTTCGGCGTTCTGATGAACGGTGGTGATGAGGGGTAGAAGTGGAAAAAGAAGAATCCATAAATGAATGAATGAATACAAAGTTTTGTTTTAGTTTCCTTATTTGTGAAGAGAATGAATGGAGATTGCGATAAAGTAAGTATTGTAACAAGATTGTGGTGTTACTAGATATTATGTTTATTATTATTGAATGAATGAAAATGATAGTGTTGACATTTTTGGGTATTGTAGCCGTTGGAGAAAGATGCAATCATTTGTATAACTTCTTTTTAAATCAAATCTAGGATTGTACTGTTGTGGGACCCATACCTTTAACGGTAAATAAATGCCAAATATGTTTGTTCTAGTAGACTACTACTACTTCTTTGCTAAATCCAAATAATTTGATAAATCCAACATAGAACAAAAGTTATACTAACTTCAAGGAATCATTACAAAATAAAAATGATTAAATGCAGTTGTTAAATTCATTTGAAGTCATATTTTTTAATGGTGTTTTTTTTATATATATCATAATCTTTTTATCTCATATTAGGTGAGTCAATCTGACGACTTGAGAAATTTAATTTGAATTATTTATTTTTAAAATGTAAATTAGTTTTCTCTTCATTTAAAGATAATGATAGATATTTCAGCTTCTCCCCATATAAAGTTGTCCAAAAAAGAAGTTGCAATGCATGCATGCCACATTTTTAAGTATATGTAAACCTTAATCCTTCATACATACATTGGAAATGGATGGGAAAATAAGCCTCACATTTTAAATGTAAATTATATATAAATCTTGTTAAGTCCTCCATACAACTTTTGCAAACCTTAATCCTTCTAAATAGTATAATTTGTTACCCCTCTTGACATTCATATAATAAAAACTTGTTACATCAGACCTTATTATAAATAAACTTTGGTAAAATAAACTTCAAAGAAAATATGCATCTTCATGTAACCATCTCAAGATCAAGATCAAAGGCTGCGGAGGAGAATGCCTTCAAAAGTAATCCCTGGTCCAAAAGCCAATCCTAACCCCCATTCTTCAGTTCCATCATTTTTCAAATAATCCCTCATATACTCCATCACATAAAATATAGTATTGCTACTAACATTGCCATAATTCATCAATGCCTTCCTACTACATTCCAATTTATCACCACTCAATTTGAGTGTATTCTCAAGCTTATTAAGTATTGCAGGACCACCAGGATGAACAGCCCAAAACATCTCATTGAATTCCTTAACACCACTTTTAGCCATCAATTTCTTGCAAAATTCTTCAATGTTGTCTTCAATTTTTTGAGGAAGATCTCTTCCAAGCTTAAAATTAATACCCTCTTCAGTAATTCTACCATCAATCACATTTTGTGTATTAGGCAAGAATTGTTGGACAGCATAGTTCAATTCCATGAAAGGTGTTTCTTCATTCAATATAGGGTTGGTTCCAATTATAGCTGCAGCAGCACCGTCGCCAAAAAGCGCGGCGCCAACAAGATCATAAGGTCTAGCTTTGTTTGGTGGTCGAAAACCGAGTATTGTTGTTTCAGAAGTTGTGAGCAAAACCCTACTACCAGGATTATTTTCAGCAATGTCTTTGGCGACACGTAAACCACTGACTCCTCCGTAGCAACCAAGGAAATAGAGCATTACACGATTAACATCGCTTTTTAGGCCAAGTTCATTGGCAAGGTAAAGGTCACCTCCCGGTAGATGAATTTCGCTCGAGGAGACATAGACAATGTGTGTGATTTCTTCAGGTGATCTTCCCCATTCTTCTATGCAAGCTTTGCTTGCTCTTGTTGCCATTTCAACTACTGCTGGATTTGCTATTTCTAGCTTTTGTCTTATTGTTGGTGTTCCTTCTATGAATAACTCTGGATATTCGTCTAAGATCTCCTTTGACATCACTGTGTATCTTGTTTTCACAGTTGTGTTTTTGCCTGAAAATGTTCATATGAATAAACATTAAGTATTGCAATTTAGATTAGTAATCTTTTTTAATATAGTTGATGTGGTCCAAAATCATATTTTAAAATTCTTGGAACTAGCTTTAGACTAAAATACATTTTTCACCAAAATGAATAAATATTACCTTTTTTACTGAATAAATTAATAAGAAAGTAAAGAATCGATTTGACTTACAAAGACGCTCTAATTTCTCCTTAACATACGGATCTTCACACTTAGTGTCACGAATGTACCCTTCCACCAAACATTCTTGAGGGAGGACTTGACTAGGAAAAGCCTTCCCTAAAGCAAGAATTGTGGCCTTCCCCGGAACAGGAGCGCGACTAACGCGCTCTTCAGTGGCAGAAGAATTTCCATTCAAATCACCTTGAGGCATCTTTCTTGTGATTCAAGCAAATACTAGTTCTTGTGCTGTGGTGAGAATGGATTAAGACTTGGTGATAGAATTGAGAAATTATCGGGCTATAAATGAAGGCATTGGAACGGTATTGAAAAGAAGTTGGTGCCAAGCAAGGGTAGCATGTTGTGTAAGAAAATGTTACATTATTTGACTTTGGTTTTGTTTCAATGTTCATGGTTTTTAGATGTTTGAATGAAATTGGTTTCACAGATCAACAATCTTTTACTTTCTTATTTGTTTTGTACCGAATCCATTTCTAACTTGCAACAATTTTTCAACCTATAATATGTAAGTATGAAGTAGACAAAACAGAAACAGCATATATATCATGAATCTGGCGGGAGACAATAGTTGTGACTTGTGAAGGGAATTAAATGAAAAGTTATTAATTCAATAACTAAAATAAGATAATTCAGGCAAAATTGGTTGAGCATATATATATTTTTGAAATTGTAATTTCAAGCACAAAACTATACTTGAGCATTGAAATTTCCAAGCATATTATAAAATTGATCAAATCTTCTTGGAATGATTATATATGAATATACTTGGTATAAAATAAACTCACAATTTATTTCAAAATAATAAAATATCAAGTAAATTAATTAAAATTAGTTTTTTAATATGAAACATAAATGGTGAGTGAGGTATATATCAAAGTATCACAAAAAAGAGTGGAGAATATCTTCAAACTAAAATTTTGAGAATATAATATGT
>Ga0099826_10000893_pt1 | contig 16361 bp, 5 predicted proteins | sample Mtrugardesep15_FD_76830 | JGI IMG/M metagenome (GOLD analysis project Ga0099826, IMG submission 76830) | Root nodule microbial communities of legume samples collected from California, USA - M. trunc garden sep15 | ecosystem: Host-associated > Plants > Roots > Nodule | place: USA: California... | reverse complement strand
CCACCCCACCACCAAGCTGTAAAGTATTGATTACCCACAATTTTCCCCCTTTCTCCCTAGCCTAAAAAAAAGTACAGAACCCCACTTCTTCTACCTCTTGGAAGAAGAGGAGGAAAGAAATAAAAACCTAAAGACAAACACTAGGTCTCCATTTTCTTGATTGAAGAACTAAACAAGTTGAATAGGAATAACCTAGTGTTCCATTCCAAGTGCACGTTTAGATGGCAATGAGTTTCCCAAAATCAAGGTATACCACCGTACTTTTGACAAAAGCTACACTTCGGAACAAACTTTTGACAGAAGCTACACCTTAGAGCTTCAACAAAATCACGGTGCTACTATGATTTTGTTAAATTTACCGTGATTCCAAACATGCACCAAGTCTACAAAGAACAAAAACTAAAAAAGGAAAATAAAAGTATTAACTAAACAGTAATTAGCAAATCTTTTCAAGAGGCTAATAGTGTTATTAAGAGATTAAACTCTAAGCAAATAAACACTAAGCTCAGGAGCACCATTGCTATCAGGATTCATCATATAGAAAGCTTCAGAATCTCTAGACCCAACAATTCTCTCAAACCTAGCTCTCATATACATAACTTCACCATCAGAACAACCAGCTTCACCACCTGGCAAAACACCAGCACCCATTGAAATAGGCTCCACAGCTTTCAAAATCTCCCAATCTTTTTCCCCACATTCTCTTCTATTACCAAATCCACACTTTTTTCCATTACAATAAGTCCTCCAAAGTGGCTCTTGCAACAATCTCAAACTCTTCTTCTCACCTTCTTTCTCCTTAACTTTATCACATTCAAGAGCAATTCGTACCAACCCAGAAGCCATTTCACGAACCAAACCACTAATTGGTGTTGCAAGCTCAATGAGAAAAGCTGGTTGTGAAGTAGGGTCTTTCTGAAAAGCGAAATGAACATGGCCACGACGGTAACCAAAGAGGGTTCCAACAACACGTGAACCAAGACCAGAGGGTAGATTTGAACGGTTTTTGCTGAAAACTGTTAAAACAGAACGTATTCTTGAAATTGCTACGGTTTGTAGCTTCTTCCTTGTAGCTCCTGAAACAGGTTTTTGTTCATGTTTTTTGGTGTTTTGTTCTTCTATGATTTTGGACATGGTGGGTGATGGTTGTTCTTCTGGGTCTTCATTTCCAACCTTGTTTGTCCAATGAAAGTGTCTTTTGGAAGATGGGTCTTGAGGAGTTGAGGTTGTGTTTGTGTTTGTGTCTTCCATGACCAGTGTTTTCATTTTCAGATAGAAAGAGAAAAAACCAAAGCTTTAAAAACAGATAGTGAAGAGAGACAAAGCGAGTATATATGTATCTCATTTTGTTCCATTTTTCTTTTTGCTATTATGGATTATTAAATTAAAAGAGATATTTTATTCAAGTGTTTTTTTACTTTTAAGGATTTTTGTATGTTGTTTTTTTTTTAAGAAGCTAAAACTAATTCATTGAAATTGACATAAAAAAATCGAATCTAAAATCGTCTTAATGGTGATTAAGACTCAATATCTAATACATACTCTCATCGGATGAAATTTTTGTAAAGTCTTATAAGACTCAAGGTCACACTTAAGCATCCAATTTTTGTGGTTTTAATTATGATTTCATTAATAAATTAATTGGTTCTATCCTAATTCTAGGTAGATATCTTGATTCTATTGTATCACTTTTGATTAATATAGTGAGTGCAAGAGAATCCTGACAAAAGAAACATAGAGCAGTCCCACAGGCTGATATAGGAAATCAGAAAGAGAAAAACTTGGATAGAGTGCAATTTTTTATAGAAAAGAAAGGAATCTGAGGAGACAATGTGTTTTGTTATTTCACTTTCTTGTGGGGTAGGGTATAGAGTATTGTGAGAGAGAGGGAGTGAGTGAGAAGGGTTTTTGTGATGTTGTTCTTGACTAAACTCTTTTGACTTGGTGCTCAAAAACAGTAAAAAAGATATTAAAAAATGTTAAGGCAAAAACAAACAAAACACAAAGCCGTCACTGTTCCACTTAGCTAGCACACTCTACTGCTGAAAACATGTCCTGTAGTTCAATGGCGCACAATAGTCACATCAGGTCAAGGTTTGCTGAATTTTCATACTGAATTTCCATGCCTTATGTTGGCTACTGTGACTACATTACAAGTATCTACGAACTGACATTTCATTGTAGTGTAGGGTTAGCCCCACAAGCACTCAATCCTATTACGCTGATAACAACATTGTTGGCCTTATTCCCGGTATAAACTGTGAGGGATTATTTAGATTTAGGTTAATAGAGACAAGTGCTTTTTTGGGATAACTTGAAAGGGATGTGTGTACATTGATAATTACTATGGGTTAATTCATTACTATACTGCAAATTGATGGATGGTGCAGGAATTTTAAGTCAACATCATTCATCTCGAGCTATCATCTTTAATATATTTCTCATATTGAATGCAACAGATATAACCGGAACACAATGGCTTCCACGTGTTTAATTATTTGTTACAATCTAAATAGCCATCAGACTCGTGCAAGAAGCTGTTAGTGTGTAGAAGATCCAAAGCAAATAAAATAATTATAATTACATGTGATTCTAAACAGACGTCTTCATGAACTCTCACTAATTCATCGTTAGAATACGAATGGAGAGGGCACATCCACATTGGCCAGCAAACTAGTGAATAATTTTTGTACACAATCGAGCTCACAGGAAGCTAGGACAGAAGTCAGAGGTGCTCCTTCTATGTGCTCCAATATAGCAGAGGTCCTTCCTAAAGTTAGCTAATCTAATTTTGGTCACCGTCTGGCTGTTTTGGAGCAATGGCCCCACCATTCATCCTAGCGCGGGCCTCTGCAAACATCCTTTGTTGTTCTGCTAATGCTTGTTCCTCAGTCATCTCAGCTCCATTGCTCCATTTACCAGCTTTTAAAGTATCTTGCTGAAATAATAATAAAATCTATCAGAAACTAGTTTTTCATTTAAAAAGTAAAATCATATGCAATAATGACAATTTATTTCATCCAAGATCAATAAATACATAGTAACAGACCCTCTATTCTCTCAATAGCCACAATGTCAATGAGAGTTCATGTAATGAAATCCAGAACACTCGTGAACTCAAATAAATCCCAGATGGGTTATCTTTGTACGAGCACAAAATCCTCATTCATCATAACTACAGAACAACCGGCTATTTATTGGGGAGTTTAACAGAAAGTCTAAGAATTCAACAGGCATAGACAATAATAACTACTAAGAAATTTGTAGGATATTTTAACGTCATTTAGGTTAGGCGGGAACAGTGACAGATTTTAAGTCTTCTTTATTAGAGAACCACCAATAAGCCCTGCAGGTGCTCCCCTCACGCAGTCTATCATCTGCCCCGGTTTGAAAACACAAACTAAAATGGTTCATCTTAGAGAGCACTCTACACCATCTGTCCCGATTTAAAAACAGAAACTAAAAAATCTTTTATTTTGGTAGGCAAGTATTCATACATTTTACACTATTTTTTGTTTTGGTAGCAAGTATTCATACATTTTAAAGGAAAGATGACTGATATGCTAACTTGTGTGATACTACTCAAGTATTCAGCATGCATACGGAGCATTCATAATCAAAATTACCATGGTCTCCAGCTTGTGTTGTTCGTATGCTGCATAAACTTCTTCAATGTACTCGCCAAATCCAAGCACCTGGGGAAAATGTGCAAATCAATAAACGAAATCATATCAGGCATGTTTAAAAGCATCCGATGAGCATACAATTGACAATATCATGTACATTATATGTTGTGTTTGTAACACAACGATTTTAGAATTGAAATAAGTTTGTTTTGAATGAAACGGATATTTTTAATTGAGACATTCTACAGAGATAAATATGTGTGTAAGGCAGGAAAGATGCATTCCAATATGAATGATTACCACCAGTTTGCAGGAAAAAATGGATAACAGAGTATAACATTAACTAAAAAAAATATGGGCCAACTGCTACTGTGCTTCAGGAAGAGATAATATCTCGTGAGTGCACACGTTTTATGGTCTGGGAAACAGGGCACTATACTTAAAAAGATCAAGTAATAAATCTTTAATCAATAAAGGATGGTCTGATCAAGTATTGAGTAATTAAATTTTAGGTGTTGGAAAGTTCGGCTCAAGTCTTTTTCAGATAAAAGTGAAATGAAATGAATGTGGTTTCAATTTTGACTATGAAGGCAAAAATGTCTTCTTTCACATCAGTTACAGTAAAGAAAGGAATTAAACTAAAGTAAATCCTAAAGCATAGCTTAGTTACATCATATCATTAAGAACCTTGGTCAAACATAACAGTGCCCAATATAATTGTATGGTCCCATTTGAACAGTCAAATTTAATATGAATAATGGAGAAGAACCAGATGGCTGTGCAGAACTTTGGATTTATAAAAAGAAAACAAATACCTGCAGAGCCTTCAATACGTGCTCAGGCGCAATAGTCCGTTTGTCCTCTCTGCTACATACTTCATTGGACTCTGATGAGATGAGATTTATAAACTCTAAAAAAAATAAAAAATCTTATTCAGTAACAGTCGTAAGCTAAGATTATCAATCATAAATGGTCACCGTAATCTAGTAAGCCTAGACAGCCACACACAATAAATAGACGATACTCTCTTTTGAACACCCTCTCTAATACTCACTCTCTTTTTGGTTTAAATCATTGTGACACTTTGAAAATTGAACATACGCAATGGTGGGACATACAATGATTTCATCCAATAAGAGTGGGTGCTAAAGAGAGTGTTGAAAAGTGAATGTTGTTAGGATTCCTTAAAATAAAAATGATATGTACCATATGATACTATAAACTGTAGATTCTGGTGATTTATGTGCCATATGATATGTTATGGTTGGGTCATTATTCCTCATATTTGAATCTAAATTAGCCCTAAAAAGATATCCTGATTGTGTATCATTAACAAACTGTGCACAAAAAGAGAAATAATAACCAAATATCACAAGTCCGCAACAACCATTTTAATTCCCCTCAAATAAAACAAATTAGAACATTTTAATTGCAACCATTTTAATTCCCCTCAAATAAATAAAAATTTAAAAAATAACATTTTAATTATAATACATGGAAAAAGATTGTGGCCCTGACAGAATAGCAATATTATGTTTCGAGCAACTAGGATGCACACTAGAATTTAGATAAATAAAACCCGGAAATAAAATAATAAACTCAATAAACAAACACAGTATGGTGAGAATAAAATAGTCATAGATTGTGAAATTCTAACCTACACAGCATTCGATCAATAGATCTTGGGTATCTCTTGCCACGCGGACATCTTGTGGTAACATCTCCTTAATTATTTTTGTCATCGTTGCTGTCAAGAAATCAAAGTTTCAGTAAGTGATACAAAATTTTATGCCGTAAAAACAAATAAAATAGAACACTTAGTGCCACCAAAACTCAAGGAAAATAATATACCGCAATTAATTACCATTCTATACTTAATCAATTAAACCTACTTAAAAAAATTATCCGTTGGTCCCTTCAACAACCCCTAATAAAAAACGCTAACTAAAAAGAGACTAATTTTCACAAAACATTAATACAATAGAGTTATAACATAACAATCATATACTTGAAAATGAAAAACGTTATAACTGGAAAACCAAAACCCATGCGGATAACTAAGACATATTAGCATATTATTAGGTCAAAGATTGAGTTTCGGTGAATAATACAGAGCCCTGAAGCCAAGTAAAATATCTATCTATCTATGAGACTTTACAGCGAGCAATGTTATAGTGCACGACAGTATGCACCCACGAACCACACGACTTAATATGTGGCATCACTTCACATCCATTGTTTAAATAAATTTTAATTAAAATAAATGGGAAAATCTGAAATTGTGTCCGGGTAGAAAACAAAGTCATGGATTCCACCACAAATTCATGTCGTGTGCATTTTTCTTTTCCAAATATTGTATACTCTGCTGAATTGCTCAAGTCATTAGGTATGTTGAAAACACATGATATCACAAGGAGTGCAGTTTCAAGACGGCTTTATCAAGTCATTAGGTTTGTCAAAAACAGTGAAAAAAAATGCATCATGCAAAAATTAGTTATGATTTCACGAAAACCTAGAGGCATTGCATAATAAAATTTTCCAATTATATCCTCATCCAAATTAACAGAGAAACAAAATTCATCAACGCCAATAACAAATTGATTTCAATTTCCAAGCAACACGATACAAACTATTCAATGAAATTCACCAATAATCGAAAGAGAGAAATACCTTTGGGAAGCGAAGCATCTTCCTTCGATTTGCCAACGATATCCATGGGATCCATAATTTAACCTAAAAAATTAAAAATCGATAAATGGAGAGAAAGCAACACAAAAATTGTAGATCTGAAAAGAAGGAAGGGAGAGAGAAATTACCGATTGAATTGAAGAAGAATTGAGATTCGTGGAGACGAAGACGAAGACGATGAAGGAGGAGGCGCAGAGGGTGAAGAAGACATTGTTGGGTTGATATATAAATTTATGAGATGAGAAGAGAATGGTTTGGTGTTATTCACTTACTTACAGGATGGATAAGAGAACCAATTCTTGTTGTTGCGAGCATACGCTTAGGGCAACACACATTACCCAAAACGCGTTTTCCACTTACTCCTTGACACGCGCACCTACTTTTGTGGGTCCACATAATGTCCGATTCATATTGCAAACTTTAGTCTAGTTTTAATTGTCCAAATTAGTCTCTAAAATCAACATGATTAATATTGTTTTTTAAGGGTATTGTTAACCGGTGGCTCGGGACACTAGTTAAGGCGCTAAAAGTATAAAGAAAAGTCAAATTTTGAATTAAAAAATAAAATAAAATTTAACTTTTAAAAAGTAAAATACACAATTTCCAAGACAATATTTCCTTTTATAATTTCTTAACAAGTGTCCTAGAGACACTCTTTAAGATTTTCTTTTTTTAATTATCTAGTGTGTTGATTTAAGATTTTAAAGTGTTTGTTTTTTTCTTTTGATGTCAATTTTGATAGACTAGTTTAACTTTTTTGAAAAAATATATCTTTTAATTTATGATTTTTTTTATGTGTGTTGTGGTTTTAAATTTTTGTGAATGTTAGTGTTTGTGTTTCTCTTTTTTATATTTGATTTTGCAATTTTTTGAATGTTAGTGTATATGTTGAGGTTTTTGATCATTTTTTGTCACATTCGAATTCATATGGATATATCAAATAAATTGGTTACGAGGTAGGTTTATCTCTTATTATGTTGATAGTATCTATGTTTGTCAACAAGGTTAATTGTTGGAATAACCTATGTAATACATGCAAAAAATTGAAAATAGTTTGTCTAAAATAAAATAAAAATACAAATTTTGCATTTTTTTTAACAAAAATAAAAGATATTCATTCATTAAAATTGATAGAGTATATCGATACAATGAAAATTCGCTAAAAACAAAAAGGATGAATCTGTGAGCAAACTCACAGCATCCATGTTAATAGCATAAGACGGCAAAGTACTAAAACATACACATGTGACTATATTTAAGTCTCTGGAATACTCATGTCTCCGGATCTGCAACGTTGACGACTCCAAAGTCATTGATTGATCTGTACTGGATCGAAGTTGATTTGACAATCTGAATCGAACAAATACTTGAACGAAAACAAGAAAGACAAACAACGTCCCACAACGACGACAAACAAAACAACGTCGCACTAAGACGTCAAAATCACGAAAGAAAAAACAAAATAGATGCGTAAATCATTTATTTCAATAACAAGGAACTAGAAAAACGAGTTAGAAGGGTGATTTTAAGTCAAAAATTGATCTTACATCACCTCTCTTTAATTGATAAAAGAGAGTAAATTAGAGTTTTAATGACGACTTACACAAGAGAAAGATAAGAGAAAAAAAAAGGAATTGGGCTCTCTTCTCAAACCAAAGGTACAAATTTTGCATTTGTAATTTGATACCTTTTTTATTTTAATAACTAGTAATCCAGACACACAGGAGATATTGATGTGATAGAAAATCTTGCCACGTGATTATTGTTGCATGTTTTTTTTATGACGTGATAGTTTTTTTCTCAATTTTTTTTATCCCTTTAATTATGAATTTATTAAACAAGTTATATTTAATTTGTCTCTCGTTTAAAAACTCTAAATTTTGTAACGAATATTTGATGTTGTAAACAAGAAAGCGAAATTACGGAGTGAAATTCGACCCATAAATATATGCTTACTCGAAACGAAATTGCAATTTTGCACGTCTAGGTCGAAAAATTAAAATAAAGGATTCTTCATAATGTTATGAAATTTTGTATATTCTTTCTATATAATTGTAAGTAAAAGTGGATTTGAGACTTGAGAGGGTAAAATATTCATATTTCACAAATAAAAAATTCAAAGAGTTAAAATAATATTAAGATTTAGCGACATATAGTTAAAATCATGAAGTACTCTTATATATAGCGATTGTGACAAAGACTTAAATAAACCAAGATGTTTGGGTTCTAGTGACAAGAGTTCCTTCTAAGGACGTATCCGGAGAATACCGGGTTCGATTCTCAGGGAGAACAACGTTTGGTCAGTGTCAAATATTTGCGGTGACCATTGAAAACATTTGTAAGTTCAAGAACAAAAGTTCAAATGACACATCTTTATAGGGTGCGACTACATATTTAAGACCAATCTTTAATATTTTTTGAAGTACCGACATTAATATTAATACCAAAAAATTAAAGTACATTGTTGATTTTATAGAAGTGGAATTCAAAATTTAGTCTCCGTAAGTTTAACTCAGTTAGTAGATAGATTGTATAATTTATGCAGAGGAGGGGTTCGAACCTCTGACACCTCACTTCTCCACATTTAAAATGTCTGAGCTTCAGCCACTAACTATTTGACAAAAAAAAATCAAAATTTAAAATAGAGGTATGCTCTATTGTAAAATAAAAAATAAAAAAGAGTTTTCCTCTTGATCGATCTCAGCCATTGAATTTTTAACTAACAGATCGAACGATTGGTAATTGAGGTTGATGGTGGACTTGCACCAGCTCCCCCTGGTCGCTAGTCATTGTCTTGTTCTCTCTTCTCAAATTACAGCCATTACGATCAATAATCGCGTTTGGCAAATAGATTCTGCACCGAATTATAGCTTCTGAAAACCCTAATCATTCATCTCTTCACTATTCAACACCAATTTCTCCGGTTCGATTGGAGCAAATAAATGGATTCGGACGAAGAAGATTTTGTTTTCTTCGGAACGCCGATTGAACGTGAGGAAGATTCAATCAGCCGCAAAAAGAAAGCCATTGCCGAATCTTCCGGTCAACTCCGAACTCTCCCTGCGTGGAAGCAAGAGGTAATTGTTAACTCTTTCAACCTTTTTTTGCAGAAATTTTGTTATAGTCATGTTAGTTGATAGGTTGAGAGTGTAATATAGAAGCTTGAACACTGAAGTATATATGGATGTTATGATATGTTATTGTACTTTGTCAATGTTAGTTTTATTTGTGTATTGAGCTTAATAATAGGTATGCACTGACTGTGTAAAATAGTTTTGCATTGTCACTCATTCAATAAGAAACCATCAGTTTGTAATGTCATGCAGCTAATTTCAAAATATCTTTGTGATTTGACAAAATACAAGATGCTCATTGGATGTTACTGTGTAAAACTAGTTTACACTGACATCACATCTTCTATTTTCTCCTGTGTATTGATGTTATCTTTTAGATTAGAAAATCAATTTATTTTGATTTCTGTTTAGTGGATATATATGAGGTTTGTAATCTATATTTGTAAATGGCCATGATGTTGAAACTTTGACATTCATTGTGAATTTCCCTTTTATAAAGTAAGGAATATTCAGGCACTCTTTAACTAATGCTGCATGTATGGTGACTTCAATGGAATTTTTATGTCACTGTCTCCAGGTTAGAGATGACGAAGGGAGGAGAAGATTCCATGGCGCATTTACAGGAGGTTTTTCGGCTGGTTACTATAATTCGGTGGGCTCAAAGGAAGGTATAGGTTCATTCGGGAATTATAATGCCCTCGATATGGATTTGGATTTGAATTTCAGCAGGCCGTGAGTCTTAACCTTAAATTGAATGTGCAGGATGGGAACCACAAACTTTTAAATCGTCCAGGAAGAACAGAGCTGAATTCAAAGAGCAGAACATATTGAATTTTCTAGACGACGACGAGAAAGCTGTATGATGATTAATTCTGTTAATGTATAAATTTGTGCGTGATTTTTATATTATATGCATCTATTTCAGAGCCCTTATGTTAAGGAAGTTTAGATGTAGGTAGAGAAGTCACACTTAGCTGATCCAACTTCTTACTCTAGAACCATTTCGTACAGAATTTCTCTGTAAATATTGATATAGCTGTTATTTATTAACAATTTTTATTATACTTAATTTTGGATTTATCAGTGCCTTTTTACGTTCTTCTGCATTGTTTCCTATTTTGATACGGAGCAGTCTTTATTAACATTAACATTATTAGAATAAGATATTTATATTTAATCTTCCTTGAGATTTCTAAATATTGTACAAATACCCACTTAAAATGGGAAAAGTTAGAAGCGCATTACCTGAATAGAACGAAAAGGGATATTTGTTACATTGAAGTTCTCAAATACGGGAAAGTCTGTTCTATTACAAATTACAGTATAAAGTAGGAATTTTATTGTAATTGTTTTTTGGGGCGGGGGAGAGAGGATATTATTTGAGTAGTTCAAAATGTTTAGGGAGGGTTATGTATTTCACAGATAACATCAGGGTAGGGGGTATTTTTCTATGCTTTTCTAAAGGAATCTTAATCAGAAACTATGTTGTTAAGACGGTGACACTACCAGTCTATCATTAACCCAACCACAACATTTCTGTGATGTGGCTGAAGTCAAGTAGGCAAGGTTACTGACTCAATTGGTTGCTGGGGCTTCAACATCTGTCGTTCTTTTTCTTTCTTTATTCCTTGTGTTCTAACCTACCCTTTGGATGTGTTTTAGGATCTGGAAGGTCAGTTTTTGGGGACATCTTCACAGTTTGACACATTTGGTTCCACAGCTGCTGAAATTGCTCGCAAACAAGCTGAGAAGGAACAGAAACAGAGGTGCATTTTGTTTGTCTGAATATTTGGTTTTTGATTCCTTGTTCTATGATTTTATTGTTGTATAGAGAACACATACACTTGAAAATTTATGCTTCTCCCAAGATAGGAATAATAGCATAAAACTGTCATCAAGTAAATTATACACTATAATTGGGAAAACTCCTTCAACTCCAAGAGAAAGAAGCAAGATAGTATCCTACAGATCTGAGCACCAACTAATATTATGTCTAAGCATTAGAATTTCAATTTTTTTGAAGGTTAGATAAAACATCGGTAATAAGGAATTTAAAACAAAAATCCCTAAATTTACACTCAAAGCCCCCCAAAAATTTCCGCCCAAAGCGAATATATGCTAAAATTCCATTCATCAATTTTTTTGGGTGGTGTACCACAGAGTCCAAACTGGCAAGTTTCAAAAAGTGGTATCCTCTACTCTCCTTTGATTTCCTCCCCTAGCTCCAGGGGATGGGGAGATGAAGGCTTTGGACAGAGAGGAAATAGGACGTTTCTCACGTTGAAGCTAAAAGCTATTGTTTATTCGCGCGCTCTCTCTCTCTCTGGTTTTAGTTAAATATTAAATTCCAGTATTACACTTGATGGTACTTTGTATGCCATTAGGTTCTCTTGTATCATGAAATAATGTATGAATCGTGGACCGCCATTCCGTAACTATTTTGATGTTTGACCCTTGGTAATTTTGCCTTATTCATTTATGTTTTCCTCTTATAATTTTCTTATTCATTTCCTTTCTTTAATCTAAATAATCTTTATGTGTCTTTATCCCCACTTTTTATCAATGGACTATGTGCACTTGTGCTTAAAATAATAACCAAGCTTTAATTCTTCTTTGGGTAATTACTGATCTTATTCACAGTTTGTTTGTATTTTTTTTTGTCTCATTGCAGGCCATCCATAATTCCTGGACCTGCTCCTGATGAATTAGTTATTCCAGCCACAGAGTCTGTAGGTCTGTTCCACTTAATTCAAATAGCATCTTCTTTAAATGTACTGTTATCCCTCCCTTACCTCTTTCATGGTGCTTTTAAGGGGTAAAACTGCTGTTGAAGATGGGATGGAGTCGCGGTCGCTCAATTAAGGATTCACATGCTGATGCACTCTATGGTATGGTATCCCGTTCCCATTTTCGTCGTTTCAATTTTTGCATTCCATTTTGTTTTTATTCAGCCTTCTTATACAATACTCATCAAATATAAACTGGATAGTAAGGAAGGGTATTCTTAAGTTTTAGTTTTACCACATTTTTAATTATCAACTGGGACTGTAGTAATCATGTTGCTTTTCTTCCTTCTGAGTAAAATTACTGGATCACATAGTAGTTATATATCCTTCTGTCGCTGGACTTGGATAAGGATTCCTTTTCCCTCCCCCAATCTTTAATTGCAATGATATGAATTTTTATGTTTATAATTTTCTAAGATTAAACGCGCTTTCATATTTTCAGCACATATGCAAAAGGAAAGTAGTTTAGGTGAAATTTATAATGATTTTATGTAATATTGGGTATGTAAATGTTTATATTACACTAATTGTTCCATTTTTTCCATTGGGATGTTCATCTGTCTTTTACTATAATACTTTTGGAAGGGCATATTGATCTAATCCAAACAATACTTGCACTGGTTTTCTATCGGATGGGAGTGCACCTGGCATTGGTGCTCTTTCAATTTATGACAATTGATAATAAATCCGCGCTTTTATAAAGATATTTTATTTCATGAAATAACTGTTAGCTTAATTTTTTTTTTTTAAAACTCGGTATCCGACCCATGGATCAACTGACCTGAGGTATCCTCAAGTGGGTTAAAAATAGTTTTTAATCTAGAAAAAATGACATTTATAACTTTAACCCGTTTTCTTAAGCTCTTAATTTTAGTTTTAGTTTTGAAGTAGTTTTTAAAGATGCCAGGCCAAACACCCTACGCATTGTTTATAAAGATTGAGTGCTCCTCGTTACAAGCCGGTTTTGGGGGATGATTTTGGCCCTAAGCCCAAATTCGAAGATATTTTATACTTCTAACTAAGATACATCTCGTAATCTTAATAATCATTATAGCCATTCATTTTGTCTATTTTTATTTTTTTAGGACTCGTCTGTAAACCAATATCAACTGTTTTCAGTTTATTTTAATAAGCTCCCAAATCTAACTTATTATGAATAAGCGCTTAATTAAACTCCCTAGATTAGCTTATTTAACAAGCTTTTAGTTATGCTGTTTACCCAAATGCATCCATTTTTTCCATTTATATGTTACATTTAGGCTATTGTCAGATTACTATCTAAATTAGTAGGCTTTCATGCAATATTCATATAAGATTGTCTGTGTAGATGCTAGAAGACAGGCTCGGAGAGCTTTCATAGCATTTTCTTCAGATGATACAAAAGTGAAGGTTACCCAGTCTGAGCCTACCAAGGGTGATATTGTAAACTTCCCCGACCAGCCCGTGAACGATGATACTCAGTCTTCTAAGAGCACACCGGTGAGAAATTTCCCTTACTAATCCTATATAAGTCTTATAAATTTCGTATATGATAATCTTCTTATCCTCATGTCTTTTATATTTGCTTCTGGAGGATTCTGCGTTCATTTTGACCCATCTAAAAGCACACCAAAATTTTTGTTTGGTTCTTTGCTGAACTCTGATGAATGATAATTATAATATTTTTTAGATTGCAGGTGGATCCTTATTCATCGAATCTGAGTTTCAACAAGTATTTTAGCATAAGTGATCTAGCTTGCTCAACTGCTTTAGAAAATCATTTTTATTAGCTATACCCTTTAATTATAAGCACTTGTCATATTGATTTTGCATTTCGGATTTTGGGAATAGCAAACACGAACATCATCAGATGATTAATATTTGAATAGATTCAAAAACTTTACTAAGGCCAATTTTAAGATATTTGGATGAAGTACAAGTACAACACAATCTTGTGCTAGTTTGAATGCTACAAGCATGATATGCATTATACAAATTTTCAATTCAATAGTGGATATCATTAATTTGTTTATAGCTCTCATTCCTCAACAAACACACATTGTCTTAATTATTTTAAGGCTATGCTAACTTGTGCCCCAAGGGCACATGTTAAGCAACCAAAAAATAGAAATATTCCCTTAAATACTTGTGCATTCAATTAATTAAAAGTTAAAAAATTAAATTCAATGTATGAATTCCAACAAAGAGTTTCTACATTTGACTCATTAACTTGTGCCCGTTAGCATTTCCCTTATTTTAATTCAGTTTAGCAGTTGTTTTGTGTGAATTTTTAGCTGGTTGTAAGTATATCTATCAATGATGGCCATATGTTTCTTATCTTCAGGTTTACGTACTCAACCCAAAGCAAGACCTGTATGGATTAGGTTTTGATCCTTATAAACATGCTCCTGAGTTTAGAGGTATGTTTTTAATTGATCTACATGTGGATTTTGTTGATGTTGTTGCAGGTGATTGGCATTAAACCATATTCTCTTCAATTTGTTTCAGAGATAAAAAGGTCACGCCCATCCAGCAAAACGGGATCAGGGCACAGCAAAAGCTTTTCCACTAGAGACAGTCTTTTTGGTTTTAAGTGTAAGAAACTTAAAAATTAAAACTGATATGATGATAATCCATGATCTTATTTTCTGTTTGCCAATATCTGGAATTTGTTCTCACAATATCTTGCCCTAAGTTGATTTATCTCCCTGTTTCAATTCATCAGCTGGAAAGGCTGCCCCTGGTTTTGGAATTGGTGCACTTGAGGAACTTGATGCTGAGGACGAGGATGTCTATGCCACTGGTCAGTAGCTCTCTACTCTTTCAATGTTAAGATTGAAAATAATGTAGTTTAGGACCTACTTTGGTGTGCTTGATTGGGTAAGACATGATAATATCAAACTTGATGATCTGATGCATGATAAAATTTTAAAACTATAGCGTGTGTAGTGTGACATTGTATAAATAAGATACTATATATTTTTTTTTTTTGAAAGAAATAAGATACTATATTTTTAAGGTACTATATTGTATAATATACTACGTTTTATGTTTGGTGGTGATGTTACTGTATGGGATAAAAATACCCTTTACTTAAATATTATGATATATTAATCTAAATCTGTTATGATATACTAGTATTAAGAGAAACAAAAGCTCCCAAGGTCGAAGGAATAAACTCATGCCCACTATCATTCAATATAAAAACAAATGATGTTTGAACCCGGTATAAAATCCCATTATCTGAGCAGACTAACTATTCTCAATTGAGACAACAGTATTAGGATATCTTAAACAAAGCATTTAAGAAGAAATGGATGCAGAGGAACATTCATCCTTGAAGATATATGCTCGAAGAGTATCTAGACGGAATTAAGAAGGCCTTATACTGACCTTTTTTCTTTCTATGAATTGCCTTTGGTAGTCTACTCATTATAATATAGTATAAAAATACAACTAAGCGGTATGGTTCTCATTGATATGCAAACTTACCTCAGTTCCTCCACGAATTTTAAATTAATCAGCTATGTACGTTCTTGAGCTACTTCTTCCCACTACTCATTGCTTTATCGTAGCAAAATTACAAATATCTGGAAGAAGAGTCAGGACAGAATGCAAAAACACAAGATAACATGTATTGCAAACTAGGAAACTACAATTCTCATGCCTAAATCAGGTGAATTGTCCAAATCCTAAATGCTAAATATTAAGGACGTATAAGAATATGGTCATTACATGCACTTAACAGAACACGTCCAGTCTTGCACCTTTTCCACCTTAAATTATCATAACCCACATTAAATACAGGTTCACAGCTATCGGGTTCTAAATGCTTGTAAAGTATCACTTCATATATTTTCAATCTCAATATTCACTTTGAGACAGAATCAGCAAATCTTACCTGCTACTCTTATTGCTTAAATTTTATAAGTAAAGCAGTCCATATAATTTTTTGAGATTCCAGTGCGTGCGTGCGTGTGTGTGTGTGTGTGTGTGTATATATATATATAATTAAATTCATTATAGATTCCTCTGCTCAACTAGCCAAAGTAGCAATAAGTCTTGTGCTTTCAATATTTTTTATTTTTTATTTATCAAGAGAGTAAATTTATTTTAGGTAAGCTTGAGAAGTGTAAATTTTGTCCTATGGAAATGTGAAAAAGGTCATAAGGTCAGCGTGTTGTAACTTTTTTTTTTTTTTTTTTTTT
>Ga0099826_10000892_pt1 | contig 16364 bp, 8 predicted proteins | sample Mtrugardesep15_FD_76830 | JGI IMG/M metagenome (GOLD analysis project Ga0099826, IMG submission 76830) | Root nodule microbial communities of legume samples collected from California, USA - M. trunc garden sep15 | ecosystem: Host-associated > Plants > Roots > Nodule | place: USA: California... | reverse complement strand
TTTTTTTTAATAGGGGGCTAAAATTGCTACCATGACAAACATAGGGGGCTAAAAGTGCATTTAAGCCTTATATTTTCAACACTCCCCTCACGTCCAACCGAATTAGTCTCTTTAGTCAATCAATTGTAATTTACATGCTATATATGGATTAAATACTCCATCCGTTTTAAAATGAGTGCAGTTTTAGGTTGTTACACACATATTACGAAATGCAATAATGTTGTCCATAGACATGACACTTTTACTGAAATAACTTTGTTAACTATTGATGCATTTCCCATCATTATAAATTAAAGTAAAATGTGGTTCTTTGGAAGTAATGTGCATAGTAATAATTAAGGGGTACTACTGAGAAAAAGTAATTAATAGTGCATTGAAAACTGAAAGTGACATTCATTTTAAAATAATTTTTTTTAGCTAAAACGATAATCATCTTAAAACGGAGGGAGAAGTTTTTTTCTTTCTTTCAAGCTTATTCTAAGGAGCCGAGAATGTGTAGCTACCTATACCCTATTTTTTTATAGTTGATGTCAAGTCCCGATACCTAGTTCAAATTTTAGATTTTTTTAATACGCCTGGTATAGGCTATTAGGCCACATTAGACTATAATACCATGCTGAAATAGTAGTCTAAACTCTTGAACTTTCACCTCACTTTGTTTATAAATCATTGAACTCACTATTTCATTCCGTGTGAAACTAATAATAAGGCCCTAAAAGTATATATTTCCAAAAAAGAAAAAAAAAATTAGACTCATTAAAAAATCGAAAACCTGTCCAAAGTAAACTACAAAACTTGTACAAAGTAAACTACAAGGAGTTAACGAGTGCAATTTTGTATTATGGATTGTTGGGCAGACATAAACAAGAAAGTTGGAATATATGGAGGTTACGGATACATAAACACATTGAAATGCACTGTGGTGCTACACCATAACCTTTATGTGTAGCAAGTTCATGAATCCATGACATTTTTTTATCACCTTGAATTTCTATATTTCCCTCGCGAACCATGAAACCATCTTATGACTCCTATACAAAACAATATGTTGACTGACAACAAATCGGAAAACAAAATATGAACAGCTAAAAGTGATGGAGATGACACACAATTTGATTGTTGAATTCGGTCCATTGTGCCTACATCTGATAATAGTGTTTGATTTCATTTTGATCAAAAGTTAATTAGAGTTACAAGTTACAACTTGAGTTTAAATACTACGACTCAATTCTGCTCTGCTCACCGGACTTTCGGTTTTACTAATTGCCCTTTCAACTCCAGTTACTTGTGTTCCACTTATTGCTAAATATCATACACAAATATATGCAAAGCAAGTGATGATAATATAACAAGTCAATTTTTGTCCAAAAAAAAGTTAATCTTACAGGTCAGTTATACATTTTCTATAACCTCTCTATACTGCTGATTCCAACTACATTTATTGCAATATGATTTGAGTAACAATAATGTTAATCTCACTTCAAAGCTAATGGCTCACCACATAAAAACTTCACACAATAATTCAAGTAAGTAACCAAAAGAGATGCAATGCCAATAATAATAAGATAAAATATCCTTATTCACCATGACATATTATTGATACCACCAAAATCACAACTATAGAATTATAACATTACACCTACCCGTCATTTCCTTGGCCTCAATATATATCCACCTCTCCTTACCCTCCAATCAACACATACAACATACAAATTAACAAAAAAAATCCAATCATTTACATTCCTCCAAAATCTTCAATTACCAAGCTAAATATGAATCAAATTATCTTTTCCTTCTCACTGTTTCTTCTCATGTTCTCCTCATTGTATTCTCCTAACACAGCAGCAACAGCAACGGCACCCGCAGCGTCACCGAAACATGCCCCGGCACCAAAAGCAGCATCACCAACATCGACAAAACCATTAGTCCCGACATTACCAGACACCTCAGATTCCACCCCGGACGACATAACAAAAATCCTCAAAAAGGCGAAAGCATTCACAATCCTAACCCGTCTCCTAAAAACAACACAAATCGTGGACAACCTAAACTCACAACTCATATCACCAAAAAGCGGCGGATTAACAATCTTGGCACCGGATGACTCAGCTTTCTCGCATCTCAAAGCAGGGTTCTTCAACTCACTAAACGAAAACAAAAAAATCGAACTATTACAATTCCACATTCTTCCACAGTTTGTTGATAGCAATAACTTTGATTCTCTTAGTAACCCTGTTGAGACAGTGGCTGGTAAAGACCCTTTAAAGCTTCCATTGAACATCGAATCGTTTGGTACCAGTGTTAGTCTTTCAACTGGTGTGGTTAATGCTACTGTTACTGGTGTAGTTTATCAAGATAACAAGCTTGCTATATATCGTTTGGATAAGGTTTTGCTTCCTCTTGATTTCTTTGGGACTAAGGCACCTGCTGCTGCTCCTGTTGCGGAAGCAAAAGCACCGAAAGCTGATAAAGGGAAGTCTTCTTCTGAAGAAGATGAGGATGATAGTACAACAACACAGGATAAAAAAAGTTCTGGAGCAGTGAGTTTACTTGCAAAACAAGTAACAACTTATATATCTATTGGAGTAGCTTTTGTTGCAGTGTCAATGTTATGGAGTTGAGGATCATCATTCATCACCCATTTGGCAGCTGCATATGAATGATTTCAAACAATTAACCATATTTTAATTTTTTTTTCCCATTCTGTTCTATTGTTGGTTTGAACAACTTATTCTGTTATGTTGTTTTTTTCCCATTTTTTATTCCATGTAAAAATGTTTGAATTTGAATATCCATTGAGTAATTTGATTTAATCTATATATGCATCAAATTGAAACAATCTCTATGGATATATTGGATGAAAAGAAACTTCAGGATAGCATTGATTGAAGTCCAATGTAAAGCTCAAACATTATATTTTTAGTTTCTATCAAATTTTACTTTTAGTTCCTATAACAAAATTCTACAACTTTTAGTTACAAACATTATGTTACATCAACAATTTTAGTCCCTATTAAAATTAACAATAAATTGAGGCTTTAATGGAATACTGCCAAATGATAGGAGCCTCTACAATAAAATGATTTCAAAATTTGATTCTTGATCTTTTAGTGCTTAAAAGCTTCAATTTTTTTGGTCTAGTAAGTGGATCGAGCTCACACATTTTAAATATGGAGAAGTGGGGTGTCCGAGGTTCGAACTTCGACCCCTACATATAAAAACTTCAAATTTAATTCATCCATTATTCATAAATTTCTAAACATGTAGGCAAAAAAATTATTCATATTTAACATTAACAAATATATATTTGGGAATTGTGTTATTCATTGATTAATTGATTTTTTAGTACAAAGAAATTTCAAAAAAATAGGAATTCATTCTCAATTTCACAAGAATGTGGTAACCAAAATTTTTTCACAAGAATGTCTTCCTTTTTGCATTTTGTGTTTTTCTTTGTAAATTGATTTTGGGTAATTACATTTACGGTTGAGAAGAGAGTATCAAAGGGGTCTGTCTATAGAGGTGCAATTGGAAATTGCTCAAAATAGGTTGAGTTGAGTTTTGAGCTACATTCATGAGCTTCCACACTGTTTACGGTTGAAACAATGCTTTTATTAATGTTGATGGAACATAAACAAGAGAAGTTAGAGAATCATTGTGTCTCAAAATTCAATTTATATACATCATTGTCTCATCCAACTGCAGAAATGGAAAGTGGAGATTGGGAATATAGCTCATTTATCTCGAGCTTAATTTTGCCATAAAGGCTAATTTTATCACATTAACAATAGAAAAATTTAGTAGTAAAAACTAAAATTTAAAAATACATATATAACATGATGTCTAAGAGTTGCTGGAGCAACTTCCAACACATATTCTTTTTTTTTAAGAAAAATAAGACCATAATAATACTTGTGTTAAGAAAATTTAGTGAGAAACTTGTGAAATGAGTTAAATAAAATATTTAGGAGTTGATTTTTCTTGTAAGATGAGCTGAATCGATCACCACACTTTCTCACAATAGCCCACAACTATACTTGTTTCTCTTGTAAAATAATATAAAAAACAAAATGACACATTAAAATAAGGAAGTTCTTTTAATTTTAATTCAGAATTTTAAAAGGCTATAAAAGCTAGTTCAAATAGCAATGCCGCTATTATTAAGTTGAACATCGCCATCTAAAAAAAATCTCACAATTGTGTGTGAGTTTCAAACATTGTTTTACACTTTATCGGCAAATATAAAAAAGAATTTTAAAAGTAATTAGATTTTAGAATGATTTATAAACTTTTAAATAAAAGAAACACATGCATGCATCTATCTAACCCATATTTTATCATCTCACCCCTACATCAAATTGACCTCTCACTCTGTTTTCCCTAAATGGAGTACACTCACAAGCAAAAATAGTAAATAAAACTAAAATAGCTCCACTGATTCAATCTTCAGTGACGAGCCATCTTAATATCCTTACCAAATTAAGAGATATACACAACAAAATCACATTGCACACATCCAATTCTTCTCACATCTAATGGATCTCTGCACCTCACTCTTCCTATCAATCTTAATAGACTCAACACCAAAATATCCTAATCATATAACAATATTATTAAGTTCACAAATCACAATTAACCAAACCACTCACCACCCAATAATTGTCCACAAAATTCAATATAAAACCACATAACTCCATATCTCTAAAATTCATCAATCCTTCACTCATTACAAGCACAATTCCAACATTTCAATATACCCCAAAATGATGACAAATAAAAAATGCATCTCACTAACACTACTAGTCATTTCCCTCTTTTGTTCCAATACTTTAGCAGCATTATCTCCTGCCACGTCACCAATTCAATCACCCCCTACCCAACCAATTTCATCCCCAACAAAACCCTTAGTCCCCACATTTCCACCAAATGACAATACTACCCCTGAAACTCCCACCACCACAACAGACATAGTTCAAATCCTAAAACAAGCAAATTCATTCAACATTTTCCTCCGTCTAATGAAAACAACTCAACTAATCAACCAGCTCAATTCACAACTCCTAACCATAAAATCCGGCGGCTTAACGATCCTCGCACCCGATGATTCAGCATTCTCAGAACTCAAACCAGGGTTCCTCAACACACTCTCAAATGAAAAAAAACTTGAACTACTTCAATTCCATGTTATTTCTGATTTTGTATCTAGCTCTAACTTTGATACTTTAACCAACCCTGTGAGAACACTTGCCGGTAACAAACCTGGAAAAGTTGAACTTAACGTGATTAGTTATGGTGGAAATGTGAACATTTCAACCGGGAGTGTTAACACAACGATTAATGGAATCATATATACCGATAAACATCTTGCTATTTATAAAGTTGGTAAAGTGCTTATTCCATCGGAGTTTTTTCCTGCTAAGAAAATTGTTGCTGAGGTTCCAGCTTTGGCGCCAGCACCAGTTATTGTTGATGCTAAGGCGCCGAAGCCTGAAAAAGAAAAACCATCATCATCAGAAGATTCAACAACATCGCAGGTTGTTCCTGCTGTGACGTCTGGGGCTATGAGGATTGACATGAGTGCAACTTGGGTGGCACTTGTTGTTGGAATTGTCTTCGTGGGAGGTTTTTACCACAAAAACTACTAGGTCTTATGATCGATGTCTAAATATACCAATATTGAACAAGCTATATTTGAACAAGCTATACTACGGTACATTGATGTTTGAGTGTTTATGATTGTGCATGGAAAGTGAAATTATGGGAATGATTATATTTCTTGTATGAATTCATTCTAATATATAAAAGAGTCTTATGTTACATTTGATTCAAATGCATGTTCGTGTAGCTTAAAGCATCTTCAATCTATACCTCGCATTTTTGGGTTTCCCTAAAAGCATCCACAATGGGAGACACTCAATCTTGAGGTCTTAAACGGGTCTCACGTTGACACATAATTTTTTTATAATTTTTTTAATAATAGTACCTAATAGGTACTCAACCACTCCAATAGAGACCCTCTAACAAAATGTCCCACCAATAATTCTTTATTATTTACATTTCAACAAAAGCAATAAAAGTAACTCAACAATGATTACTTTATTAACAAGTGGTGTGGGGTCCATTTAAGAATGGGGTCTTAAGTGAGACCCCGATCTTCAGAGACCCCCAAAAAAATTTCCCACAATGGGGATGGTCTAATATGAAAAAAATGGTTCAAATGTTGTTTTAAATTGTTGTTGCGGCGTGAATTTATTTTTTACTAACATCAAATAATATAAAATGACAATATCTTATCATTTTTTATGAGATTTTTTTCAATGAAATCTGATTTTTTGGATTTGTATGATGAAGATTTGGGTTTGTTTATGAACTTAATGAGTTTTTTAGAGTTTTTATTATTATTTTGATACAAAAGGATTACCTAAAATTAAGTTGAGGAACAAAATGTATAACTTTGTCTTTATTATTTTTTTATTAACATCAAATAATATTATTTATTACTTGTTTTATGATTCAAATACTATATCCTTATTTATTAATTTTGTTAAGTTTGCACCAACTTAACCTAATTTTTTTCCTCCACTAATCCCTTATTAGGTTTGCAACAACTCAATCCTAAACTTTTGGCTCTAAATTTTTTATTTTTGTTGTTCTTTTTAGTCCTCACATGCATAAAGATAAGCTATGGTAAAGAAAGATTATTTTGATTGAAACAAATTTAAAGAAACAAAAGTAATATCTATACTTTACTTTTGTATATTACAGTATATTCGACCCGTATTTTCTTAAGGGTCTTGTTAAAGTGTCCTAATGGCACTTGTTAAAGATTTAAAAATGACAATAATTGATAACTTTCATGTATAAAAAGTAGCTTTTTGATATTTCAATGTGTTGAATGCGCAAAATTGAAGATAAAATTTCCACTTTAACATTTTCCTTTTCTTAATTCTGCATGATACCATTTAGTCTTATTATAATCTTGATGGAAAGTCCTCGTGAGTTTAGCTCAGTTGATAAGGACTTTGCATAATATATACAAGGTTCGCGGTTCAAATCCCGACCACCACAACAACAACAAAAAATCTTGATGGCAATATTATTAACCCTAATTTTGTGATTTGATTTCAAGAAACAAATTATTATTAACCCTAATTTTGGAACTCAATCGAAGATAAAAGTTCAATCGATAATGATTTTACATATATTGAATTATCGATTGTGATAAATTAAATTATTGTTCGATAAAACTTTCAATAAACACAAACTCGCCTAAAATATTAGATTGTTGTGATTAGAGAAAAGGGAATGGTCTGAGAGAAGATGTTGATCTTAACCTTTATTTGTTAACTCATCATAATTCTATACAAGCAATTGTAGTTTTTGGATGAAGTAGTGAAAAAGAAAGAATTTGAACGACCTAATCACCGTTTAAATCCTGATTTTTATCCAAAGTAATTTATTTTCTGCTAATTCCAACTATATAACCCTAGATTTTACAATCCCTAATACATAATTGCTATGTGATATGAACTTATTTTTATTACTTAAAAGAGGATTTGTTACACTTGCTAAATATCCATTGCCAACTCTTGTGCTATATATTAGCATCTCATATATGTAATTAAAGTAAGCTAGGTAGAAAACATAAATTACCAATCTAAATGGCTAAAAACAAATGAAGTAGGCCAGTGCCCCATGTCTGTCAAGTTATACAAACTGTAAAGCATGGAGGAAAACCGCGTTATTTCTGTTTCAAGTTATATGCCCTACATTATAAAGTTTTTTTTTTTAGGCCCTACATTATAATTATTAACTGTATAGTATATATCCTTCAAGAAAAAAACTGTACAGTATATAAAATATAATTATACAAGAAGAGATAATTTAAGAAATAAAAGGAGAGATTGTTATATTGTTTGTTTCTGACTACCGATATGCAATGGCCCCTCCCTCCATCACGGGATGTCTCTCTATGAATATCACGTGACATGAACATGATAATGATATCTCAATATATTATGCATGCCTCTGAATCCGAGTCGACACCAACACTATCTCTGATATATATAGTTCTAAGCTCTAACTCAGTAATTAAATATAAGGGTCATCACGAGACACAAGTTACTTGTATTTATCTGTTGCTGCTAACAAAGTAATCATAATATATCTATATGTATGGAATAATATCTCATACAACTTCACTATCAATATTCAATATTCAATAGTGTCCACCAAACTCAGTTTGCACGTTCGTGAGAGATCCTATAGGATTGAACCTAGGTATCATCTCTTGTTGCAACAAGGCTCTCTTCAATGAGTCATCTCCAACACCAAGGAAATCTCTAGTTAAGCTCAACTGATCTTCATTGAAATTTCCAGCATGGTTTCCTTGGTTGAACAATTTCTTAACTTCAACAAGATTATTAAAAGCCACATCATTATTACCATTGATAACCTTTGTAGTTGTATTTTGCATTGTTGACACGTGACTTGGACATCCTTGTAATTGGTTCTGAGAATACAAATGAGACAAATCATGCATTTTGTCTTCTTCTTGTTGTTGTTCTAGCTTTAGAACCCCACTACTTGTAAATGACGTTTCTGCATGTTGATCATTGTATTTGTAATTCATCCATTGTCCTTGTGGTAATAAACCAAATGTATGGACTAATTCCAAATCAGAGTTTGCTCCTGATGATGAGAATGCACTAGAATTTGGAAGATAATTATGATGAGGAATGTTATTATTGGGAAAATTTCCCATGAATGTTTCTTGACCTGGCCCACCATATTCTGGATTAAGCCCAAATAAACCATGAGGAATATTTCTAGGTGCTTGAGTGTTGATCAAAAGATTGTTTCCAAAGTTGGATATAACTGCTGGAACTGAACCTATTCTTGCACTTCCTTCCACCAAGGATTCACAGAAAGCTCTGTGAGTTAAGAAGCTGTCTTTCCTGATTTGTCAATCATCACACAAAAAATAATTAACAAAGTGGTCCTATCATACTCTCAGAGAATTATTACATGTCCGGAGTGACAAGAGTTTACTACAAAAAGTTTGTCAGAATCACGGTGTGTCATTGTAATTTTGAAAGTAACAAAAAATGCACTTTTGCACTTCAAAAAATCGAACTCATTTCTTGTTCGAAAAAAAAAATCGAACTCATTGCGAATCAAAACTTTTGTTATTAAATTGACTAACCATGAGATTAATGCAAAGGAAAGAAGTAAAGCAACAAACTTAATTATAGAAAGTGTAAATCTATACTATAATCTAATCCTACTTCATTAATTGGCACGAGAAAAAAATGGAATGAAATATAGATTGTAAAATGTAAAGTTATTGTAAAAAATAAATTGTGCAGTAGAGACTCTCAAATGCATGTTTAGATTAAAAATGATCATTTGACATAAACAAAGTCTTCACTTTAATTTAAGTAAGAACTACACTTTGAAGCATCAACAATATGTTACCATTCAAAGTTGTTATTTCCAAATATAAGCATGTTTGGAATTACCGTCGATCTGACACCCCGATTTTGTCAAAGTTACAAAAGTGTAGCTTCTACGAATCAAGTCAAAGTTACAAAAGTGTAGCTTTTACGAATCAAGGTGGCTCACTATGATTTCATAACAAATTTTATGTGATATCAAACAAACACTAAATAGTGCATCATGCTTGTATACCTGGAGAATAGTGTGCCACAATCACATCTGTACTCTTTAGTGCCACAAATCTTACTATGAGCCTTCCAATCAGATTGAACTGCATATTTCTTAGAGCACTTTTCACACTTCCACTTCTTCTCACCGTGCTTTCTACTAAAGTGCTTTTTTATCCCTGTTAGGTCTCCTAGAGCTCTACTAGGGTCATGGTGCACGCAGCTCTTTTCTGGACAAACGTACACTTTCTTCCTTATCACCTCCAGCTTGTTTCTTTGCTTAAGCTTCCATGGAAGATTGTGTCCTCGTCGATGTAGCTGTAGGTTTTGGTCTCTCTTGAAACCCTTGTTGCATACTTCGCAGATGAAACGGTTCGTTGTCATCAGTGATTTTGGTGATAGAGCAATCACTTCTGAATCCGGATCTACAACATGCTTATTAATTTGTTAACTTTGAAGGAATTCATCAATGTTTTTCACAAAATCTAATATTAAAAATCTATGATAATATATTTAGAATATTTATTTACATAGACAAAAGAAGGTGAACAACTTGCCTGGTGTTCCTGGTAGACTTCTTTTTCTCTTAACTGAATTTGAATTAGGGCTTGGAAGATTAGGGTTTGAGTTTGAGGTAGTGCCTCTGATGTTGGAAGGAACAGAAACTGCTTCTTCAGACATCATTTTTGAAATGAGAACTCTACTGATTAAAACAAAATAACAATTAATTAGGAGAATTATATCTATAAATATATATTGATTTTTGCTATTTGAGACAAAAGTACTTTATATATTATTGAAATAGGTGTTACACGTGAATAGAGCTGACAGCTAGGTAGCACAAAAACCCTTGAGACTTGAGACTTGAGAACCTAATTGGATGAAGATATAACTGGATATAGTTGAGAGTATATTTGAGGTAACAAGCAAAGAGAGAAGGAGGTTGAAAAGAGAGAAGAATGAAGATGATGATAGAACAAACTTCTTTCTTTCTTTGTCTGATAATTATCAACGCTGGCTGCTGTGACTGTGAGTACTGTCAGTCAGCCATAGACTAGTATAGTATGATGGACCACGTATACCTTCTTTCTTTCTCTCTCTTTCTCTCGCTTTCTCACTCCAAAAATAGTATACTACTAGTATACCTAGCTATAAGCTTCTTCCTTTTTTGAAGGGACCTAGCTAAAATTTACAGTGTAATTCTACCAAGTCTATCAGATGAGTTGCTACTGTTGTTTCAGTTGGACTGTTCATCACTTACATATATTGGTTCAAGTTCATTGCTTCACCTTGCCCAAAATTACCTTGTAATCTATAGTAGAGATTATGTTAGATACCTCTGTAAAAAAACAAAGACAATAAAACTGATGCATGCTATTGAGTGAGGATTAGTCTCACAGCAAGTTCACATGATCTATGCAATAGAGAGTATTAAGGTGCCTATGTGGAAATGATAAGAAAGTATAATATGAGCCTTTTTCTTTTGACAGAATACGAGTCATGTTAACTGGTGTTCTAAATGTATTGGTTAAACATCTCATAAAAAAAATAAAAAAAATTGTTTTGAAATACAAATCAAACATACGTTAAAATAATAAATTTATCAATCAATCACAAACAACATTTTGCATGCTTTTTTAATGATTAAACTGTTTTTTTTAAAGAATGATTAAATTGTTATGATTGATGGACAATGTAAATGATTGACTGATAGTAAAAGAAATGCAGTATCAAAGAATATGAATGAAATCCTTAAAATATCTTTGTTGATCATTAATATATAACTCACTCATAATTCAAATATAATCAAAATTTTAAAATAGTTTAGTTTGTTAAACTAATATTTTGTTAAATGGCAAATTGAATATTATGTAATTGAGAAATGAGTACAAGAGATACTCAAGTCCATTAAAAAAAAAAACAAGAAAAAGAACACACAATAAAAAGGTAACAAAAGAAAGAAACTCAATATAAGCCAACGGGAAACAACCCAAAATATAAAGGTTGTTTCCCTTTTATGGTTATAACATATACAAACTAAACCAGTAAGAGATGAAGAATCATAACCAACTGGGCCGTCTTTAAGAATTCGGAGGCTCGGCTCTAGGAATGAAAAGAGGCCAGTGATAAAATTAAAACGTATTTTTTTTTTTAAAGAGCAATGTTCTATTTATATTTTTTAAAAGATAAATACAAGGTGTCGTATATATGCGATACACCCAAAGGTGAAAATGACTACCGTATACATGAGGAACCCCTACCTAACATCAAAACAAGAGGTCGCTGGGGGTATTAAAAAAAAAATAGAGGGCAGTAGTACAAGTGGGTATTAAAAAGAAATTGAGGCCCATGGTTGGGGGAGGCCTAGCTCTGTTGAGCTGTTTGTATCCCCAAGGCCGGGCCTAATAACCAAGCCAACATAGATATTCCACAATAAAAAAGAATAGGGTGTCATACATAAATTTAGTAGGATTAATTTGAATTTTAACGGATAAAAGACTGCAAATCAGTATAAGTGAGTTAAATAATATAATGTCATGTTAGAATATTTCTTCTTGTTCGGTAAACATAACTCAATTAATTGAAAGATTATGATATATAGACGTCGAAATTCAAACTCTAAATTTTTTCTTAAACATTGAAATTCTTACCATATAAAAATGATAAATAATTCTACTGTCTTTTAAGTCCATATGTTTTAGAAGCACAAGCACCCTCAAGATGTTTAAGATATATAAATTTAATTTTGTGTGTTACAATCCTACAATCAGAGCACCACACGTAGGTTTTGGGGGGCTTATGCAGCCAATTATGAAAATGATTACGCCATAATTGTATTATTAATGGAATAGTACCATGAAAATGATGGGGGAGAGAAGGGTGGGGTTGATGCCGTCCGTGACCGTGAGGCAATGCTGGTTGGGAGTGTGGAGCCCACAAAACGAATATTGTCAGCTCAGAGAAAGAAAGTTTGAGAACTACAAAGACACGAGATGACTGACTGGTAGTGATACAGGATCAATTTTGCTACCCATTCATTTTTTATAATAAAATAAAATTTTAAATTAAAGAAGCCACATCTCATATATATATATATATATAAAGGAAAAATACCAATTAAACCTAATTCACAACAGGTGAAGGTCAAACATCTATCAACCGGCAACCGCAATTGGTAAAATGGTGGAAGCGGTACGATAAAAGCACTTTCTAAGAAATCACTCATCTTAACCACATGTTTTCCTTAATTATTAGTTTATTACGAGTAATTTCTTATACATGCAATTGGTCTATCATATATCGCTTCACTCATTTCCCATAAATTTGTCTGTGTCCCCCTTATCAAGTATTTTGTTAAGAGTGTCACATTGAAGGAGAATGAGATGTGATATAAAGCCATTTTTATAAAATAGGAGGCTCGACTCTCTTTTTAAATTAGGCTCCAATAAAATAAAATAAACATTTTTTTGTGTAGCTAAGTTTCATTAAAAAATTAGAATAAGAAGAACTTCTAAACATAAAACAAGATCAAATAAAATTAAGTGAAAGAGATGTGAAATTTACCTAACATTGTCGTTTGGAATGTCACTCATACGTCGTGGGAAAGGGGAGAACGAATGGTTTATGCGAAAAAGAAATGATTGTTGTGATTCTTTCAATGAAATAACTTTTCAAATTGACTAATTAAGTGATTATACAAATTTATTGTGGTTTGATAACATCAAATTTATGTCCAGAAAGTAGAACTAGAGTCTAGAAAAAAACTCATAGGTGTACCGAAGAAAGAAAAAGAAGTAACATGTAATTTTTTAATTTAAGTGGGGGATGGGTATTATACTTAATGTTTTTTAGGCCCATAATTTTTAGAGGCTCGGCTCGGTTGAGCTCCTTGCGCTCCCCAAGGTCCGGCCCTGTTTATAGATGGAGACATTTATCATCTTGCAAGTCAGTTTTATAATAATCAATTAGTTATGCCAAACTCATGTTTTAATATGATATTAAAGTATATTTAAAATTTGTTGGGTCATACCTCCGATCACAAATATAAACAAAAATTCATATTTTACATTCATTCAATAAATGATGTATGTTGTCTACAATAAAGATCACATACATAATTTATTGAATGAATCTAAAACATATATTTTTGCTTATATTTGTGACCGGATGGTGTATATTATCATGTCACTGTTATCAAACCATTGGATCATGCTTCAAGAGTCAATGTCAATTTTGACTCGGTCTAAGCTGACGTGGCACCCTAAGTGAGGTGCCACGTGTTATTTTTTTATTTATTTTTTTGTTTTGGGGGCCAAAACTGCTACAGTTGCAAAACTTAGGGGACGGTTTTGTAGTTTTTTTTCTTAGAGGGCCAAAATCGCAACTTCGTGAAAGTTAGGGGCCGAAAACCGCTATTAAGCCTAATAAATAATATGTGAAAGATAAATGAAAGAATTGAAAGAAGAGGGAGTAATAAATAGTTAGGGTTATAATAGGAAAAGTAACATTAATGTTGCATTGGTATTGTAAAATGACATATAATTTAAGACAATTTTTTTGCCTAAAGCAACATACAATTTGGGACAGAGGGAGTATATGAGAATAGTTATCATTTTGCAAGTCAATGTTGTTATGATCAATTAGTTAAGTCAAACTCGTGTTCTGATATAGTATTAAAACATGCATGTTTAAACTTTGTTGGGCCGTCCGCTATCATGTCATTGCTATCAAACCACCGGATCATGGTTCGGGAGTCAAGTCGCAAACGCGAGGAAGTATGCAAAGAGTCTCACATTAAATCAAATAATACATAAATATAAAATTTATAAGTGGGGTAGTTATGATCATGCAAGTAAAATTGTCGAGCTTAGTTAAGCTTGACCCTAATTCTAAGGTGATTGTGCCTAACCAATATCTATTAAACCATGTGGAAGAGGTACAGCACATGCAACTTCTAAGAAGAGACTCTTTTTAGCATTGACATGTTTTTTTTTTTTATTATTATTATTATCAACTTTAAGATGACGCGAGCTTAACTGTATGTTTAATCTATCATATTTTATTATAATTTTTTAAAATATAATATAGTTAAATAAATATTTATTTTATTGTTTCTATTATATTGAAATTTAACTGATTTTTTTAATTAAAAAATTAAATAATATTATACAAAAGAAAAAGTTGTTATTAGAATAATAATTTAAACGAATGGTATAATTAGAAGATAAAAAGTAAGCTCAAAATCATGTATCTCCTTTATAAATAGTATAGATTATTATTATTAGTCTACCATTAATTTCCTACATACATGCAATCAGTCGGTCTACTGTATATTGATTCACAAATTTTTCCATAATTTTGTCTTCTTGGGCCAATTTTGATCTTGTCTCTTGTGAAGAGTATCATATTGAAATAGATAAGGCTTGAAGATAAGTTTATAAGTGAAAATAGACATTACCTTACAAGTTCGACTTGTCAGGTTGAGTTAGGCTCAATCCTAACTCTAAAATGGCATGATCAGAGTTCGTCCCAAGACTAGTTGGCCTTCCTGTTACTAGAACATGAGGGATAAAATTAGGGAGTTATATCAAGTGATATGATATTAAATCTCTCTTCAAAGGTAACATAGACTTCACCTTTTTAAGACAAGAAAGTGGAGTTGGATCATTCATCACCACCACCATTTACAATCTATCGAGAGGGCTAATTGTAGCATAGGCCTTTAGAATTATTAGAAAATGTTGTTGCTGTTGTTATTTTTTTAAAGAATAAATTTTAGTTGTTCTTTTGTTCTTATTCATAACATTAAGGGTTTTTGATTGGTCGCGTGTGTAAAATTATTTTGGACTATCAACTCACCACCATTAAACTCTTTCCATTTAAAGGGACATTTATTTTTTATTTTTTATGAAATAAATAATGATAATACAAGTTAGTGTGCTATATATACTAATTAGTTTGATTCAACAATTCCACATGAGCCTTTGTTTGTCACATCAAAGTTTTTGTAACGGGAAATGTTGTGTCCAGCGAAAAAAGTCATTCACAACAGTTTCACGACATTATGTGGCATGTTTTGATTAGCCATTTAACACCAATCTCCCATTTTTTCTGGCCAGGTTGAAGTTTAAGGCTGCTGCAATTAAAAATTAACACGTTCGTGACGTTTCCGCGATAAAAAAAATTCACTTTGTATAGCATTGCTCTTTTGTAACAGAACCTAACGTCGGGGACTATTTCCAAATGCTTTTGATATTTCAAGGGCTATTTCCAATATAAAAAAAAAAATGATACATGGACAATAACAAAAAAAATGTGTATTTCCGGTGACCAACTACATATTTTAACCTAAAAAAATACTGTGAAATAATCTTCTTTCTTGTATTAATTAAGCACGTCTTGAAATGAATTCCTGATCCGTTTCTAATTCTAAGACTTCTTTTGAAAGGAAAAAATATATCTTATCCTTAAACATAAACATATGTGCAAATGACTAATTTTTTTTCTTGTGAATACACACCATTTATCTGATAAGATAAAAATTGAAGTTAAACATATTAATGTACCTTGATATTATAGAAAGATCTACATACAAAATAATCACATTATATATTCACTGCCCGCTTTAATATATGTGGGGGGGAAAAAGTTCTTATACTGTGATTATTTTATGGAGAAAAGACAATTGTGATGAATAGT
>Ga0099826_10000891_pt1 | contig 16366 bp, 11 predicted proteins | sample Mtrugardesep15_FD_76830 | JGI IMG/M metagenome (GOLD analysis project Ga0099826, IMG submission 76830) | Root nodule microbial communities of legume samples collected from California, USA - M. trunc garden sep15 | ecosystem: Host-associated > Plants > Roots > Nodule | place: USA: California... | reverse complement strand
TTCGATTTAGTCATCTAAAGTTGCTCCCACATAGTTTTTATATGATTAAGATGATTGATTTCGGTTCCAACAATAAGCACTTAGATAAAAGCACCAAAAACTTCCTTAATTAACTATACAAAATGGTGGTTTCAGACAAAATTGAATGACATAGCAGTGAATAATTTCAATTCATGAAGAAATTTTCTAGCAGCTCCAAGAAAAACAAGGTGAATGTTCAATGAAAGAAACTATGGAGTAAATGGGTAGTTTACTAGTTTGGTACATGAAAAATAGCATCTTGCCTTAAATTTTGTCATAGATTGGTAGGATTAGCTAGATCTGGTGGTTCAAAACTAGTGCCTTAACTCACACTAGTTCGAATTGTTGTTTCTTCAAAAAGAATTTAGTAAGATTGCATTTTCAATTTAATAAGATTTGTATATTCCTCAAAGCTATGTTTTTTTGACCAAAAATTCCACAAAGCTATGTTAAACATTGCACTTGGGACCACCTTGACTTGGTTGCATCAAATTGTTCGAGTAATGAGTGAAGTAGTTCTATGCCTTTTGCGCAAATGTAACTTACAAGCGTTCAAGATTTGATTGTTCTTGTTGCTAATAATTACAGGAAACACATTACCGGAAACACATAATCATGTTTTCCTACATCCTCAATTTTTTAAGGGTATTTAAATTTTTTGTCTCGTTCACAAAACAAGACACATTGAATGAAAAAATAGATGTTCAACACTATATAAGTGAAAAAAACTTAATATCTTAAGTTTTATGAGTATGTCATGTTCAAGTCATTTGCGTGATTGTTCTAACCCAATAGTGGTATCATAACTTGGTTTTGTAAAAGTTAACCGAGTTCTTGTATCAAAAGTTTTTTTTGACAATGATGTGCCCCGATAATATATATGAGCTAACATTTGTACAAGTGTATGTGGACGGATAAACTTCCGTACGAGGGAGAGCATACCCAAATGTGATGTCCAATCCGGGTACTTTAGGCTCCCCTTAGCAGCTTTTGCTAACTCAGTTTGTTTATAGGTAGTTTAATTTTCTGTACTAAATCAATTTAGACAGAAAAACCCTTCTAACACCCTCATGTTTTTGTTTGATAGATAAATTCCACTTAATTCTAAGCTATTGATAAGAAGAACAAAAACTCCTAAACAAAAATTTGATGACATATAATAATAATGTTTGTGCTTTCTGATTGTTACATTAATACCACAAAATGTTACATTAATAACACAAAATGTTAAATAGTTTTGGAAGAAGATAGAACCTTCAACCTCACACTGCAAAACATGAAACTGTGCAAGATCATGGATGCATACAACTTAAAAATAAAGCATCACAATTATCTCATTACTTGGTATTTTCTTTCCGATGTGTGCAACGTGTGTCTCTCACTCTAATTATATATATGAAAAAGAACCCTCATCATGGTGTGTATGTGTAACCTTGTGCTTCTTGTTGCTTCTCATACTCTTCCATAGTCTCAAACTCATTTTGATACTGATTTTTTTCATAGTTACCTTCATTTTCAGCACTTCCTCTCCCTGATTCATATTCATTAACGTTCTTATAATTCTCATTTTCACTATTTACATTGTAATAGTACTTTCCATTCTCCATGAACCTTGTGTCACTCATTCCTTCTCCTTTCCTCTCATGATTGTTGTTATTGTTGTTGTAAAACTCCTTTCCATTGTAGCTGTTGTAATTGTTTTTGTTCTCTTCATTGTTGTAGTTTTTTGTGTAAATTTCATTGTTGTTGTGGATGTTTGTTTGAGGATATCCTTTTTTGTAGCTTTTATTATCATTCAAGTCTTCATTGAGAAGCTTGTTATCATTGAAGTCTTCGTTGAGAAGCTCATCTTCAAAATCTGTTAATGTGGTTTTTGGAGTTTCCTTGGTTGGAGAATATTGGCTAGTAGAATCAATGCCATAGAGACCGTAACCGTTTCCCGTTTCGACTAAAAATTGAGGTTCTGGTGCTGGTCCTGATGGTAGAGTAGTTGATTCAATCTCTGGTGCGGCTGCAGGTTCTTGTGCCGGTGCTGATGCAGGTTCTTGTGCCGGTGCTGGTGCCGGTGCCGGTGCTGGAGATTGAGGTAGTTGAGGATCTTCAACATTGTGGGTGGTTTTGAAATGAGTGAAGAAACTAAAGAACTTGCTTTGTCTAGCTTGAATTTGGGGTGAGAGGAAAAGTACCAACAAGAAAAAGAAAGAGACTTGGTTTGCAAGAGAAGCCATAGTGGGTGTAAAATGGAACAGACAATGAGTTATAACTGTTGAGAGAATCAAATTGTTAGGGTCATTTTATAGATCAAAAGGCCAGTAAATTATGCGAGGATTGTGGAAGGGTAAGTGAATGTGGGGTATAGTATAAGAAAATTAATGACTTATGTCATGATATGCATGTGCAAGGTTTTGGAAGGTCAGCATGGGAGACATAAAGATAGGGGCAAACATAGTCTTAGTCAAAAAATGACAGTGTATGCTTTTTCTTTTAACTTGTTACTCTTTTGTTATGTGAATTCAAAATTGTTTGGAGGGCCTACCACAATTTTTTGTCTTTATAGTTTGTTAGGTAACTATAATGTAAATGCTTGTTGGCAAAAAATGGAGGGAAAGATGGAAGACAATTGTTAGTGGGAGTGTGAACTATCAGATTGTTTGTACAATTACACAATCATGCAATGGCCTATCTCTGAACTGTCAGATTAAAATTGAACAGTTCACTTTTCAATTTTGTATTATGACTCGAAAAAAGTAGTCCAACGATTTAGGTTGAGACGCAGAAGGAGTTATACACAAGACATTTAGAATTCAACATCGGCTACTAGTACTAACATTTCCCCTAACAAACTAATTATTAACATTTTCTTTGTATTTCAAATTCATTATTTACTAAAATTAAATAAAATCTGAGTCCCTCTATGTGGTCACTCTAGCACTTATTTTGTTCAAGTGTGAATTAGAGTTTGTGTATTGTGCAACACACATGTCTATTTTGATGATGATAAATGTTCATGCAATGCACTACAAGGTTAAAATTAAGGAACCAAAAGAAAAAGGTGTGGTCATTTGTAGTTTGATTAATTATTTCTTGAGTGGTCTATTTGAGCTAAATTAGTTACACTCACTAACCAATGTGGGCTTGTAAGTAACCACCAATGCTTAAAGGCATTAAATTGCTGTGAGGGGATTAAGACATTTTGCTTAAAATATAATCCATGACATTGTCTTCTTAGCTTTTAGATTAACAATTAAGTAGCATACATAAAATGCTGTCTATGTTTTTATAAGAAAAATAATAAGTTAGCTTAATAAACGGCATGATTAGTTAAAAGCACGTTTGCACTTTTGATATTTGATTTGTTTTGGAGTGATGTTGAAGGAATAGTTTTTTGCTTTGGATACTGTGGCATGATTAGCGGGAGAACAGTTGAAAAACAAAGGCAGAATAGGGACATTTAGAAGTACCTAAAGAACATACCTTTTCAGGTGAGTGGGTGCACATTTTGACTTTGATTTAACTCATTTAACTATTAAACATGTTATTTCAACAATCACTGTGAAAACAAAAATACAAAGCAACGTATTGATATGTAAACCAAATCAGTAGAGAATAAGAATACAATCAAAATATGAGAGAAATAGATTGTACCAAAAGTTATATAATTTATAAATAAGTATTTAGTTAAGTTTCCATTCCATTACACCAAATACAAACTCAAGATTTTATTTGGTTATGCTTTGATTTTTTTTTTCAATCTTAAAAATGTAAAACAATAAACTCCTGTGTATTGTCGTCAATAAACTAATTACAATTTTGGCATATCTATTATTTATTTTAAAATTCATCAGTTTTGAACCGATCCCTTCATCAAGTTTTTAAACTAAAAAAATAATCGTGTGATATGTTTTAAACAGCATGTTATAAAAACTGATGATATAAAATAATCGTTTGAATATCTTCTAAAGCTGGAAAAGTGAAGTTTTTAGAGGATTTTCTTATAATTTTATTGAAGTTTATTCTACATCATCGGATTGTATGTCACGATATTTAAAATATAACACATCATAATTTTTTAGTCCAAAAAATAAAGAGAGTGACCAAAACTTGTTGTTTTTAAAATGGAGGACCAATTTCACGAGTGAGTAAAAATAATAGGATCAAAACTACAACTAAACATATAAAATATGTTTACAATAAAATAAATACATTATAAAGATATAAAATAATTAAATTTAGTACAAAATGATGTGTCCAATTCAAAAAAGAATGCATTTTTTTAATATAAATAATTATTATTATTAACTTGACTCTCAACATATACCAACAAAAACTCACTTGGGTTGTTAACCTAGTGATATTGGCTTGAGATCTAAGAGTGTACTCCTCCTCAAACGCTTCTTAAATCAGTCAAACCAATTTAAAAAAGTGATTTATTCGATTTAAAAAGTGTCGAAAGACAATTAACTATCATTTTAGAGCAAACGTAGTTAACTTTCATTCCATACATGAGTGTTTTCTTAGGTATTTATGAACAATTGTTAGGGGCCTAAAGAAGAGTACTCTTTGTCTTCGGTCTACAAACTTATAAACGTAAGCCTTTTACCCATTATCTTTAAAATTGTTTTGACACTAAGTTACCTTTACAAATAATAAGAGGTCGATACAATAAGCATCATATCATTTAATTTGTCATCAAAGACCTTAATTTGTCCACACTTGGCATCTCAATAAGCATAATATCATTTGCATATTGTAAATGGGCGATCATCATCGAGTTACCCAACAAAAACCCCTTTAAGTTATTTAGGGCTTCAACCTTCCTTATCAAGCGACTCGACCTCCCACCACTAGTAAAAATAGAAAAGAGGCGAGAAAGTCACCTTATTTGAGCCCTCTATGAATATTTACATCCTCCGTCGAGTTATCATTCACCAATGATGACATGATATCCATTCCAGAAAACATGTACTTGCCCCAATTAACATGTTCTCGGAGAAATTAACTCTTAGGCCTAAAGTGAGCTCGAAACACTAGATGATTTTTATCAAAGACCCCATATTCTCCACCCTTGGCTTCCCATTAAGTATATTATCATCTCCATATTGTAAATGGACGATCATCATACTCGAGTTACCCAACGAAAATCCATGTAAACTATTTAGAGCCTGGACCTGCCTTTATAAAGCTACTCAACCATCCACCAGTAGTAAAACCACGAAATTTGAGCCCTCTTTGAATATTTAACTTCATTGTAGAGTTCTCATTAACCAACACTAACAGGATATCCATATGAGAAAACATGTGCATGCCCAAATCCAAGATCTCTACTTAACGTCAAAACCTAGCATCCTCATCGTATAATCTAAAAAAACCCCAAGTGAGAAATTCGTAAGCTTTTTGAAGTCGACTTTCAAAATAAGTCACTCACTCCCATGCTTGTTGGATTTATGATTTCATTTATGACCACATCATCCAATAGCTACTTCTCTACTTTTGATGAAAGCCGGTTGATTTGGAGAAATAGTATACGTATAAATTCTTGGTAAATAAATCTATAAATAATTTTCTGAACACATTTATGTGTTTGAAAAACTACATTTCAGAAAAATATCAATAGAATCGGATAGTATACTTCCAAGAAAATTTTAGGGGGCGTTTGTAATGAACAACTTTTGGGGTTGTTCATTAATGGAGGAAAATTACTTTACAAAGGACTAAAAGCTAACAACTACACTATTCTAACAAACTAATTCTTCATTCATTCATTTGATAAGGATTACAATGACCACTACATTATTTATAGCATTGACATTCTAACAATTTAACCTATGACTCATCATAATGGATCTCTCTAGATCCTTCTAGAATACCATGACTCATCACCTAATATAACTTGGACTTATACTATTCTATTGGGCCTAACTTGGATCATTACACGTTTGTTTTGGAGCCAAAAGATACATTCCTGGGAATAGAGGATGGAAAAAAATATTCCTATGTAAGTAAAAAAATAATATGCCTAGGAATTTTTTTTTGAAATAAAATAATATGCCTAGGAATAAATAATACTCATGAATATTTTTCACCATTCTAGTCATTTTTATTCCCATGAAAGAAGGCTGGGAAAATTCTATTCCCATGCACAGTACCCACGTTTTTTTTTTTTAAAACCCACCTATACACATATTTAACTACCGTACACCCCACGTTTTATTATGTTTCGTTCTTTTAATTAAACAAATACTATTGAATTTTCTTTTAGGAGTTTAAATTGGTAACCAAACACTTTTTTGAGAAATTCCTAGGAATATAATTCTTACTGTTGTATTGCTGGGAAAGTTATTCCAAGGAATAATTTTTGCATCTTGAAACAAACACCCCTTACGTTTGAAGAAATTTTAATAGCAATTTTTAATTAAAGTATACACACCGTCTTATAAAACAAAAAATACAACTAAAATGTAAATCAATTACTAAAATATCAATGAAATAATTAAAAACATTTCACTAAAAGTACTTTATTGGTATTCCTCACATTATTAGTCTCATTAATATCATCTTGCTCGGCCATATACAAAAATCACAGGCTTATAGTCTGACATATTTCGAATTATGTTAATAATATATAGCAAAAGCTCGAGTTAAACTTTTTATGTTGTTCTACTAGACAGTATGGCATATGAACAAAGAAAGTTCTTTAATATTATTGTCCATCTTTTTGTTCAAACAAACAAAAAGAAGTGAGAATATGAAAATTCGTCGAATTAGGGTTTCGCGACCTTGTGCAATGAACCAAAAACATCCTCTCATGTTCAAGCACAAGATGGTGGAATATTTGGAATCCCTTGTTTCTGTAATTCACCCATCACACCTTCAAGTGCTGGAGCTTTAAGGCCAAGAGGCAACGGTAAATATGGTTTTGATAATACATCACTAATAGCTGCGTCTATGCTCTCCTTTGACTGTTAAAACAAAACACAACACATTATTTACACACATATATAGTTACATTAAGCGTGCAATATTTTAATATTATTCTCTTCATAAAATTTGACTAAGTTACAATATCAAAACGTGAAATAAACTGCTGGTAAGAAAGATATGAAAAACAACAAAATAAAAGGTTGTATTTATAGACACGGACGAACAATAATGCGTTGTGAATGCATGCTGTGTGTTTTGGAGAAAGAGAGAGGAGGATAGAGAGAGACAAGCAAGAAAATGACGGGATGGAAGAAATAATTAGACTAAATCATAAAAAAAAAATTGTCATTGTGATCCTACCAATTTCAGAATAGAGAATAAATATAATATTTTGTTAAAAATTATTAAAAAATAGTGTTTTCCATTTAAAAAAATTAGGTTTTTTTTAAAAGGCAATAAGAACAAAAAAAATTAATATTTTTCTCATAGATAATTATAAAGAATAGTTTTTCTACAAAATTTACAAGAAAAATTACCGGATGGAAGTCTAAGAGAGGCTGAGGAGATGGTTGACCGGCGGGGACGATAGCACCGGGATCTAATTGGTACATGGCATGGGGTGGTGGAATGCCGGGAACAGTTGGAGAGCCAAATCTCTGCATTTTATATAGTACTTATGAATTAATTTCCTCAATAATATGAATAAGTTAAATAATGCATGACTTTTGTGAGTAATAAAAATGACATTGTTTGTAGTGTAAGTAAGTAAATTCACATAAGAATCCAAATTTTGAAGTAGAAGACAATTCTAGTGAGTCCAAAAGAGTTAACGTGAATAGTTACCGTTGTTGTCAGAGGCTGTGGAAAACACGGTGTTCCTGCGGTTGGTGCATTTGGAGCCTGCACAAAAAAAGAAAGAAACTATTTAGACAAATAAAATGAAATAGGGAATTAGGAGATTAGGTTTTCTACGCTGTTTATTTGAAGTAATTAAGATAACTTTTTGTCAAAAAGTAATTAAGATAACTTTTGTTTTTTCTCCTGATGAAATATAACATCTCAACAAAAAAAAATCTCAAACTAAGTGTTTAATTTTTTCCTCTAAAATGCTATATTTTGATCAATAGTACTGATGCAACAAAGGAGAGATAATATTAATCCAAGCTTTTGGTGAAGCTAAGTCTAAGCATATAAAGTAAGTTAATCATGTTTGAGTCCTTGTAAGTGATGTAACATATTTTTTTCTAGCTTAGATTTTTTTTTTATCGTCTATAAACAATGAAGAGATTTGAACGTGGTTCCACATTTTTAGTACAAACTAATTTGAATCCCTTATTAAGTATATCCACTTACTAATTTTATGCCTCGAGTCCAAAGAAAAACTAATTTTTTGTTTACTAACAAATTAACTTAGGGTTTTGTCATCCAAAAAAGTCTAGCGGTGCAGCTTGTTGCTCATTTACCTTCTATTCATTTGTAAGCAATGCAATCGAAGTGAATCAATATTGACATTGAAGTGTTTTGAACTATTACTTAGGGTTTGCTAGCTCAAATTAAATAACTTTTTTATATAACTTTTAATTGTTAATATATCATCTGAAATTTAGATCTCTTCCTTAAATTATTTACCCGTTGGTGCCAATATGAAGCGTTAGGAGGTGGAGCCGGCCGCGCAGGAGCCCAATTAGCCGGTGGCTGGTGAGGCGAATATTTAGGCCACATATGCATAAATGACTGATCCACGGGATGGTGCCCCCATACATGTAAGGGTCTAAAATGGTGTACTGGTGGCATTGGAGGGAAACCCATGGTTGGTGCAACCCAATGATTCACAATATCTCTTTTTCCTCCAACTCCTCTATTTGTTCCAAACAATTGCCTCCTTTGACTCCAGCTTGCTGCTTCAGCTTCACGTGCTAACAAATGTTTCCTATGCGATCTATATTTCTGCATATATACGTTCAAAATCCAATATTTAATTTTAGAATTTAATCTTCCCTGGCTAAAATAAATCAACTATAATTTACCTAGATTTCTTTCATTTATCTATTGTTTAAATCTAAACTCTAACCAACAATTTAATATACGTAGATTTTTTTCCCATTACATGCATAAATTTACGTAGATTTTTTTAGAATATTGAGGTTTGAAATTAATGAGAGGATGAAAATCAGTATATACTTGAAGGTGGCTGGCGATGTTATGGCGGGTGAGGCAGTCAATTCCCATAATTTCCAAAATTCTTGAAGGTACAGCTTTATCCACACCTAGCTGCTCTACTGCTTGTACGAATCTTCTGTGCAATTCTGGGGTCCAATCCACCTAATTCACACAACCCAACAACAAACACACAAACCCATTATTCACTCTACGTACAAATCCGGCAAATTTAATGAAGTGTCAATAATTGTGTGCTGGGACATTAGTTAGTTAGATATGTAATAGGATTTTTAAGTATGTTGTCAGAAATTCCTTTGAAATTTTAGGACTTGGATTTCCTACTATTGCTTCATGCAGTAATAGATCTTGGTCATTATTTTTTGAATGGTGAATCTAAGGGGTACTCTAACCTATTATGCATGGAACAAACAAACACAAAAGAGAAACAAGAAAAAACTACTCCTAGGAGATAATCCTTAGATCTCGATCATTGATTCGAGATCAGAGTGTCTAGATTAAACAATCAGTTTCAGGGTTCGATGATATATCTGTTAATTTAGATCGATTTATTTGATCACGCAATAACAACAAAATCTATTTTCAAAATTGTATAATATGTGTTGAAAGTGATTAACTCTATAAAATTAAGGAGTTATTCTAAAAATAGCTTAATTTACAACAACAAAAAACTACCAAAAATAGTTATTCCAACAAGGCTATGAGATTGAGATATATCTCTCTCTTGCTTACAGTATACCCGTGAGTTCTTTTGCATTCAAAAACTTGGTAAGACTAAATATAAAGATAGCGACAGAACATTCAAGGTTAGCTCAGCTTCACATGAACTTCCTATTACCTAAATCTGAAGGTATTGACATGTGCCCAAAGAATGGGAAAAAAGAAAGAAAAAAAACCTAGGTGAGTAAAAAAACCTATGCTCTCCGTTGTGTGGGTGTTGTAAACTTCGGATAAGAAGTTCAATTTCTTATAATAAACAATGAACAAAGGGTCTTCTTGGAAAAGGGTTTGTAACTAATTAACAAACATATACCAAATTAAATAGCAATTATATATATAGCAACTCACCTTCACTTTTCTCTTCCCATGAGGATTATTCTTTGATTGAGATGATGATTTTCTTCCTTTCTCGCCTTCCTTAGGCGATGGATTCACCACAACGGATTCATCTCTTTTGCTAATTATTTCTTCTACACGACTCGAACCTGAATCTGAAGAATAAACTACTTTCTCTTCATCTTGTAATTTTCTCTCAATACTAACCATATTCCCATCATTACAAGATTTGCTATTTCCACCCGATGAATTTATATCCGATTCCTCACTGCTGCTGAGGGAGAATTCAGCAAGCATTTCCGGGTCCATCTCAAGATCCGGTAACACATCTCCGTCGTTGAAGCATACGAAGAAATCATCATCGAATTCAAAATTGATGCTTTCCAATAAGTTCCCTTCAGAAAGATCAGCAAAGTCACATGTCTCAATTGATAAATTCTCCTCCATTTCTCTTTGGCTTTCATCTCTTATGCTACTCAATGGTGCCACTGCTAGCATGATAATCCTATTTGGCAAGGTTCTTGATTAATTTCCACACACTATAAACACAAAAAATAATAGATCAACAACCTTATAATATAATCATAACTATAATACATTAAAATATGACGTGATGAATTATTAATAAAAAACTATAGCTATAACTTATTATAAACTATATAATAAAAAGAGTACTTACATGCTAGCTAGTAGCTAGGGTAGGAATGTTTTGATTATTTGCACCAAATTAAGGTTTAGTTTTTTTGTGAAAGAGATGGAACTAGTGCTCTCCTTAATGGACTTTGAAAATGGTAATGTTGCCTTTTTAGGAAGCGGCAAGGGAGTGTTTGGAAGAAGAAACTAGCTTGGATCTCTTTCAGCCACAACTTATGATTTTTGTTTGTAAGTGTGCTACTTGCAGAGTTTTGCCCTGCACTCTCACTATGCATCTACTATATAATATTATTATTTTTGGAAGGTACTTCTATATAAGAATAGTATATAATATATTAGGTTTGTGGATGGCGTTTTTCCAATTTTGATTTTGTTTTTAAAAAGAATAAAATGAAATCAAGAATGCTCGTGAATTTTTTGTAATATTGATTAATGAAATTTGAAAGGTGTAATGGATATTTTTTGTTGTTGATTAATATGCGTAATGGATATGTATGAAGAGAAAGAGAAATATTGTTTGTGAGTTGAAGCTATTTTTGTCATAATTAGTGGAAATGAAAGGGATGTGATGTGAGGAAGGATGATGTTGTTGGTAGACAAATTGACCGATGTATTTTCTCCCCTTCCACTTAACAGATAATGTATATCTTGTTTCCGTGATAATTTATCAAATAATTGGGAGAAAACAAGCATGACTGATCATTTATTATGTGGTCTATTCTTCAAAAAATAAATAAATTATCTGGTCTATCGAGATGAGGCATTTGACCCTACTACTTAGTTTTCTATAGTATTATATTTTTCTCATGTAGGAGTATGTTCTAGTTGTTGTATAATCATATTGAATACACTATCACACACTAAATGAAGTGTAGCAGTAAAAAATTACTTTACCCATCAAACCTTGTCACCTCGAATTGTAACCTTTATAAAATATTCATAATCTCATAAACTTATTTACGAATGTTCTACAAAGTTAGAGACAACTTTTACATGTTACTCTATGAACATGTTTATGACTAATGTAGAAATTACTTGGGTATATCACTTGGGAAAAAGGACCAATTTAGTGTAACAACAGTTAACACATTTGGGATAAAAACAAGACATTTAATAATAAATAAATTTCGAAACATAGACCACCACATGTTTTCAGTCTCATCTTGTTGCTTCATTCAAATTCAAGAGATCTTTTTTACGACATTGCACTTACTATGCATATTCAAAATGCCCGTTTAAGCATATGTGACTCACGTTGAAGTAACATTTACGGGCTATGCCGTACCCGTGAGTGCCACTCTAGAGAGAGAGGGGTCTACATTGTGTGTGTGCCACAAACCAGTGAGACAAACTATCCTTATCACGATTCAAGTATCCCTACAAACCTCTAGTTTACCATTTCCTTGTTATTGTGCTTAAAACCCACTTCACCTAAATACAAAAAAAAAAAATTCTCTTTCGCACCGGTTTCCGACCCATCAATGGTGGGTGACTAATCCGGCTCATGCGTAGAGGCATGCGCACTGGCCAAGCGTTGTTCCTCCTAGAAATCGAATCTGGTATTTCCCAAATACGTCTTTGAAATGAGCTCCTTGCCACTGGAACCCAAGCAATTTAGTTACCTAAATACAAATGTTATTGCCTAATAGTTTCTACCATATCTAGTATATTTGATGGGAAAGATCTTCTTGATCTTCTTTTATAAGTAAATTAAAATGCATTAAAAAGACTACATACTTCAATCCGTTTTCAGAAAAGCAATACTCAAAACAAACAGTTTTTAATACATTATACATTGATTAGTAAAAATGAATCCATTATACATTGCAATGGACAATGCAATCTAAAAAAAAATTAAACCAGCCCACCAAATAATGCAATTAAAACATAGAAATCCTTTATTTAGTGACACAATATTTTGGTCTATATATGTAGGGACTGAATATATTTTTTTTGACACAGTAGGGACTGAATTTTGGATACTCTAAAAGAGATTGTGATAGATTTTTTTTGACAAATTTTAAAAAGGTGGTAAAACCATTGTATTCGTCAATAATGATATCAATATTCTCTTTCAAACAATTTCTAATACTCATTCTTTTATTAAGAGAAATTTATGTATATCTTATATTTTGAAAATATATATGACCTAAAATGATAGGATTCACATTAGAATAATAAGTGTTAGAGAATATTGAAAAGAAAACATTATTAGCACACCTACCAAAATAGTATGGTCACTCTAGTTGTCAATTTAACATTTTTATCTCTAAATAAGTCTCCTATCGCGTTATACATATATCCATGTTATGCTTTACATTTAATGCCATGGAAATATAATTTAGGTGATGAGTCTATCAATTCAAGCTCAAACCACGTGGATAGAGGGACCAATGCGGTGGGAACCATTCATTTTTCTCTCAGTCAATTGACATACTTTGTTAGTACTAGAAAAAAAGACATATCTGTCTTAATTTACTGATGGTCCTTATGAGTTATGAACATGGACATAGATATTGTTTTTTCTAAGAGGGTCCTCAAAATAGCAATAATTGTAGCTGCTGGCCGGTTATTACAATTATATAAGGAATCTGAGTTTCTATATATCAATGGGAGTCTTTCTCAAAGAGGTCCCCATTCCATCAAGACAATCCAAACTCAAGGCACTGATATTGACTCTCTCTCAACACAATAATGCAATTGGATCGAATTTCTATTATATCCTAAGTCATGGCAAAAACAATCCCCCCTTTATTTCGGGCATTTATCTAGGACATTGTTTATGATAATCCTCAACATTACCCTTTTTAAGCTATGATCCTATGATATTGTTGTCATGGCTACATGCTATATAAATATGTTACTCTTGCATATCAACTCTGGAAATTGAGGCATCCTTGTTTGTGTGTCAAATGCAAGTTAAAAGATTCAAATTATATATAAAAAATAGATGTTGAAGAAGGATGAACCTATAAATTTTGAATAGTGAGAACAATTATGAGATGTATTTAAGCTTTAAAAAATGAAATGGCGTCTGTGAGGATGAATCAAATTACACTGATGCAATGTTACACTACTCAATATTATTTTACTCGATAAATATTTTTTAAATTAGATTGTTGAATTATAATTTTATATCATATAGATCATCTATGTAAATTTTTACACAGATTTAAAATCATTTGATATGATATTGTTGTGTCCCTTCAAGATTAATGATGCTAAAAAAAATGCATAAACTCTTAATCTTAACGTGTATCAATAACATATCAAATAATTTTAGACTTATGAAAATATTTATATAGATGATATGTATGACATAAATTTACAATTCAACAATCAAATTGAAAAAAATATGAATCGAGTAAAACGAAAGACAATACTAAGTATAGGAGATTACGGGTGGTCGCCACCCTCATTTAATAATTTTTTTTTAGGGATATTTAATAAAATCTTATGAGCCCCTTATTTGAAAAATGACATTAAAAAAAAAACAGACATCTGCCACCCCAATAATAATGATACATTTTCTACAAGTTTGTTTTAGAGGACGTTTTCTACAAGTTGTGAGCTTAAAAGAAAAAAATAAACTTCTCATCGTCTTTTTTTTCTTTGATGTGATTTTTTGAGTAGCATTTGACATCTTCTTATTCATTGGTGGTTAGCTACTATCTGAATAGTATGGAATGAGCGCAGTGCTCAATCTTTATTATTAGTAAATTATTAACTCTAGAGCAGCTTCTTGATCGTATCAATCTTTATTTTATTTTTTTGGAAAAAGACGCATAAATCACTCTCATAATTTAAATTTCATTTTTGATGTTTCAACCCGATTGAGTGTTTCGATTATAATTTTTTATAATAATTTTTTTTGTGATAACCGAAGTGTGTACTCCACATTATCTATATTAATTGAGTTAAGCTTAGGATTTGCTTGTACTTATTGTGGCTAGTTATCTGGCTTGTTCGATTTGTATATATACTTTTTTATCCCTTCTAGGATCTCCTTTTGTTTATTAGGAAAGTTTTAATCTATTTTGCTTTTGACCTCATAAAATAATTAAAAGATAAAACAATATACTTTATGTAATGTTTTATTCTCTAACTGATACCTCAATATACCAAAGTGATTCTTTTGTTTTGTACTTCTTTTATTTTTATTTTTTGATAATTAAAGCTTTGTAGTAGTACTTCTTTTATTTTATACTAACAAAAAACACAGGCACTAACTTTTTTGACTATCTGCATTTTTCTTTGATACTCCCTCCGTTCCAAAACACATATCACAATCAACAACTGCACACATGTCAATACACAACTTTGATCATTAATATTTTTAATTATATAATAAAAAATTATAAAATTTGATATTTTGAAAATATTCGTTGAGACAAATCAAACAACATCTTAGGGCATTCACATTGGTGAGGTCTTCACCATTTAAGACCCGGTACCTATTAAGTACCTCCAATGTGGAATATTTTTTTGAGGGTCTTCTAGGACCCAGGGTCTCACTTAAGACCTCAATGTTTAAGTGGACCTCACATTACTTTTTCTTAAAATAATCATTATCTTTGTACTATTGTTTTTCAAGTGGACCCCACATTACTTTGGCTTTCTTTTTTAATGTTATTGATGGGACCCATATAGACCTTTTGTTAGAGAGTCTCCATTGGAGTGATTGAGTACCTATTAGGTACTATTATTAAAAAAGTGATGTGTCCATGTGGGACCCGTTTAAGACCTCCAAATTGAGAGTCTCCATTGTGGATGCTCTTACATGCTAATATTTGTATTTATATATAGTTAAAAAAATGTGGTCAAAGTAAGCCATGTGATTAGTGTATATTGTAAAATTGTGACATGTATTTTAGAACGGATGCAGTATTTCGTTATGTGTGTATGTTTACATATTATGAAATATTTGTTTTAGTTTAATTCAGTTTATGTGTTTTTAAATATAAATTTTAAAATAAAATCATAGTACCAAGTAAAAATTTCTAACTTTAAATTTTTTCATCTAAAAGATAATTAGCTTTTTTATATTCTATATTTTTGGAATAAATTGGTTGTTGAAAAGTGCCTTAAAATTGTGATTTGAGAAACAGGGAAAACGTGACACGATTTGGCAAGCGTGTCACGATTTTCCTTGGCAGTGAGCATGTTTTTCAGGGTGCTCGATCGTGATACGATTTTGGGAAAACGTGACACGATTTTCAACTTGTTGGGTACGTTTTCAGGATAAGGTTGGTCGTACCTTGGGTCGTACGCACCAACTGTGTCACGATTTGACAAAACGTGACACGATTTTGACGGTGTTTGTGTACTATTTAAGTGTTTCAACTCATTTTTGAAGGGCAAGAGAGAGCTTGAAGAGAGAGAAACTTGGGACTACAAAGAAGGGAACTTTAGGGTTAAGGGTCTTTGTAGTGAGGTTCTCTTGGGTTGGGAAACATTGTAAACACCTTGGGTGAGTGAAAATCATTGAGTGTCTTGTTCATTGGTGAGATTGGGAAAATGGGTAGAAATTAGGTTT
>Ga0099826_10000890_pt1 | contig 16374 bp, 9 predicted proteins | sample Mtrugardesep15_FD_76830 | JGI IMG/M metagenome (GOLD analysis project Ga0099826, IMG submission 76830) | Root nodule microbial communities of legume samples collected from California, USA - M. trunc garden sep15 | ecosystem: Host-associated > Plants > Roots > Nodule | place: USA: California... | reverse complement strand
TATATTGTCGTAATCAATTCTAAATTAATACAACCATTGTTGAATTCTATGACTAATAAATTAAAAAATATCTCATTTTAAAACAGAAAAAAATGATAGAATTGGTCGCAGTTCAAACCGATTCAACTCATGGAATAATCAATGAGTGATAATTGAGATTTTAATTAATTTTTCCTTAAAAAAAATCGATGAGTGATAATTGAGACTTTAGTTTTAGAGAGGGATGCTTACCCCTTTCTCTAGAAAAATTCTCTCCAATCCTTAGGGTTTAGGTGGTGGTCTCCTCCGTCCTCTTTGGTGGTGCTCTCCTTCCACCTCTTTCTAGACCAACTCTCTCCGTTTTTTAGAGGCATAGTTCTTTCCTCTAAAAGTTTCTCTCCGTTTTAAAAATATGACAAAACTAATCTCAAACACTTAAATAGACTTGAATATCTTTAATAAACAAGTTAGAAGTTGATAGTATAAATTCTATCACACATATTAAGAAAAGTAGACAACATAAATTATTGTAAAGTTGCTACTTTTTATTTTCTTAACATATATCTTTAAGATACAAGATTTTTTTTTTATAAAATCTTCGGATACAAGTTAGCAACTCTTCTAAAAACAAAGTTAGCAACTCTTATGTGCTATAATGTATTTAATACAAGCATGGACGGATGGAATAGCTTCCAAAGTATGACAAAACTAATCTCAAACACTTGAATTGACTAAAAATGGTCCTAAAAAAATATGGAAATTGGAATAAAAGTGTGAACACGATAACATTGAATTTCAAAATGATTGATAAGATAAATGAGCCACTTGAAATGGAAAATGAAGCGTAGTTGACCAAACATTATTACATGTTTATCACATCACATTTAATAACTAATGACCCTACAATGTTATTTGAAACCTCATGTTAACAATCCACGTGGGAGCAGCATATCCATAACATATAGAGTTAAACTTTTAAGGATCACAAGCAAAAACATTCGAAAAGTTGGAGTATAAGGAAAAAATGAATGTGGGGGGAAAGGTAAAAAGCATCCTATTGTTTTTATTTTCCTTCATCATTCAACTGTTACTTTCACTATTCTTTAATCAATGTAGAGCCTTTTACGCAGGGGACACTTTTTCAAAGATTTCAAGTATATTTCCCTTTGGATTTCACATGCACACCCGAAAATGGAGGGGTCAATTTTGTGTAGGGGTCATTTAAAACATAAATGTTGCATGGACATCTAAAAACTTTTCCTTCTCCAGTGCATCTGTATAATCACATGCAAACTGTAATTAATTTTGTTAAGCCTCTCTTGAAACAGTATTTAAAAACCGTTCAAAAACGGTTTTAGTCACACAAAAAATTACTAGATAAGTCACAAACTAGGGTACAATTTTTAAAACGTTTCATGACACTACTTAAAATTATGCAAACAAACTATCAATCATACCGTCTTCAAAATAAAACAGTTGTCCAAAATTGTGTGTGAAGACGTGTGTTCAATGTGCATTGGTGTGTGTCAAACGCCTGCTAGCTTATGCATTTAAAACGCTTACATGATGATGACATGTACCAAAACAAAACAAAAAATTAAAACATATTACACCACATATTCCAAGCTCAAGCCCTGCCAGACGCGATGACATCATTATTGCACGTGTTGTAGGCATGTTGAGTGTTTCGTCATCTGTTTACTAAACTATGTACCTTAAAGGACACGCCCTTGAAAGTCCTACCTCCTCTATATAAACAGGTCCGGTCCTAGGCATAGGCTGGGGTACGACAGCCTAGGGACCATGCCGGTAGGGGTCCAATTTTTTTATATATGGGTGAGGTGCATATAGAAAGACTTGGTTTATCTGGGGTATATTTAGCAAAGTGCATCAAGAGACCCCAAACATTAACTAATGTGTTGTCAAAAAACAAAGATTATGGGCTGAATTAAAGTCTGTTAATATTTTTGCCCTTTTGATGTGATTTGCTATATATACTCACATATTAAACATATCTTTCTATATAAACCCTCCCTATAATTTTTTTTTTGGGTCTTTTGTTCCCAATAATGTGTCAATAAATTTAGTATTCAAGAAATTGGGAGAATCTTCATAACAAAACAAATGATATTTTAGTTGAAAAGGAGCCTCCTTGAAAAATCAATCTTAATTTTTATTTTACAGGATCCAAAAAAATTAATAATATTAATATAGTGATGTCAACTTTCTTGAATTTGACAATGCAAGATCATGTGAGACACATTCACGATCATAAAGCACGATGTGGAACACATTTAGGATCGTGTGATCAACCCAAATTTTTTGTTTTGTTTTTATGTTTTATCAATAATATATTGAATGAGATGCATTTGACACATGATGTTTTGAGATGCCAACATAACAAATATCAATTGTCAAAATTAACGCAAGTCTTATTATAAGCGTGATAAAATTATCCACTTGAAAGTACTCTAAAAAAATATTATTCACTTGAATATAAAAAATGACTTGGAAGATTTTGTTTAAGATTGTACATAAACATGTGTCTTATGACTTGAATCTTTGTGTAGTGCATAAGAATTAGATTTCACTAAAGTGATTTGTAGTCTTGAACTCCATCTATGAAATCAAACACCCAACCTTATTTTAGGTGTATCCCCAAAACGCGTGTATATTAAAGGCTTTGCATGTCAATGTCAGTTTAGTGAACACTCAAGACATTTTGCCTAGACTTTCATTGGAAGCGTCCCCCACTACCACATTCACAAAGGTGTTTATCAAGAGTACTCTTGTAGTTAGATATTCCAATGCATATGACGTATAAATATCATTAAGAGTTTATATTCTCTCATCCTCTTATCATCTTAAAAATTCATAATCATGGGATGGAAAATTTATAATTAATTCTCGACGTTTTTTAAAACTCTAAAATTTTGTGGTGGAGATTCTTGCAATGTTATAAACAATTCTAGAAAAACTCTATATTTTTCAATATGAATCAAATGAACATCGTAAGAAGACGGGAAATCAAACAACGCTGGACAAGACGAAGAACAACACACCACCACACTTAGATGATGAAATCATGAAGAAAAAACCTAGATCTATGTGAAAATCACTTATTTAAATTGAAATAGAGAGAAAAAGATGAAGAGAATGTGATTTCAGGTCAAAAATTGACCCAAAACCACCCCCTCAATGAAGAATCTGGAAGAGAAAATTTAGAGAGAGAAAACTATGGACGGCTTGTTGGAGTGGGATAGAGTTTTTTTTTTTAAGTATAATGTAAATTTGCAACATTACATAAGTTAAAATTCAATAAATGCACCATTTTTATCAACATAAATTGTCTTATTAGTTATTCTATTCTTAAAAAATGAATTTTTTTTACTCTCCTATAACAAAGGAATTAAAGAAAAAAATTTAATGAAAAAAAGAAATAGAATGATTAATAGGAAAGAAAAAAATTATTAAAAAAAAAGAAATAGAATGATTAATAGGAGAGTTTCTTCGGCATGTGTGGAAGGGAATTATTGAAGCAGGGAAATGTTATGGTTAATCACACCCTTAGGAAAGGGAATTAAGATGCGAATTTTTTTGTCAAGCTTGATGCTTCTTCTGATGTTGAGTTTCTTTAACATGAGTCTCTTCTGGTGAACCTCAAGATTTTTCTCCAAAGTAATGCAGCTGAAATTTTCTATTTGAGAAAGTAGCTCTCCTTTTGTCTTGTTTTTCTTGTTTTGTTTTAGCATTGTACATAAAAAAAAAAAGGAGAGAGAAGAAAAAACCATTTTTCAAGAAAAGAATAATAAATACTACAACTTAGGTTGACAAAAATGGTTAATGAGAAATGCTAGTAATATTCTCTTTTCAATAGTCACTCTATACTTTATCATTAATTGGATGAAATATTATTCCATCCAATTAAAAAGAGAGTGTTTGAATGAGTGTAAAAAAATAGAGTGTTGTTAACACTTCTCATGGTTAAGTTTAATCTATGAAATGTTGCATAGGTTAGCAAAATCCATTTAAGAATAAATGATTATATTTGTTGGACTTTTTAATTAAGGAAGCACATTTTATGGGTCAATTGTCGTTGACCCAAAGTAATTAAGAATGGTACGGTGCTTAATTCTAACAAAACAAATGAAAAAAAATGCAAGTATTTTTTCCTAATTTAAGACCAGATACATAAACCATGCCTGTCTCCATTAATCCACCAATTCTTATTTAACCTCCCACAAAAAAGTCAAGATTTACTTCATTTATAACTTTTTTCATTTGTTGCAATTTGGAGAAAGATAGACAAAAAAAAAAAAAAAGTGGTGGATCCTATCACTAAGTTGATCCCACCATCATTATTTTTCTTGTCTCTATCTCTCTCCAAATTATAACAAATAGAAAAAAATTATAAACCCTTCTACAATTCTTCTACAAAGCATTGCTTGAAATGAAGAAAACAAAACTAAACAAAAGGCTCTCGAAAATGTTGAAACTTGTGTTGTTCCTGCTTGTTTTAAGCTATTTGGATCTAACATCCTCATCTCAAAGATGCACGGAATACCACTTCTCCCTGCCCATAAGGTTTTTGACAATTGTGAAGATCTTCCTCATTTGCCATTTTTCCTCCATTGGACTTATTCACAAGCCACGGGAAAATTAGACATAGCATTTAGGCACACTAGAGTCACATCAAATAGGTGGGTTACGTGGGCTATACATCCCAAAAATAACATCACCAATGCCATGATTGGAGCACAAGCTCTAGTAGCTATCCCTCAATCCAACGGTGCCGCAAAGGTATATACTTCCTCAATTACTAGATATGCCACCCATTTGGAAGAGGGAAAAATTATCTATCCTTGCACTAGTTTGATTGCTACCTATCAAAATAGTGAGTTGATCATTTATGCAACTCTCATTCTTCCTATTGGTACTAAATCTTTGGTTAACCTTTGGCAAGATGGTCCTCTTTTGGGTTCTATCCCTCAAAAGCATGAACAAGTTTATGCTCACCTCCATTCTAAGAAGGTCTTGAATTTGTTTTAATTCTCCTATAGTTAACTTCCATTTTCTTGTAATTTCTTTAATAAAAATATAGACATTGTAACTAAGTATTATACTATTAAGGCATGAGTTTGTGTAATCGCTATGAACACATAATTATTATGAACACAATTAATATACATATCGTGATTGAACTCATGTGGTTAATAAACTTTTGTTAAGGAAGAATTATCATAAGAACTGTTAGAAGAGCGTGAGTTTAAATTCCAACTATAACTTTTATTGGTCATACATTACATATCGACAAAATTACACTAGAGGTCTTTTTATTTTATTTAATTGTCGAAAGAGAAGTTCAAGGATTTGGATCCATTATTGAAGCCATCATCAAGTTTTATGGGTTTTGTAAATTTAGGTTTATTGAGATTTTGGAATTTTGAATCTTAAGTTTAGAAAAAGATGAAAGTAAAGATATTCAAGCAACTTAAATTTGTATTTGGGTGGATATTTTTTTGATTTAATGAAGAAGATGACGAAGAAGATGAGCATGAAGATAAAGAAGATGTTAATATTGTATATGAATTTGTTTTTTTTTTAAGTAAAAAATATTTAATAAAATAAAGTTAATAATAAAATTATTTTATCAATATTTTTAATAAAAAATTATAAAAAGGATTAATTTGTTCACTCTGAAATTTAAAAAACTTAAACCGAGGAAAAAAGATAAATGATAGAAATGTTACAATTAAATAAGATAAACAGACTCTAGTGTAATTTTGTCTTACTTATCTATCAATTGTACTCTGCAGGCGTTATTGTGCTAATTATTTTTCTTAGAAACCAGAAAACTAAGAAAGAAAAATTATGAAAGACCATATGGTATTCACATGCTAAAATTAATTTGCGTCAATACTCAAACCATAAAGTGGATATGGATCAAAATCAACTATGAATTTCGTCTCCCTAAAAACAACTATCAATTTCATCCTTTTTAACATACTTTTAATCTGTTTTTGAAATTTATACTTAGTTTTCTAACTATGATATTTTTTATCTAAAAAGGAATTTCCATTTGCAATTAATCTTTGTAAAAAAGGGGTATATTGAAAAGATAGTAAAAAAAAATTGAAGGGGCGTTTTCAAATTTTAGTTATTGTCGGCGTCGCGTTACCGTTTACTTAGTGTAAATGGGTTTATCTTTTTCAACATCTAAGTTTTTTTTTCTGAGGTAACCTAGTGTTAGAGCTCACAAATATTAAATATGGAGAAGTAAGGTGTCCGTAGTTCGAACTCTAGCCCCTACATATAATATACAATATCCTTTTTAACTGAGCTAAACTCACGGTGATTTAATATCTAAGCTGTTTGGTGGATTTAATGTGAAAATGATAAACATAATTTTCTACGCTCATGGAGGGAGATGAAGATTATGAAGTTTTTAAACAGTGATTTGGGAGATATGAAGTATTTGGAGGGTGGACTATTGGAGGGGAAGAGAGATTGGCGGTAAATTATTTTTGGCATAAAAAGATTAAAAAAAAAATTGAGTTTTTTTTCATGAATTTCTAAATCTGTGCCAAGGAGGTATGAATTTCTTGTACCATGGAGGTTTGAGTTTCAAGGATGAAGATCATGGTGGTGGGGATGATGAATGCAATTGATGTGGACAAGTGGTGATGATTTCAGTAAGTGTGCAAAATCATGCAAGTAGTAAAATTTAATCGATGAAACTAAATGTCGAACTTGAGGATCACTTTTACTGTTGAATTGTATTCGTAACTGAATTATTAGGCAAAAGGTTTGGTTTGTTTGATAGCAATAATGGAATTAAGCAAATTAAAAATGATGTGAACTTTTTAATAATAATATTGTTAGGGATGAGTTTTTACTACACTCATGTCTTGTGTTACCGACTTAACTTTGACTATTGAATCCCTTTAGCGAATTAATACCAAATTTTTTAAATTATTCTTGCCCTAATTTCTAAGCGATAGACTTGTTAATCGTAAAATAACTCCTATTTTCTTAGTGAGTTTAATATCATAATTAAGAATGAATCAACAAAATTTATTAATTAGGTTCAAGAGTTTGCATCTATTCCTAAACTACAAAGGAAAAAACTTCTTAATTAGCTTCAACTTGTTTCACAATATGAACAGGAAATCAATTTAAAGGCGATCAAGTGATAAAAACATTGTGCATAAAATAAAAAAAATAATTTGGTAAACTTGTTCGATAATAAAAAATCAAGTCATTCCTAACAACATGAGAATTAGCTACTCGCGCTATTAGATAAAGAATACAAAAAAGATGATAGAACTACACATAAAATCACAGTTGAATGATGTCCAACTCCATTTGATTCAACAAAAAACTCATCTACAAAGTATGTAGCTATATTTTTTCTCCCAAGAATTCAGAACCTTGGTTCTCACTTTTCTTTTAGAGCATGATTATTGGTCATATTTTGTGGTAGCTTTAACTGTATCAGAAAAGTATTGATATTTGTCTTTGTAAAGCAATTTTAAAATGGCTACCGTAGCAATGTATTACCACTAACCCGGATTTGGTGCTATAAAAAAGCACACAGTTTGGTGCTGTAATCAATCATTAGCCATTGATATCAGAACGGACGGTTCAGATTAGACATCAGCTTAACACAGTTAAATAATCTGAGCCGTTGATCTAAATCTGATGGTCCTGATCTGTTACAGCAGGATGCTGTAACAGCACGAAATCCAAATCCATATTACCACCGTGTCTTGGGCTTGTGTTGGAATAAAATAAAATAATATATAAACCAAAAAGAGCACATACTTTTTGGGTTGTGATTAGTTATTGTGAAATTAATGAGACCCGTTTTAAAATTTTGGATGAGTGGTATGAATATTTAAAAAATGTACTTGAGTTGTTTAAATAATTAAAAAGTGTGAAGAAATATAATATATCAAGTGGGGTCCATTTATACCACCAAATTAAGTGGTTTGGATGTGAATGCTCTTAGCTCCCATATATAACATTAAGAGTCACAAAAACGCATAGCAGTGTACAATCTAGAACAGTGCTCTCAAAAGTAAGGGATGTGTGTTGCCATGTGCGTTGGAGGCCAATATTCACTGCCTCTTCAATGCATAGGAAGGGCATGAGAACCTTGAATCCAACACATGGCTTGGAGTAGTGTGTTGAACCCTGCGATGGAGTTTTAAACTTACTTTGTGCTTGATTTTATCCTCAATAACTTTTGGAGTGTAAGTTCACCTCATGAGGTCAACTTGTAAATCTTAAAATCGAGAACAAACAAAAGTACAAGAAGATTTAACGTTATGAGTATATTTGAAATAACATTTAGTCGATGCTCAATACTTTGGTTAACATTCAAGTTCAACAACAAAATCATATAACATTGAGTATATTTGAAATGACATTTCAACTTGGAAACATAAAATTAAATTTTTGTTCTTAGTAAAAAATTTATTTCTTATTATATAATGATCGAAGGGAGTATATAGTTGTCTAAAGAAAATATGGATTTTGGAAAATCATATATTTTTTATTAATAATAATAAATGCATAGTTTTAAGTTGGAATGCATATATATTTTTTGGAAACCGTAGAATAGAAACACTAGTTGACTCACTCCTATCTTTCCTTCTGCATCGTCGTGTTTTCAGCCATTCCATTTTCCTTCTCAGATCTCTTTCTCCTGGCTTGCAGTTGTGGAAACAAAGAACAACCGCAATATCAAATATTAAATGTATAAAATAGAAGAAAATCACTCATTTATCCTCCTTCTTCATCAACTTTTTTTTTCCTTCTCATATCTAAGATTTTGTTTGTTATCTTTTTCGTGAATTTGTTTTGTTGAAAAAAAAAGGTTTGTTGTCCAAGATCTAACCTGCATGTAGCCGCCCGTGTAACCCGTAACCCGTCCAAACCATATGAGTAAATGAGTGGAACACTGGGTTACTATATGCCACCCACGGGTTTAGGTCGATTCGGCATTTCAGACCCAAACCCGCCCGTTGTCCACCCCTAATGATAGGCATCGTGCTCTTTTTTTTCTCTTTCTATTTCACTGATTGGTTAGAAAGCTTATATTTGTTAATAATTTGTTAAGAAAAATTTATTTTGGATTATCTATCTTTTGTGATTGTGGACTATGGATTGAGTAATGTTGATTCCTTTCTGGTTTTATCTTGTGGCTTGCATGCATATAAGATTATTATTGTTATTATAATATTGTATTTGTCTAAGTGTTTGTTATTTTATGGACATAGTCTTGATTTTATTGTACTAATTTGTTGTTGTCATTTTTCTTTTTTATATCTGATTTGTGTCAGTTGATTTCCATGTATGGTGGTTTGTCATTTGAACTTGAGATAGGGATTTCTACTTTTGTTAATCATTGATTTTTGATTATGGATAAAAAAAAATTGTTTGGTGTTTCTTGATTTCTGATAGGGATTGTTATTAATGATAATGATGTGAGCGAGATTTTTATCATTTTATTGATTTTTTCCCTTGTTTTGGTGAATTTTCTTATCTTTGTTGGTTTTCCTCGCTTTTGGATTGTTATATTTGATTTGAGGAGTAATTTTGACTAGATGCAGTGGTCTTAATCATTTGAAATTTTAATTAAGCAGTTTAATTTTTAATCAATATTTCTCCTAGACGTTGAATTTTTCTTTGAATCATCTGATGAACTTTTTGTTATTACTGTCTCTGAGGGGGTTAAAGTTGTTATTGTATGATTTGCCAGTCTCTGTTGTACTATTCTTCACCCTATCGATTCTGAGACAAACCAAATCCTTACCTTTAATGTTTCTTATTTTGTGAATCTTCTTTTTATTTCCATTGGCTTCAATTTATATGTGGTCATATATTTTCTTAGGTTGTTCAAATATTTATCTTAGTATATGCACTACTTTGTTTGTGTCATTGTCCTCTATGTGGTAAAAAGCACAAAAAACCTGAATGTCCTCTTTTGTTTTACTGCCTAATCTATTTTTGCCCTGTTGCTACCCTCTATATTATGATAAATGTACTTTCTTTATTACTTTAAATATATTAGTTTGTTACTTTGATTAACTTTGTTTGTTGCCTACGTGGATGGTGTTTTCCAGTTTTTAAAAATATTCATGTGTTTTTTCTGCTTACGCTTCTGCTAATTTTTTTTGCTACTTATATCAGTTCTTTAGTGTTGTCTTCCTCACATGTCAATTTCTTTTCTCCATATGTTATATTTATTTGTCTATTTGGCCAATTATGTATAAAATGTATGAAATTGTTGGATTGCATGAATTTGTTGGTGATAGACCTATTATTAGTTTTATGAATTTATCTCATCCAAGGATGAAGGTTTGTTTATTGTAGTTGCATGCTATTTTGATGTTGATGAGGGTGTCGACAAGTGGAATGATCACCAACCACTCGAACTTAGGTGGATGATTCTACGATCATCGTACTTTTGCTTTTGTCATTTTTACGATGATCGTAGAATCATCCACCTAGGTTCGAGCAATGGTGACTGGCGATCAATCCACTTGTCGACACCCTCGTTGACACCAAAATAGCATGCAACTACCATAAACAAACATTCATCCTTGAATGACATAAAATCAGAAAAACTAATAATAGGCCTATCACCAACAAATTCATGTAATCCAACAATTTCAGACATTTTATACATAATTGACAAAATAAACAAATAAATATGACAGATGGAGAAAGGAAATTAACATGTGAGAAAACAACACTAAAGAACAAATATAAATAGCAAAAAAAAAGCATAAATGTAAGCAGAAAAAACACATGAATATTTTTAAAAACTAGAAAGCACCATCCATGCAGGCAACAAAAAAAGTCAATCAAAGTAACAAACTAATATATTTAAAGTAATAAATAAAGTACATTTTGTCCCAATATAGAAGATAGCAGCAAAACAAAAGAGGGCATACAAGTTATTCTATGCTTTTTACCACATAGTGGACAATGACACAAACAAAGTAGTGCATATATTGAGATAAATAGCTGAACAACCTAAGAAAATATACGGCCAGAGATAAATTGCATCCAATAGAATTAAAAAAAATTCACAAAATAATTAAATGTAGAGATTTGGTTTGTCTAGTACAACAGAGGCTGGCAGAGCATACAATAACAACTTTAACCCCCTAAGAGAAAATAATAACAAAAATGTCATCAGCTGATTCAAAGAAAAAATCAATGTCTAGGGAGAAATCGATTAAAAATTAAACTGTTTAATTAAAATTTCAAATGAGTAAGACCACTGCATCCAGTCAAAATTACTCCTCAAATATAACAATCCAAAAGCGAGAAAAACCAACCAAAGATATGAAAATTCACCAAAACCATTTTTTTTTTTAATAAATCGATAAAAATCTCCCTCAAATCATTATCATTAAGAACAATCCCTATCCCTATCAAAAATCAAGAAACACCAAACAAAAAAAATTATCCAGAATAAAAAGTCAATAATTGACACAATTAACAAAAATAACAATCCCTATCTCAAGTTCAAATGACAAACCACCAGGCATGGAAATCAACTGACACAAATCAAATATAAAAACGAAAAATGACAACTCCAACAAATGAGTACAAAAAAATCAAGCTCATGTCCATGAAATAACAAACACTTAAACAAATACAATAATAATAATAATAATAATAATAATAATAATAATAATAATAATAATAATAATAATAATAATAATAATAATAATAATAATAATAATAATAATCATCCTATACACATGTGAACCACTAAATAAAACCAGAAAGGAATCAACATTACTCAATCCATAGTCCACAATCCATCGTTTTTTTTTCTTTTCAACACATTCATGCTTTTTTATTGCATTCTCCGTTTTTTTTTGCACATGACATTGACACCTCAGTGTCACCCAAGTGTTGCCCCTTTAATGATAAAGTCTCATTCATTCCAAATCATAAATTAACTTTCACTAATATTTCTCAGATGACCATCCATACTTAGTACTATGAATATTTGGTTGGTGAGTTTTGTCAATAAACATTGTTGAAAACCATGCCCTAAGTGTGGGGGAGCGTTTCCACAAATCACCGTGTAAATAAAATTTAATTAGTGTATTTCAATATATCAAAAATTAGTTTGTTTCATGCAAACAAATTGGACTAAGACACACACACACCCCCTGTATAATCATGGCTCCCAATATTTGATTATGTTAGGGTTTGTGTTAGAGACGGCCGAAGTCAGAGATGACATGAGATGGCAGAAGTCAGATGGTAGAGATGACACAAGCAAAAAGAATCGGTGAATGCAATTAGAAAAAGCCTTAATGTGTTGAAATATATATCTTGGAAAGAAATTTGTGTAAAGTAATCGTCTTTTGTGTAGAGCAGGGCCTTTCCTAGCATTTTTAGGGTCTTAGACATAGTATGTAAAATGGCCCTTTACATAAAAAATTTAGCTCTTTGTTGTGATTTTATTAGCTCTTCATTTCAATTTTTTTCTTTCTTTTCACTATCAGATAAATATTTTTTAGGCTACATCTTAAAATAAATCAAATACTCAATTGAAAGCAAAACAAAACAATAAATAATAAAAATAGAGAACTGTAAAACATGTAAAGTACACTGAAATTTTGGCATTTGAGAAATATAAACTAAAATTTTAGCACTTGAGAATAATAACGCAAAAAAAAGTAAACAAAAAAAGTAGGGTGGACCACATGATCATAAGCGTGTCACATGATCTTGCATTATCAAATTCAATTCTGTAATATTTTCAATCAATCAAAGAAAGTTGACACTATTATATTAATATAATTTATTTTTTTATCCTCTAAATAAAATATTAAAATTGATTTTTCAAGTAGGCATATTTTCAACTAAAATATCGTTTGCTTTGTTATGAAGATTCTTGCAATTGCTTGGATAACAAATATTACCAAAATTTTTATAATTAGTGAGACACGTTGTTAGGAACAAATGGCCCAACAAAATCTCATGAATTTCTTAAATAATAAATTTCTTGACACATAATTAAAAACAAAAACCATAATTTTTTTATAGGGATGGTGTATATAGAAATCTATGTTTAATATGGGAGTATATATAGTAAATCACACTAAAAGGGTCAAAATATTAAAAAGATCAGCCCATCATCTTCTTCTTTTTTTAACTAAGAAGTCAGCATTTGGGCCTTTGAATGAAATTTCTAAACATACCTTCGATAAACCAAGTTTTTCTATATGCACCCCTCCCATAAAATAATTTTTTTGGACCCCCTACGAGCATGGCCCTAGGCCATCGCACCCCCGGCCTATGCCAAGGGCCGGCTCTGGTGTAGAGTAATGGTAAATCATGTCTTTGCATTGTTGAATTAGCTTATTCATCGCACTTAATGGTCATCCCGTACATCGGCACAAGTCACACACTAGTTGATATACAATTAAGCACAATAGAAAAACGAATAGGTGGACTTTTTTTTGTTGACAAAAAGTGGACATGTTAGTGTCTATCTTTCTTGCTATTATATTAATTGATATTTATTTTTTCATAAAAAGAAATTATTTTATAATTTATACAAGCATTTGGGTCTGACATTGATTTGTCACGTTGTAGAAGTTTTAACTCATTTCGTTAGACTCGAAATGAGTTTTTATTGTCTTTTCTAAAATATACACTTTTTCGACCCTTAAATATTTTTTAGATTTTATTTCAGTACCTTAAATTATTTTCCCTTAATTTTGGTCCTTTAATTTATAAATATTAGACATTTTAACCTCTTAAATTTTATTTATCCATTTTGATCTCTCAAGTTACGAACATTTGTAATTTATAGATCAAAACGGGGAAAATTAATGGATCAAAGCGTCCAACATTTATAACTTCTATAGACAAAAATAAAATGCACCAAAAAAAAAATTAAAAAACGAATTGGCATACTAAAAAATTATATACCCGATTTTTATTAAATAACACATGGCGTGGCTTGCCCATATAAAAACACAAGTTACAACCCAAAATCATAGTTTTGTTTTGTTTTTTTGTTACAAAAAGACTTGAACAAACACACCATATTTAACCCTCAAACATGGAAACAACCTAACTTAGACCATATCTTCTTCTCAACGGTAATGTGAATTGGTCGTATGTTGATTGGTATAGTAATGCTAATGCAAATGATATGAGAGCTGATATAGTCCTCGAGGGAAATGCATATGGGTTTGGTTTCATTGGCTTAATTTACTATTTGTTTCTTTGCTTGTGAGACGCGTGGAGTACGAAGTAAAGTACAAGTTTATTGTTGACTGACTCAAATGGAGCACCCACAATTATTATAGTACTAGTAATTAAGTAAATTATTACATTCATGTCCACATTCTCAAAGTTGACTCCGACCAACGTATCCCTCGTGGGAAGTGGAACCCATCCTTGAGAGTGGTAAATATTTTTTTGTGATAATGTAGTAGATAAAGAATCACTCAAAAAAATGGAATCCTCAAACATTGACCATGTAATTGGTAACTCGGTCTTCTTAGATTCAATGCAAATCTCACAAGTAAATCAATCATCATTGTCAACTTTATTTGGCTCCATTAAACCTTAGAATGTAAAGTACTCCATTGAGATGGAGATTGGCATAGATGAGATGGAGTTGTGATACGTAAATTGAGAGAAAAGTAAATATAGCTTTGGATTGCTCTTATTTAAATAGTTCTTTGCTAATACTAGGTGTAAAAATATTTACAACTATTAATGATGTGGCATAAATATTGTAGTATATAATAAAAAAACATTAGGCCTTTTAAGAAAACAGTAATATTATTTATTAAGAATGAATAAATAAATAAAAATTACTAATTTTCAAAGAGCTACTATTTATTATTACAGTACAATGCATTTTAAATGATTAAATTTATAACAAATACTCCATATAACATTATTGGATTAATTAGTAAGACTTTCCTTCCATAGTAGTTGTGACTTTAGGTTTATTGGATTTAATTGTTTTTACTCATTATTAAAATATAGCATATGTAGTTCATGAGCTAGTCTTAGTTGCGCACAATCACAAATATTTTGTATTTAGGCACACACACAAAGCCAATCAAAAATTAAAAGAGAATAAAATTACATGATATGATTTGATGTGATTAATTACTTTGTTAATTTCATGTGAATGTGTCCAAATAATATTTATTTGGGGTTGTGGTCATGAAAGACTTTCTTGTAGTTCATATGTCCTAACTCAACATATACAAATAACAAAATTGTTAGGTTAGACAACATGACCCAAGTTCGAACTCAAGATCTTCTACTTGTATATGATTTCTCAAATTGTTATTGTTATTCCATCTATCTAAAAAATATATAGTAATATAACACATAAATAGTAATATTGAGACTACATCTAAGTATGTTCTCTTTTTTTCTACTTCTTGTTTTTTCAAGTAGTTTAGTAGCTAAAAATTCACCATTTTTAAGGTGAATAAGTGAGGTGTCTCAGGTTCGGTTCAAACCCAGATCTCAATATATATTATACAATTTTTCTACCAACTGAGTTAAGCTCACGAGGACCGTCCTCTTATTATTTAATTATTTCTGAGTAATATTACACATAATATCATAGTAAAATATAGCTAACTATATATGTTAAAACTTTTTCATACAGTTTTAAATTATCAACTCTTCAATTTTTGTAAAAGAAAATGTTCAAACAAAAAAAAGATTATATTGAAGTTGAAGTCACGCATGTGATTCCATAATCTTCCACATGCTTAAAAGTTAAATATGTGACACAATACTGTATTGAACTATTCAATTAAATCATAGTACGTATTACATTTGAAAATTAAATTGAATTAGTAAATAAATAAGACCGCCGTACCGTATGGCAAGAAAAAATTTGAGAAAACGTAGTCAACCCTGTTTGGTATGGCACTGACGACATTACTACGCAAAAATTAAAAACAGGCCAACACGAATAATAGAACTTTTAAACTTCATATTGTCACAAAAATAAAAATAAAACAAAATAAATCATCACAGATGTCATGAATTTGGTTAAACAGTTCAACAACAATTTTTTTATGCTTCACTTAACATTCACCCATCAAACTCAAGTTCGCAACTTTTGAATACACCATTTCAATAGTATCATATAATAATAAATAAAAAATGTGTATGTGAGAACTTAGATTCGGTGTAAGGACGGACAGTGTGAAAAGAAAAGAAATGGTCGTTTTGGGAAAGATGGAAAAACTTGTCAACTGAGCTAAGTCGGAAACCCAACTTTGTTTTATTTGAAGAACAAATCAAATTGTTTCTTAACACACGTAATGGAAGCTTCCATTCATGGACCGAGTGGACCATGCC
>Ga0099826_10000888_pt1 | contig 16376 bp, 4 predicted proteins | sample Mtrugardesep15_FD_76830 | JGI IMG/M metagenome (GOLD analysis project Ga0099826, IMG submission 76830) | Root nodule microbial communities of legume samples collected from California, USA - M. trunc garden sep15 | ecosystem: Host-associated > Plants > Roots > Nodule | place: USA: California... | reverse complement strand
TAGGTTGGTTCACGAGTCATTGTAGGTCAGATTCGTGGATAGATGAAGGTCCATGCACTTGAGTTTCGATAAAAATGCCATGAGTCATGAATATTGGTGAATCCCCACAAATTGATAGTATATCCAAAACGGACACCATCTAATTTAATTTTAAATTCTCAAAACAAAAGTAATTTAAACATTTTAAAATAAAATTGAAAAGGTGTCTGAAAAATAAAAAGTATGCTAACATGCCGTTGTTAAAAGAAAAAGAAGAAGAAGGTTTGTATTAAAAAACAATTTTGGCAATTTCAAAATAAACATTGTGCCCTAACTTATTATAGTTCTTTTCAGTAGTTGCTCTTGGTAATGTCAAAATAAACAATTTTTGCTAAGGATAATCACACACTTGTGATAATGATTAGTCATTTATTCTTTGTAAAAAGCAGTGATGCTTTAAACTTTGAATAAATAAAAAAAATCCTGCAGTTTCCGAAGAAGATATAGTAGATTAGATTCATGTCCCAGTCTCGTAGATTGGAAACCCCAAGTACCCTGAGGCGCAAGCAACTGAGCGTACGTGCATCGAGCAATAGATAACGAAACCACTAATTTTATGGAAGACAAGTTTTGTTTAGAAAGACCGAAAAACAAATACTCATTTATCATGTCTAAGTTTTTTTATCAATTAAAAAAAATGTCTAAGTTTTTTTTATAATTACCATGTTTAAATTTTAAAGTACAATGAAACAATAATTGTTGATTTGTCAACAATACTCTAATTATTTACTATTATACAAAGATAATATATAAAATTAAAGTAATAAATGACCCCCCTAAAATAAGTAATAAATGATTAAATATATTAAAGAAACAAATCATTAAAAAAATGTATTGAATAAAATATATACACTATCCGGTCACCATTATATTTTTATTAAATGATATATGTGGTCAATAATAAAAATTATATATAATATTAACTAAATAAATATAAAATATAAATTTTGTTTATAATAGTAATCTGAGAGTATAAATCATAACATTAACAAAAAGTTTTTTTTGAAAGAAAGCATTAACAAAATTTATTAGTTGTCTAGGTTTGCAAAAAAAGAAAAGAAATTCGAATTAAAACGAAAAAGCAAGTAAATTTTCTTAACAAGATAAAACGTCATACTCTTTCCTACGCGAAAAAAAAGAAGAAGATAAGACGTCCTAATCTTACGCTCACTTCTAATAAAAACAGTGCATTGAATATAATTAAGGAGAATATCAAGCTAACAAATATCCTAAGCAAAGAATTAGAAAGAAAGTTTGTTAAAAGATACTCCTTTGATTAGGACGGTTTTAGTCTTTTGAATCAAGCTAACAAAAGTAAGTGTAGTACTAAATTTTTAGACTTTTGAATCAACTATACAACTTTTAATACATTGTTCCTTCATTCGTCCTTAAATGATCGACTTATTTGAGAGGAAAAAAAAAGTCATAAAAAGACAAATGCTCCATCCGTCTTATAATAAATGATATTTTTGTAAAAAAATATTATCTTAAAATAACCGACTAATTTCACTTTTCAATGCAATATTAATTATTTTTTTCAATTACAACTTTAATTAATACTACTTTCATCACTTTCAATTCAATATATTTCACTTTACATATATGATAATGATGAATGCGCAAATCTCTTAAAGTTTTACTTCCGTGGATTAATATACTTCATGCCCCATTACGAATTGAAAAGTCTATGTTTATAATATTCTTTTTTACTAAATTTAATTGAAAGTTTACATTCTTTTTTAAGTTTAATTTTTATGTGGTGTACTGCCTCCATCCTAAAATGTATGTAAAAAAAATTGATCAACAAAAGTTAATGTATTTTGTTCAAAATTTGTACCAAATACATCAACTTTTTTTTGACAAAAAATACATCAACTTATGTTTACCCATTTTTGGACGGAATGAGTAAAATTTTTTTTACATTATCAACACATTACAATTAATCACGTGCATGACTTTATAGGTGATTATGATAAAAGTTATACATTTTCGATATTATAACGTTTAGATCCATTCATCGTGTCAAAATTCTGCACACCGAGGATGCATAACAAATAAATCTATTTTTTTATAAAGTCAAAGCTTAGTTAGAGAAAAAGCAGTTCATTCACTTAGTTTATTTATAAATTCCTAATATCGCTTTTATATGTTTAGTACTTCGAAATATATTTTTTCTTTACTAAATTACATTTATTAGACTTGGTCTTTCTGATGTGTAATTCCTGGCTCCGCCCCTGAACACACTTAAGTTGGAATAGGAGGAGTATTTTAAATTGTACTATTTAATTAATATTATCTACACAACGCTCAGTTGGTGCTAGTAGATTGTAGCAACCACTTCACGAGGTCGCCATCACCTCTAACCTCTCTCTAACAAACAACCGTCACCTTGACCCCACTTTTCCAAACCGTCTTTTTTACCACGTATAATCCATTACCGGTGGTGCGACGAGTGGCGTCGGCCCTTCACACCACCATCTTTCTAGTGCTCCGGTGAGAACATGTTAGCTCTCACCAGTGGTTGTGCTATAAACGGATTTGGGTATCGCGGCTTTAAAGCCTGTTTGTGTGCATCCGTCTCAACGTTATACAGTTAGTTATGCTTATCATTATTTGACAACTATTGAAATTGCTTCAATACATGAATCATTATACATCATCTGAGACAAGGCGGTTACTCTAAAAGCCAATATATTTGTTTGACGTCTTTTGCATAATCATATCCCTCATACTGACATTCTTTTCCATCAAGGCTTACTTCAAAAACAACAAGAACAATGTACGGGGGTGTGGTTCACACGAGGACATTAATCATTTGTTCTTGTAGTGTAATTTTTTGGATCTATTTGGATTTTGGTTTCTCATTGGCTTTGGTATGTTGCGGTGAATTCAACACTTATAAAAGATCATTTGCTTCAATTTAGCCATTTAGGCGGTTCATTAAAGCATCACCATTTAACTATGTATCATTTATAGTTATCTTGTATCTTGATGATTTTGAATGAAAGAAAGAAACAATTTTTTAAACATAAGGAACACTCTTTGCATCAATTGATCGACAAAATTAAGCTACAAACATTCTGGTGGTTGAAAGAAAAATATGTTACTACTTTCTATTTTGATCATCATTTTTGGTAGTTTAATTCAATCTTGTATTTAAGAGTCAACACTCGATTTTCGATTCCTACGCTTTGTAACTTTTTGATTTGGTCTTTTCTTTCTAGCACATCTTTTGCCATGAAGTTTTGGTCTTTCGGTAATATAATTTTATTTTATCTTCTTCAAAACAACATTTTGTAATTTTCAAAATTACCCAGTATGATTAAAAATTCTATTATGTTTAAAACTGAAAATTACATCCATTTGAAATAATCTGCCAAGCAATAACACGTGTAGCAATTTGATTGGTATTCCAAAAATCGGCGGGTGGAGTGCAACATAGGCGTGTCTTTGGTCATTTCATAATTTTTTTGATCAATAAAAAAAGAAAAAAAAAGAATAGTGTAAAATTGGCATTACACAAAGCAATAAAAACATGGACATATAAATATAACGCCTCAAAAACCCTTCCTCTACACTTTGTTGAGTTATGGCTCTATCTGACGCAGTTGTTAGCAACCTTACAACAATCTACGTGGCCGTGATCGCCTGTATTAAGCTCTACGGCTTTCTCTGTGCTCGTACTTTCACCGGCGTTTTTGTCGTCATGATATCAACCACCGTGGTGGGTCTTATCCTAATGGCAACGCTGACGTGGGATGTCTCTCGTAAAGCCACGTATGCTATCAACCGCCACCATCATCCACCGTTGAATTGTAAGGGAGGTATATGTTGGCACGGTGTCGCCGTCCGATCGCCGGCTTCTCAGGTCCGTTTCAGAATTCCACAACAGATATTTCCTATTCCCAACGCCGCTTTCTAATGATAGGGAGATGCTGAGACCAAAAATTACATATGAAAATGACATTATTTAATAACTTGCTATTTTTATTTTCATAATTATTTATTACTTTTTTCTTTTGGTAATATAATATAATATTAAGCAATATCAAGCTACCTAACCTTTGTCCAATATCGGTACTAGAGTGTAGTATATAAAATAAATAAATTGTATGTATATAATATATATGCTTATTATCTGATTTTTTTTTGCTGAATGAAATAGTATATGATATTGTACATCTTAAAGACAAAACAGCATTTGTCTCACGACGCTGTGCATTATTGGATGGGTTTGGCTATATGTAATTTGACATGTTATTTCTGTTTGTTAGGAATTTAATTTGAATTGGTCCTTACATGGTAAGAGTAGAGGACCATGCCGCGCTGGTTCGATATGTTATTTTTTTAATTTTTGAGATGACAAGAATTATAATATTGTTTTTTGAAGAAAAGAAAAATTATAATATTGTTGAGGATGAAGTTTACGAATTGGATTTGAAGTTTGTATGATTAAAATTGGTTTCGATATTCAATATCTGATTTGTACAAGTTTGTGCAATGTATTAAAAATCGTACCTAACATCTCATCAATTGGTCAAGATATTCCCTTTCCATAGTATCTGGCATCACTAGGGAAGAATCTTATATAAAATAAAATCAAAATATTTTTTTAATAAGTTACGGAATCAAATAATTTTCTTTTTGAAACTTCTTTAATAAACAAATATGTTTTTTTAGTTAAATATACAATCATATAGTTTTGAACAATTAAATATCTCTTTCCTCTAGAAAAAAATTAAATAATTCTGTGGTAATGCTCTTTTAGCTGAGTAATGAAGTATTCTCTCGGAACGTTCAAATGGCTAAAGAGATGCATTTAACTCATGTTATTCTTGAAACTGATTCCAACCATATTAATATGATATGATATATGATTCATATTCGGTACACTTAATTTCCATCTTCAACATCTTCATAACAAGGTATGTTCTCTCACCCACCCCTAGGGTTGGACTATCTATTTTATTTTATTTTTAGAGGAGGTTGGACTATTCATGTGAACCACATTTAACACGAACTAAATTCCTATGTTGACGCTATGGCTAAAAGTCATAATGCGGTATTTCTGCAAACCATTTAAGATGATATTCCTCTTGGCAATTCTTGTTTTTAAATTTCTTCTCTTATAAACAAAATCTTTAATAACTAGTATAAAAATTGATATTACAATAGTTTTTCAACTTTAATTATAATATTTATATTCATCACTAAGTTATTTAATAGATTTGGTTCTTACATTTTCTGGAAGTACTTGAACATATTTTTTTGGTATAGGACATTCATCTCATATATGATATATGAATCTATAAGTAGACCTCCCCAGAGAAAATAAAAAATACGATGAGTGAACGCAGAAGCATGAGGTGTAGTTAATGATACATTATTGAAAGTGACTTGAAGCAAATGGGAAGGAATGAGATTTCATTTCTCTAGGCTAGGGAGTGATATACACACACATCTACAGTTGCAACACTTTCTGGTATGCCACTAATAAAAAAGGAATTCCTTACAAAAAACTGAACAACGGACTTGTTAGCAGTAACTACTTAATTCAAATAACTACAATCATAACACTTTCTGCTATGCCACTTAAATTGCAGAATTACTTACAAAATAGGGAACAGCTGACTTTGTTAGCAGTAACTAATTAATTCAAATAACTACAGTTGTTACACTTTCTGCAATGCCACTAAAAATGCAGAATTACTTACAAAAAAATGTGAACAACTGACTTGTTAGCAGTAACTAACTAATTAAAGCAGATTACTATAAGGCATAAGATGCATTGCAAAACGGCAAGTCATCACCAACCACATACCCAGTCAAGGCATCTATCCCTTATCTCAAGCATAACATTTGTGTTTTTTTTTACAAGGGTTGGGTGGCTACCCTAGTGACGAATATTGCTTTTTCTCACTTGGAGCAAATTGAGCAGAGAGATACTTCCATTTGATCTTTTAGGATCATCACGTGCACCCAACTTCCTTGTGCCCCTACTCCCCTGAAAAAAAGACAAATGCTGTTAACATCATGTGTTTCTGAAGAACCATAGCATTATATCAACATAAAAATAGACGAGAAATGTAGCTATTGAATTGTACGACCACTTTCAATTTCGTAAAGGCAGATGTACTGCACAAAACACTGATCCAAAATCAAGTAAATTTTATTTACTACCTTTAATTTCTCTGAATCGTCTAAAAGATCAAAGGTGCTCAAGTTCCTTGATAACATCGACGAGGAAGGCATAAGTGTCCTGATTTCAACATAACACGTATTTTAAAATCTTAACTGGTAAGTATGGAAGGAAAAACTATACACAGACAACGACAAACACCACTTCATTACTCATTTACGATAAATACACCACATACCTTTTTGGCTTAGGAGGTTTGCAGGAGTTATTGACTCCTATATCACTCCGGGTTTTAGTAGATGAAACATCTTTAGGCGATGAAGGATCCAAAATGCCATTTTTTGTTGATAATGAGGAATCTAACAATTCCTGAAAGGTGATTTAACAAGATGAAACATGCAAGCAGAAACGAACTCCTAGTAAACTTAGCATATGGTAATATGAACGGTATAATTTTGTGAAGCTATAAGCAGATAGATAGAAGGACCTCACAAACTTACTTTTCGTTCATGTTACTATAATAAGATGGCTATCAAGTATCAACGTCTTAAAGAAGCCTTTTTGAACAACTAATTTCAAACCTATCAACACTTGGATTCCGAACAATAAACTATTACCGTAACGGAGAGGGCCTTTTCAGATCCACAATAGATACACGGGGTTAGTTGAGAAACTCAACTATCTCACGATAAGTAGACAAGATATTTATATTACCTTCGCAGTCAATGTAGCGAATCGGTTGATATAATCTCTATGTGATGACCATTGGAATGTATTATTCCAAATTTTGTGATACATCAAGAATTCTCTAGACCGTGGGGTGTTGTATGAAGACAAATGAAACACACATGTAATCATATATTCAGGTACAGATTGGGTTGTATCTACTATTGATAAGTGATCTACGATATTGTTTCTTTGTCGAACGTAACCTTGGAAGCAAAATGTGGTAGCTCAATCTAGTGTTGGGGATGAGTAAACGCTATTGCGATGGTAACTAGTGAAACAGTTGTCTCACCAGTTGGTTGGACAGCATTGATTGGAACTGTACTTTGTGATAATCAAGTTGCTTTTCACATTGTATCGAACTCGGTCTTTCACGAAAAAACCATCAGCAATCATCATCACTTTACTAAGGAAAAAATTCTATTGAAGAAAATTGTGGTAGCATTCTTTAACTCGAGGGATCGAGTTAGGTCCTGAAATTCAGCTCATGTGTAAGAAGTTTCATGCATACAACTTGTATGCACTATTTTGGGGCGTGCTGGAAAGTATCATCTTTTTAGGGAGTATTTATTTTGTATTTAAATAAGACCATCCCAATGGGGGAGTCTTAGCTTCATAAGATTTGATACCAAATAGGTACCCCATTAGGGACGCACATTAGTACCCCAAAAGGGGTTTATCCATTGATGATGATCTAAAGCATCTATTTATGGAGAATATTCTGTATTATATCAGTTCAGCGCAGTGTCTCCTAAAGAACATGTACACTTATACTTATGATTAATAAATGGTTAGACTACTTACTCTCGGTATCTTGCTCTTAGCATCAACTTCCAAATCCTTATGAACCCCTGGTTTTGATGAGGCAGAAGCACCCCTATAATATTACACCAACCATGAAATAAGGAACACATCCATAATAACACAAAATCAAGAAAAACAGAGCATAAATCACACTCAAAGTATTACTCACATGACTAAACTATCCGATGTTTCAGAATGTAACTGTGTACAAGAAGGACCAATCATAGGCTCTTCATTTGAGAAGTCAAGTCTAGGCTCTTCAGATGATGACTGTGAGGGAAATGTTTCCTGGAAAGAACGGATGACCAAATAATCAACATATAACATTAACAATCAGAAGCTTGCATAAATTTCGAAAAGCAAACTAGTAAATGAACCTTTTCTAATGAAATACAGACACAAATCACAATCATGCCGTTGCACATGTTAGATTTAATGCCTCAAGTAGCATAATGATTTTGTTTTATTCTATTAAAACCTAATGTTACCAGCTAACAAGCCACTAACCCAAAACCAAGCAATAACTATATGTACAACGAGGGTAGGAGTTAGGGAAACAGGTTAGCCAATTAATAGGTTCATGCTAACTTAGTTTATTATTAAGTACTAACTCGCAATATCTGAATTCAACTAACAACCTATCCTTCAAAGTACCAAGTAGTATGTTAAAGCAGATTGATTCATAACCACGTTGAGATATGGAAAGTCAACTCACACTAGGTATCCTGTTAACCGCGTCAACTTCCAAAGAATTATCATGCCCAGGCTTTGATGAAGAGATTGAGACTTCCCTACATTGTTATACCAAAGCAGGAAGTAAGCAGCAAGCGTGTTTGTTCAAAGCCTAAAAAAAAAAAAAATAACATGCAGAAGATCACTAGTTACAAAACTAACCTATCGGAGTTTTCAGAATCCAGCACCGTACAGGTAGAACCAAGCATATGCCCTTCATCTAACTGCTCAAGTGTTGGCTCAGATGATGAGTCGGAAAGAAATGTTTCCTGGAAAGAATGCACAAACAAATAATATATATTGTTACTGCAAGCTGAAATCCAAATGCATTCTGAAGAACAAAGTAGTGGGTGACCCATTTCTGATGAAATGAAAAAACGCAATTATGACAATTCAGACATTAGATGTAGGGATGTAAATGGATATCATGGGTATGGGTAGTATGATATCAGCTCCCGCAAGTTAGATAAATATGATATTCATGTCCGCCCCATATCCAGCAATAACTAATTGTCAAGGGATAGGAGTAATTACAATTTACAATGACAAGCTTTTTTTTTCTGGACCAAATTTACAATGACATGCCGAGTTAGCTTGAATGTAATTTCCCTTGACAAATAAACGCAACGAATGCTAAATTGAGTGAGTGGTTAATCTACTTCCAATCAATGACATATTACAGCTATGGATATAAATATGTGACTATTTCAAACAATTAGCATATGGAAAGTCAACTTACACAAGGTATCTTGTCCATAGCATCAACCACAAAAGCATTATGTTCTGGTTTTGACAATGAGACAGAGAGTTTCCTGTATTATCATACCAAGAAGGAATTACGAAATGAGCATAAGAATCTGAAGCCAAAAATAAAAGGAATCATAAGTGGAAGATCATTAATAACTAGACCTGTCTGATTTCTCATAATCCAACTCTGAACATGTAGTACAAATCTTATGCTCAGTATCTGACTGGTCAAGTCTCGGCTCAGATGATGACTCTGCATTAAATGTTTCCTGGAAATAAGGGATAACCAGATAATGTAAATATTGATATTGCAACAAGAATCTTAAGGACAAATAAATTGGTGAACCATTTCTTATAAAAGAGCATAAAACACAAAAATGTCAGTTCACACATTAGATGGGATCGCATAGAATCTACCTCCAAAGCATTATGATGCTCAGGCTTTGACAATGAAACAGAGACTTCCCTGTATTATCAAACCAAGCAAGAATTAAGGAACAAGTGTAACAGTCCAAATCAAAATCAAAATAAAAAACTGAGCAGGAATCAAAAGTGGAAGATCATTAGTCACAAGACTAACCTATCTAATTTTTCAAAATCTAACTGTTTACAGGGAGAAACAAACTTCGGCTCTTCATTGGACAGGTGAATTCTAGGCTCAGAAGAAAGTTGTGTCTGTATCATTTCCTGGAAAGAATGGATAACCAAATAAGATACATACATAGCAATATTTGCAATCTAAAACTCCCCATATATTTTGAAGAAAAAAAACTGGTGGCTGAAATATTTTGCACAAAAAAAACCCCGCAACAATGCACATTTATATCAGTTCACGTGCTAGATGAGATGCCTCAACTACTAACACATTAAATCCATAAACCAGCAAAATCCATATAACCAAAACCAGCAAAATCTAGATACCAAAAGAACGTAGGAGTTATTAGGGAAACAAGTTGGCCGAATAATGCGTTAAAGTTTATCAGCTTTCAACCGGTTGAATTTATTTCATGTCAACTTGACTTCGTCCACTAAATACAAGCTCACACAGTTTATTATTGAACCAACAAGATCTGAACTCAATAAAGGCACAAACTCTCCTATAACAAACCAACAAGACAAGTTTGAAAACATTGATTTAGTAATTATGAACATATGGGAAGTCAACTCACACTAGGTATCTTGCTCACAGCATCCACCTCCAAAGCATTATGATGCCCATAATTCGACAAGGAGACCAAGACTTCCCTGTATATATATCATCACACCAAGCAGAAATAAAGGAACACGTGTATTAGTTCAAAGTCAACAAAAACAAGCAAAAACCACACACAAAAGATCATTAGTTACAAGACTAACCTATCTGATTTCTCAGAATACTCTGTACAGGTAGTACCAAGTATATGCTCGTCATCTGACTGTTGAAGTCTCGGATGAGACGATGACTCTTCATGCAATGTTTCCTGGAAAGAAACTAGATAGTGAGCCATTTCTTATGAAAACACACAAAAAACTATTATGTAAGTTCACACATTAGATAGGATGCTTCGACTAGTATAACCGTTTTATTATTTTATTGGTTTATTGAAGCCGGAAGTTACATGCAATCAAAACACTAGACCCAAACCCCAGCAAAAAAATATATTTCAAAGCAAAGTAGAATTTAGGAAACAGCTTCGTGAAACAACGGCTTCAAATTTCATAGGTTTAGATTGCCATTAGTTTAATTTATTTCTTGTCAACTCACACTAGGTATCTTGCCCACATCATCCACCTCCGAAGCATTATGATACTCCAAATTCGACAAGGAAACCGAGACTTCCCTATATATATTATCACATAAAGCAGAAATAAAGGAACACATGTATTAGTTTAAAGTCAACAAAAACAAGCAAAAAAAACACCCAAAAGATCATTAGTCACAAGACTAACCTATCTGATTTCTCAGAATACTCTGTACATGTAGTACCAAGTATATGCTCGTCATCTGACTGTTCAAGTCTTGGATGAGATGATGACTCTTCATGAAATGTTTCCTGGAAAGAAACTAGATTGTGAGACTAGATGGTGAGCAATTTCTTATGAAAACACACAAAACACTATTCTGTAAGTTCACACATTAGATAGGATGCTTCGACTAGTATAACTTTTTTATTAATTTATTGATTTACTAAAGCCAAAAGTTACATGCAATCAAAACCCTAAACCCGAACTCCAGCAAAAAATATATGTCAAAGGAAAGTAGAAGTTAGGAAACAACTGCTTCAAATTTCATAGGTTTAGATTTCCATTAGTTGAATTTTGTTGATGTCAACCTGACCTCTTCAACAAAATGTACACACTCTAAAACTTAGTTTATTATTGAACCAGCAATATCTGAACGCAGTTAAGGCACGATCTCTCCTACAATTAACTAAAAAGAAAACTTAAAGAAGATTGACCCATTAATCAACTTTTGGAATGTCAAATCACACAATGTACCTTGCTCACATCATCAATCTCCAAAGTGTTATGATGTCCTGACTCTGACGACGAGACTGAAACTTTCCTACATTATTACACCAAGCACAATAATTAAGGAACAAGCATATTTGTTCAAAGCAAATAAAATAAAAAGAATCGCATGCAGAGTATCACTACCCACAAGACTAACCTTTCTGATTTTTTACCCAGTATATGATCTTCCTCTGACTTGTCAATTCTAGGCTCAGATGATGACACTGCATCAAACGTTTCCTGGAAAGACTGGACAGCAAAATAACAATAATATTGGAATTTGAAGTTTGCATACATTTTGACGAATCAACTAGTTGGTGAACCATTCACTTAGCACTTCAATACATCAAAATAAAGCACACAACACATTTGTGTCAGTTCACACAGTAGACGGGATACCTCTAGTAACACAATATTTACTTTAATCTATTTAAGAATATATTAACATGATAACAGATCATTAAAACCAATTCCAGTAATGACTATAAGTTTAAACTAATTTAGCTTATTTGATATTAATCTGACTTTGTCAACATTATGTCCAATTATTATCAAGCCTAGCTTACTTTTGAACTACCAAGATCAGAACACAATTTAAGGCTTATTTCTCCTTGAAAGAACGAACAAGTTCAAGCAGATTGAATATGCACTAGTCATTAGTTAATAAATCATAATAATCAAGATTTATTGCACTTAGGGAAGTTGAAAAACAAGTAATTGCTCAAGCCTCCAGCTGACAGCATCAGTTTTGATTAGTGAAGGGATATTAGATACAGTGATGTTGCATCTCGTTCCCACATAGAATGTGAATTCTAGATGAGTATATTAAATATTAATAAGCATTTATGTTGCATCAACTGAATCATGAATGGTATTTAGACAAGAAAACAGGAACATATGAGTGTGATACTCAACCTCTAGGTCAAAATTATGCAGGTGATCAAGATCAACTGGTGAACAATCTTCAGTATCAGATTTTTCATTTCTTCCTTTGCAACAAGTACAGGCAGCCCTGAACTCATTCAGCTGCGTATCCAACTCTAGATTTTTTTTCTTTGCATGTCCTATGCTTTCTTTAAGACTTAGTATTTCCCTTTCTGCAACCTGATTATGAAAAAATGTTTTGAAAAGGTAATTATGATATGCATATACTTCGATTATCTGTGGACATCACATTGTGTGAAGAACCACAAGGAATAAGAAAAAATAAACTATGGTCTTGAAATTAACGATTGATGGTAAAAAGCATTACCTTCAGTTGGGAATTATATTGCTTCAATACACTCCATAAAACTCTTGCAAAATTCCTCATTATAATGTGACTTCTCTCATTCTCAGCATGGTTATCGCACTCTGACTTTAGAGAGACAGAACTGCTAACATCTAATTTACACACTGTTGAAGTATCTGTCATAAGATCATAGTCAAGATGATAGAATGCTGGTCCAGGAGACATATTTTTGAAGTAAAAATACTGCCGTGTATTAGAATAAAAAAAATTAAATACGCAATAGGAAAAATGTTGAACATTGGTTAAATTATCTTTGAAGGCCCAAATGTTCAAATTGGATTTGTCAGAAGGGAATAGGTTACCATTTGTTGTGCAGTAGCTAGCAGAAAAAGAAAGAATAGAACAAATAAATTTAATACAATTTTGAAATGTCCAGAATTACCTTTCTTCGAAGTGTTACATTCTTCAACACCCTTTTCATCATTCTGAAGACAAAGAAATAACTATTAGGGAGTTACATGATGGTACATACGAAATTATTGTTATACAAATAAATGTGAAGATGAAGACCATTTTGGTGACACGAAAGTTTAAATTTTCAAGAGTAAAACATGCTACTGTCAATTATTGAATATCAACAGTCAAGATCAAAAATTTATAATAATTAATCATCAATAGACCATACTAATCATCAATAGATCAAATGCAGGCCAATATTACTTCCATCTCCAATATAAAAGAATATTAAGGCTATATAGTCGTACACCAATTCATATATGAAATATTTAAATGAAAATTCATAACTATCAAACAATCTCTACCCATTCTTTCAAGAAAGGTGCCAGGATAGGAAACTGAAGTAAACCTGCATAGTATGTTCACTAACGAGTCTCATTCTCTTTAAATGTGCTAATGAAGGCGATTGTTTTGCAATATCAATTATGGAAGAAGCTTGGTGAAGTCTTTTTTTGGGAACCATATTTGATGGCTCAACTTCATTAAACCTAACAAGAATGGATGGAGACACTTAGAAACCAATCTTGGGTAACTATGGAAAGTTAGATTATGTGATAAAACTGAAGAATTTTACTTGATTTGCATGTAAGGGGAAGCCTGTCTAAGTAGGTGAGAAGTATCGAGATAATCATCCTCTCCTGACTTTGCTGTTAAAAGCTGCAAACAGAAACAAAAAGTAAAAATAATATTAGGAATTGGCAAGATTAGTATTTTTGGAATGATAAACTCAAATGTACATCAGAAAGGCATGTGATTCTCGTGAAAAAGAAAACTCCCATATGGCATAGTATCTACTTACCAAGGTCATGCGCTTCTTGCCCTCCAAATAATCTCGCAGGTACCTTGTTAACTGCAATAGTAGTAGACTGGGTCAAACTTGTAATCCTTTCCCATTTCAAACTTCAAAGTTATTATCCAAAAGAGATATCTATACAACAACAATCAAGCCTTATTCGACTAAATGGGGTTGGCTACATGGATCAAATTACGCCATAATGTTTTTTAGAGGTGCAACACAAAAACAAATTAGAATGCTGGCATATGTTTGTTTGTTGATAGGCCATTAGCCATCAATAAGGAGATAATAACAAAGAAGGCAACTAAACCCACCAACAAAATATTAAATTATTAAAAACAATACCATAGAATTTTGAAAGTGCTTCTGCAATTGTTTCTTGGGATTTTTTTGGTGCTCCAACAGAGACTGTGAAAAGAAAGAAAAAATAACAGCATTAGTTCTAGCAAAAAACGGCATTATGAAAGCAGTGTGGAAATGGACAAGGGAAGGTAATGTGGAACTGAACAAGAGAAAAGAAATCAAACAATTCTCAAACTTTGAAAGCAGTGTAAAAGGAAACTTTGTTCTAGTAATCAAAGGCATTATGAGTTGGATTCATAATTTGAAGTGTAGCCTACATACTCTTAAACATAAGCCGAACACCATCAATGTGTTGTTGATAAAATTGCTTTCAACCAATCTTGTCCCCTACAACATCACAAAGAAAAGTTGAAATGAGGGTGAAAGCAAAAGATTTACAATAACAATCAAATCTTATGCCTTTAGGTGGGTCCACTGCATGGATCAATCAACCCCGTTACAAGGGTTGTCGATCTTGCTGATGAGATTAAGAAACGATGACGTCCAGTGTATTAAAATTCTTCACATAATTCTCCTAGAATTGAGAAAGTTTACTTTTTCATCCCATATTTTATCCTTACATCAATGAATTTTACTTTAATAGTTAGTCTCAAGACTTACACTACTCAAACTTTACGAAGAATGTGGGATGCATTTGATATAATAAAATATTGAGGACTAGATAGCAGAAAATTACTTGAATACTAAAAAAGATTATAGGATGCACACACAAAGAAGATGAAACCCGAGAATTTATCAATTTAGAGGACACCTTTTTCTCTCACACACACCGTCATCTATAAGTAAAAAACAAACACAATGTATTTCGTCCTCTTCTTAAAAACTACCTTCCCCAATTCCTCTCATTCAACTATCCTCCTTCATCCTTTCAACCCTTTCTCTCCCTCAAAATACTTGCTATGTGCATCAACCCCAAAGAACAAATAAAACACAAAGTTGTGTCATGACTCAACTACTTGCAGTGAGTTGTTCTGTTTACGTTGTCTCAATGTGTTATAAGCATGCCCAGATAGTATAGTTGATAAGCATCAAGAATAAGTGCAAGCTTAAGTGGTAAAAGCATTGTTCATATAATATGCAGGCACCTATATTTGTCTGAGCCTTTTTAGTGACAACCTACAAGATGAATATGTGTGTGTGTGTGTTTTGCAGAGGACAAAAAAGGTAAATGAAATAACATTTCAGAGATACCATTATAATTATAAAATATCCAAAAACTCAGCACACCACAATGCTCAAAGCTTGGTAGTATCATAATGGAAAAAAGGAATGAACCTGATTTCCTGTTCGTTTTTCTCTTTCAGCTCCAGCAAGGTCAATGATAGTCAAAACAGCATCATTTAACTTGGAATTGACAACTCCTTTACATCTTTTAGGAGCATCACGAATATTTATGATGCATTGTGACCGGCTACATGTACAAAGAAGGAATCAGAGCTTAATGATCATAAAAAAAATGGTTGAATAGTATATTGGTCCTTAGAGAAAAGTACGGACAAAAATTGCGATTCCTAAAAGAAAACTTAACAAAACTAGCAAATATTATTTACCGTAGATTTATTCAAAACTTAACTATTGTCCTGGATTTCAATTTGTGTTTCTTCTTTTTTTACTTTACCTTTTCTATCCGTTTTTGGATGAAATGAAGCATTTATTAGTAGTAAACCAAGTACTGGCATCTAAATACGGGACAATGGTTTACATGCTGAAACTACTAAAACATTTCACCTATATTTTCATTGTAACACAGGCCTCCTAGTTAGTTCATTAGTCAAGGTACTCTCAAGCTA
>Ga0099826_10000887_pt1 | contig 16377 bp, 15 predicted proteins | sample Mtrugardesep15_FD_76830 | JGI IMG/M metagenome (GOLD analysis project Ga0099826, IMG submission 76830) | Root nodule microbial communities of legume samples collected from California, USA - M. trunc garden sep15 | ecosystem: Host-associated > Plants > Roots > Nodule | place: USA: California... | reverse complement strand
TTTCTAGGGAGATAAAGAAATTTGAAGGGAAGGGAGATGAACAAGAGAAGAAAGAGGGATGAAGAAGAAGATCTTCTTTTTAAATTTGAAATTTTGACATTTATGTTTTTTCAATTTCGTCCCTCTAAATATTTGCGTTTTTGGTTTTTGTCCCTATGAACATTTCGACAGCAACTTTTGCCAACTCAGAAACTGCCATGTGTGCCTCTGTTACCCACCAATGCTTTTTTGTTGACGGAATCTGACGGTAGGGACGATTTTCAAAAGGTTTCGAAATTACAAGGATTGTTTTAGAACAAAAAAACTTACAAGGACTAAAACCAAAAACACGCTAAATTGCAGGGACCTTTTACATATTTTAGCCTTAACATAATTCAGAAAAAATAAAATTTACTATCATAAAGTTTGCAACTTGAAATCATGATAAAGCAAGAATAAGCAAATCATGGTATTGAATAAGTTTTGGTATATGAACAAAAATACTCAATAAAATTTGTCATCTCACGTACAAGCATACATCACCATCACAAGTAATATAAATAAAATAAAATAAAAATAAAACAAGAATCACTATTACCTCATGGCTAGAGTTTCGTGCTGATCACTTATTGTAAAATAAACTTAAAGCACAAGATCAAAGAAGAAAAAGATGATAAAAGCTTTTGTTTTATTCTCTTCATAAGTGTGTTATTTACGTTGAAATATAAGTCCTATTTATAGGACACAAATGTGGTAAGTTACGTTACAAGTACATGAAAAGCCATAAGACTAAGTGCCACTAACAATGAACATAGACATTCATCATAGGAGTTAAGGAACATAGAGAGCCTTAGGGAATATGGACATCCACATCATAATAATATTATTCATGACAAAATACATATTATAACCCTTTAATTTGAGATTCTTCTTATTTTTGATCATATAATATACGCGTGGTCCAAAATAGTGATCTAGAAATTGAATTTTTTAATGAGTTATTTCAGGCATCTTTAGGATGTTAAAATGTCGTTTTACAAAAGAAATTAAATTTTTCCGACTTGGGACGGATTTACTATGAATTTTTATTCCCCATAATTATGAATTTTTTAAACAATTAATAATTAATTCGTATCTCATTTAAAAATTCCAAAATTTCATGGTGAAGGTTCTTGTGATGTTCTAACCATGATTACAAAATTGACGTGTGAGTATACGCTTAATCGGAACAAAATTGCAATTTCACACGTTTTGGTTGAAAAATTAAAATAAATTGAAATGAAATGCTATGAAACTTTGCAGATCCTTTTTATGTTTTTCTATAGATGTCTTTGCAAACAATTAGCTTAAATTTCAATTTCTAGGTGGAGTTTTCGTTGTTTTGTTCTTTGAGTTTTTGACGCTTCAAAAATAATAAGAATCTCAGATTACAAAGATAGAATATATGCTTTTAATTTTACAGGGTCATTTTTCAAACTTCGTATATATTACAGGGTCAATTTCAATAATTAACCCTTTTAACATGTATATAAGTTTTACTTTGTATCGATGATTATTGAATACAGTGTTAAAATTTCATCAATCAGAATCAGATCCTTATAGATATGTTATTGTGCAAACCATATTCAATTAGTGTTTATTTATTTTCCTATAAATTCCTGAAGAATTCAACATCCATGCAACCTTGAAGGATTACATAAGGATTGATCGTATATTATATAGTAACCAAAGAACTTAAAAATAAAAGAAAGTCTCAATTTTATTCTCTATGAATTTTAGAAGAATTTAAACGTCTAAATTTTGTTCTCTATAAATTCCGAAAGAATTCAAAAGCTTCTTTTTTTGTTTAAATGTGCTGGATAGTTCCATAAGAACTTAAATAACTAATTTTTATACTCCATAAATTATTTAATAATTCAATAGTGTTGCAACCCTAAAGGATTGCATAAAGATTTTATTTGATTATATATAGTTTCTTAAGAACTCAAATTTTATTCTCCACGAATTTTATAAGAATTCAACAGTAATACATCCTTTAAGGATTGCACAATTTGATTGTGTATAGTTCTATAATGAATTATAATTCATCTCGTAGTGATTGCATAAAGAATTGATTTGATTGTGCATATATACGAGGAAAGATTTGCACTACTTTTTTATCTCGATGTTTACACTGAACCTGCAAGATTTGGATTTGAGGAGCAGAAGGGTCATTGTGTTGGTGGAGCACAGTGGAGAAAGGCGTATGGGTTAGATGGTATTCAACTAATTCAACTAGCTAGTTATGCCCTATTTAACTTCCTAATCAACTTTATTTTTTTATATCATTCAAATTGATAAAAATTACATTGGTCAAGAAAATAAATATTTCAAAGTCGCTGAGACTGAAAAAGATGAATTTATGAACAAACTTATATCACCTATGTTTATAGCAAAAAACTATGACAAAATAAAAGTGTTCGGAGTACTCATGTCTCTGAATCTATAGTATTATAAAGACGTCAAAGTCATTCTTGAAATTGTAATAAACACTAAACAAAAAAAATTCATCAATACGAACTGAACAAACACTACAATAAAACATAAAATCAAATAAAATTGCATCAAGACAACAAAAAAATAAATAAATACTTTTGCATTTAGGTGATGAATTTATGGATACAACACAAAAGAAAAACTAAAACTTTATCAAAACTACATATCTTGATAGAAGGAGAAGAAAAAACAATTGAAAGGGATGATTTTGGACTAAAAATTTCCCTAAATTACCTCACTCATGAGAGGATCAAAGATGAAGGAGAAGAGACAAGCGGGTGGCGGCTAGATATGATGTGGGTGGCGGCTAGATATTTAATATAAATAATGCTTTCTACTCAACTTTAAAATTGGTAAGATACTGCAATTTAGGGTTAAGAAAATAGCATGCTGCATGCAACTTACAAAGACCGGCAAAGCTGGTTGTCTAATTTTTTGTCAATGATCTTCTCTGTAGGAAAATAAGCAAAGTATACAATGAATTAAACGGGGTAATCGTTATTTTAATCTTTGAATATGTAACAAGTAACCATAATAATCTATGGATGTTGTCTCATTTAATCAAACAACTCATAAGTCAATTTTAAAAATTATTCCATCAACTAACACGGGTTTGAATTCGCCGGAACTTTAATTTTAAATTATATTTATTTTTGAAAAGTGTTAAGGCAAAATTGGGGTTTAGGAGGTTTGTGAAGAACAAAACTCAAATTTGAGTAAAATTTTCATTTATTCATAAATAATACTAATCAAAGAGGAGATATACAACAAATTGAAATTTTGATAAAGTTTTCACCACCTTAAAATAAGCACAATATTACTGGTTTTTTTGTTTATGAAATCCCATTATCCCAATATTACAATTTGTGTATATACTATAAATAAATAAGAAGGAACATTCAACTTATTTCAAGAGTAACTCATTATAAACATCAACTTTCACCAATCCAAACGTTGAAGCAAAAATTATTATTTAGTAGATCAATTCCATAAGGTTTTACAGGAGTAAAATTCCAATTTTTCAGATATTAGTACTAATCGAAGAAGATATACACTGATACATGTGGTACAATTGTTACTGTTGGGATATATGAAGACCCACCAATTATTCGAGTGTTCATGCTAAGAGAATTTCCTATATTCCTCCACCATATTTCATAAAGAAAATGCTTGCATGGATATTCTAAGAAAGATCGAAGTTAATTGATCAAATTCTTTAATTATGGTTAATCAATTGTTACTTAGTTTCTCTTCAACCTTATTAGTTGACTCTTTAAGAATGTTCTTTTTATGGACGGAGTTGTTTTCCTTCCTTTTCTTTTTTCCTTTTATTTTCTAATGTAACAAAAAAGATATATACCACAAATTGAAATTTTAATAAAGTCTTCACCACCTTAAAATAAGAACAATATTACAGATCAGATGTCTTTTTCTCATTATTTTAACAATAAACATCAGCTGACTAACTAACTAAAACCAAACATCAGTTGACTTTTTGCTTATATCGTCACCGATAATTTTATTTTGCTCTTGAAAAAAATATTTGGCAGGCTATGTTACTTATAGTAATTAAAATTAGAATTCAATTGATATATGCACACTTGTTGCCTTGTTGGCATCTATTTTGAAAATTTATTCATTTCTAGCAGATTTATCTACAAAAATACTGGTGGGGACGAATAAATTACGTACGCATGAACTATTCTTCTCGCAAACCACGCGTTTTTGTAGACTTTGGTTATGCTATTTAATTTTTTGGATTTTTATTTTTATTTAAGAATCCCTAAAAAAAAATTATTTAAGAAAAAAGATTGATAGACACCCTTAATGTGTACAACCCTTTGTATGACTCTGAAAAATTTCAGTTAACCAAATATATGGTCTGTGTGAACACATTTTTCAGTTGCGTGACCACTATTTATAAGTTAAAAAATGTGGTCATGCAACTAAAATGCGCGTGACCACTATTTTTTCACTTAGTAATCAAATAAATTCTAGAAAATCAGTGGTCATGCAACTAAAAAAATGTGGACACACAAAACATATATTTGGTTAACTGAAATTTTTCGAAGTGGTATAAAAAAGTGTACACATTAAGGGTGTCTACTTATCATTGCAATTTATTTAATTTGTTTTTTCTATTGTTTATGTTTTTTTTTGTTTTGTTATAAAGCTAATCAAAAGATCCTATCTCATATGCCCTTAACAAAGGGAGCAGCAACTGTGGAGGGGATGAGTGAATGGTGAAAACATCATCAGTCGAGGCCCTAAGTTTGGCCATGAAGTCTGCACACTGGTTGCCTTCTCTAAGCGAATGCCGAAGAGAGAAATTTCCAGCGCTTAAGAAATCTTTGATGTTCTGAATTAGCACTACATAAATGTGGTATCGAGAATAATCATCGTTGATGAGGTTGAGAAGAGAGCCAGAATAGCAGACCATCTCTTCGAAATTCAAACTGGTTAATCCTTTATAAAGTGTTGTTAACTCCGCAAACAAAATGTCATGAGAGTTGTTTATGGATCTTGAGAAACCTGCTATGTAAGTGCCCAAATTGTTGCGAATGACACCACCAAAAACCTGTCCGAACGGGATCCCCCATGCAGCTGCCATCAACGTTTAAGATTGTTCCAATGTGGTTGAAGTTATTCCAACGGATAAGCCTGGCAGGATTAGAGACGGTGACAAAATTGTGAAAACAGGAGCTGATTGTGTTTGCTGTACTGATGATATTGAGGCTGACACGAACAACAGAAATGTTTTCGTTGTTGAAAATCATTAAATTGCGGTGCCTCCAAATCCACCACAAGCCGGCAAGGAAAGTTGTTGAACGAGCGCAGGTTGCTCCATCTTTCAACCAATCAGCCGCGGTAATATAAGAGAAGAAAGATTGTGAATAAAAACCAATTCTCTGCCATATACAACTAGAAAAATGATAGTCCCGGACACAATGGAGGAATTACTCTTCATGATCGCCGCATCTGGAGCAGGTTGCAGAATTAATAATGTTCATGTGGCTTAACAAGGATAAAGTGGGGACTGCGTTGTGGCAAGCTAGCCAAACCAGAAATTTAATTTTTTCAGGTACTTGTAACTTCCAAATCCAAGTCCAGGAGACATTTGCAAGGTTGTCACCGTCATGATAAGAAATTAACCAGTTGTAGCCGCTTTTTGTGTTGTAGACGACATTTTTATTATGAGGCTAGATGTAAGCGTCTTCAATTAAATCGTTAAAACTTAAACGAACGTTGTTTACTGCTTCTTCTAAGTTTGTAGGTAGAATAGTGTAGAGAGCTTGAGTGTGATGAGCCTCATTGGTGATAACGTCCTTTATAGTGAGATGAATATCATGAATGTCAACATAGGGGACTTGATTGCCAAGAATACCAAAGGGACTCCAATTGCTATACCAGAACGAGGAATTGCCAGAGCCTGCTCTCCAAATATAACCATGATTTAGGACATTCTTTGCTCGAACAATGGGGGACCAGGTTGGAGAATTGTTGCGGTGAGCTGATGCATTGAAGAAAAAATTCGAGCCACTTGAATAGTTGCTAGATAGGAGATTCACCCACAATTTGTCAGTCTTTTGCACCATGTTCCAAACAAGCTTCCCGAGGAGGCAAGTGTTTGCTTCTCTGGCTGCTCTAATGCGTAAACTCCCCATTTGTTTTGGGCTTGCAACTTTTTCCAATTCACTAAATGGACACCTCTATTATTATTACCTCTCCAAATAAAATTGCGAGTGGTTTGATCAATGTTATCACAGATGTTTTGAGGGAGCCAATTAAGTTGCGTGTAATAAGTTGGAATAGATGATAAGACTGAAGAAGCGAGAGTCAGTCTACCTGCTTTGTTAAGGAGTTTACTCTTCCAAGATGCCAACCTATTTTGCATTTTTTCTATGATGAACAAGAAATCACTTCTCTTTGGTCTCCCCTTGAGAATTGGAAAACCAAGATATTTATCAAAAGAAGTTGTACTGCGGATTCCGGATATTGTTGAAAGCTTGTGAATTTTTGCTTTAGGGGTACCTGAAGAAAAAAAAGCTCTAGATTTGGAGAGGTTTATTTTTAATCCAGATGCCTTGCTGAACTCATCAAATAACTCAAATACAAATCTAAACTGGGAACATTTAGCCTTGGTAAAAAGAAGAACATCATCTGCGAAGAGAAGGTGAGATAATTGGGGACCTGTGTTGTTGATTTGAATGGGATCCCAATTTCTTGGTTCACTGCATTGTTGATGGCAATAGAGAATTTCTCCATACATAAAATGAAGAGATATGGCGAAAGCGGATCGCCCTGGCGGAGGCCATGAGTTGGCTTGAACTGCGGCAGCTTGTTACCATTCCATAAAACTGAGAAAGTGGATGAAGAGACACAGTGCATGATGAGCTTTATAGTAATGCTAGGGAAACCAAAATCATGAAGACAATTTTGAAGGAACTCCTAGTTGATGTTATCAAAATATTTTTCTAGGTCCAGTTTAAAAGCCACATAACCTTTCTTCTTTTTGGATCTTCTCATGAAGTGCACAATTTCCTGCAAAATAATTGAGTTGTCAGTAGTACCCCTACCAGGCATAAAACTTCTTTGATAGGGGCCAATAATAGCATTAAGAATCGGTCTGAGGCGGTGAACCAAGACTTTGGTGATAAGCTTATAAATGATGTTGCATAGGCTTATCGGTCTAAAGTCTTTGAATGTGTTGGGTGGTTCAGTGTTGGGAATGAGGGCAATGAGAGTGTCGGAAATTCTAGGGTCAAAGGCACCTGTTTGGAAGGCTGAGTGCACCATTTGAAAAATATCATCTCCAATAATATGCCAATATTGTTTAAAAAATATGCATTGAAATCCATCAGGACCTGGGGCTTTATAGGGCTTCATTGTGTTGAGGGCTGCAAGGACTTCTTTTTTAGTGACAAGTTTAGTGAGGGGTTGGATCCCAAATCGTCGATGAGGGGGTGGGGGCCCAAGTTGAAAATTCGGTTGTGTTGAGGTTGGGTAGTGGTGAAGAAATTCTTGTAGAACGTATGGGCTTCATCTTGGAGAATGTCATTATCTGTGGTCCAAATGCCATTTGGGAGTTGTAGTTTGTGAATTTTATTTTTCTTTCTCCGAATGATGGTTTGGGTGTGGGAGAAGGAGCTATTCTTGTCTCCAAGTTTAACCCAAATTTCTCTGGATTTTTGGTACCATAACATCTCTTCTTGAAAAAGGATATGACTATATTCTTGTTGAAGCTCTTTTTCTAAGAGAGTTTGTCTAGTAGAATCAACTCTCTCAAGATAGTTTTAGACACCTTTGAGCCTAATCTCCACATGCCTTTTTCTTTTAAAAATGTTTCAGAAAACTTCATGGTTAAAAGTGATGGAGTTTTCTTTAACATAATTTAAAGCAATGATGGTATTATGGTTGGAAGAGTTCCAGAAATTTCTTACCAAGTTCTCATAATCCTTATGGTCAATCCAGGCAGCTTCAAAGCGGAAGTGTCTGGTTCAAAACGAAGCAAAAGGAGGTTGTGATCTAAGTGAAATCTACAAAAGACCTCCACAAATGCTTCTGGAAAAGAGATACGCCATTCAACATTAGCCAATCCTCTATCAAGCTTTTTGGAGAGGATTCTAATACCATTGTGATTGCGATGCCAAGTGAAGCGGGCAACTGTAGTAGTGATATCAAAAAGGTTGCAGTTTTCCATGAAATTTGAAAATTGAGTTGCTTTGTTGTTTTGGAAGATGCCCCCTATTTGGTCACTGGGAAGAACGGTTTCATTGAAGTCTCCAATTAACATCCAGGAGCCGGTAATATTGTGACTGATGTCAATAAGATAATTCCAATAGCTAGTGCGGGTGGTGGGATTATGGCTTGCATAAACGCAAGTACAAGTTGATGTTGCGTTTCTGCGGCTTATAGTAAAGGTTATGGAATACTGGTTAAAGTCTATGACAGTTGAAGTAGTGGTGGTGGCAGTATGAATCAAGAGCCATATGCCTCCAAAATGGCCATTAGCTTATATCACATGAACAGGGGTATAATCGTTGTTATTCCAAAAGGAGGAAAGATTAGCAAAGGAAGTGTGAGTCTCAAAAATAGCTAAGTAGGTGGGGCTATACTTTCTGATTAAATCTTTCAGTTGTCTTCTTGCATTAATATTATGTGCCCCTCTGATATTCCAAGAGAGGATTGAAGTGTATCTAAAAGAGCTTCCATAAGAAATAATGTAAGTAGAGGTTACTTGGAGTGAAAACTAGGTGACCATGTCCTCCTCGCAGTCGCTGGAGGTTTCCTGGTGTCCTTCAATTTTTGATAATTTAATTTGGATTGTCTCAGTATTTCCCTGGCTAATCATTTCTTCATCATCCAAATCCTTAAGAATGAGCTTGTTTTTATTAATACTGATGTTCTGAGGAGTTTGGAAGGTACTGGTTTTTGAAGTGGCAATTTCGTGATTAATGCTGAGACTAGGTTTATTGTGGTTCGGATGGTTAGTTTGTTGTGGTGGGGCCTGGGTAATTTTTGTTTTGTTTTGAGTGGTGGGGCCAGTCAAGGTGTCTTTGACTTGTTCAATGATGGGGTCATGATTTGGGATTTTTTTGACATAATGTGTAGGACCGTGTGTTAGAACTTTGGGATTGATGGAAAGGTTTTTCATGATTGTGTCATCAATATTGGTTTCCTGACGGCGCCTTTTAGCTTCTAATTGGACTTTGGCAGCACGTAGGGCTTCAATGGAAGAGGGTTTAGGTGGAAATTTATTTGTGGATGGGTTAGGCATATTTTGGTGGGCCATGTGGGTCAACGGGTTAAAACTGTTGGTCTTGTTAAGATTAGTGCTTTTTGTGGAATTTGGATGAGTGTTACTGGTTGTTCTCTTTCTTCTGGTGACAAGTAACTAGTCACCATGCAAATCTTTTGTCCATTCTTCAATGCTAATTATTCCATCATTATTACTAGACCCAACATTATAATTAGCAATTAATTCCATACCGTTACTGTTTGTTGGCATTGATTGGCTTGGGGAGGTTGTAGAGTCACATTGCTCACCTGGTTGGCTTCCTCCGTGGTGGTTTGCGGCGGCTTGGTGGTGGTGGTGCTTTTGGCTATCCGATTTTGTTGCAGATTGGGGGCAACTTCTTCCCAGATGACCATAACATCCATAGGTGCAGATTAGGTGAAGACCTTCGTACTGAATTTTATACCAATGACCATTCACCCATATTTTTTCAACAACTGGTATCGTAAGATCAACTTCTACACAAACTCGAGCAAACTTTCCTCTTTCAACCTTCAGAGTGTTTTTATCAACTTTTATAGGACGACCAATTGTCGATGCCATAGCCATAAGGAAACTTTCATCGTAATAGACTAAGTTTAGACCAGGAAAACATACCCATACAACTGTGCGCTCAACTTTAGCATCTGGTGAGGTGAATTCCGGAGACTAGTGAGTGACCGCTAGGCAGTGGTCGAAAATCATCCAAGGCCCTTCAGTGATTACCTTCTCCTTATCTGCTTCCTGATCGAATTTGAGCATGTAAAAGCCATTGTCGTTATCCATAATTTCGAATCCGCTTTGAAGCTTCCAGACTTTTTGGAGGCGGTCTTTCATTGTGTTGTAGCCAAGATTTTTCCCTAGCAATTTGACAACCAGAGCATCTTTCCAAGGGGTGCACAATTCTTGAAAGGTTTTGGGTTCAAGGTAAACTTTTGGGAGGAGTCGGTTACCATTTTCAAGCTCAATGCGGAAAAACTTTTTCTCGATCATGTCTTCTTTTTAACGTGTTGGGATTTCATTGGCAGATCCTAAGAGCTTATCACGAAATGATAGTTTGGCTTTTTGTGGGTCTGGTGGTTTTTTAGAATGTTGCAAGCTTGATTCACCTTGGGCAGAGAAAACAAACTCAGAGCTCATTCTCTCCAAAAATAAATCATTAAAACTAGTAAGATCCATTGTTTATGTTATTTGATCTTTCTTATTATGACTTATTTTTTTATGAAAGGTTTATGCAATTTTTTTTACAAAAATTTATGCAATTTAATCTTGTTACATTACTACTCACTTTTTTTTTTTAACAAAATACAATAATTTGCAAGAGATCGGATGTTACTACTCACTTCACTTTTTTTTTTTTGGTACAAAAGAGGGTCAAAGACCCATACTACTCACTTCACTTTATTTCATATATATATTGATTTTCATACGTCCTGATGTTTGCACAAATATTAAGAATTTTTTTAATTAATTTATATTTAAATTAAAACATTGTTGATTTTAGTATTATTAATATTAATTATTTTATAAATTCTTTTTTTAAAGGTTTATTTTATAAAAATTGACATTTAATATTTTAATTAAGATATTGAGGGTGGAATTAAGAGAGAAAATAATTTCAAACGCTATTTGAAATAATATCTCAAAATATATTATAAATCCATAAAAATCTTATAAACTCAAAAGGGAATGGCATTACCAAACAACTTTATTTTGATTATTGAGTTTATACATTAGAATTGATTTGTTATAAACTATGGATTTGACCATGGTAAACAAAGGGTAAATATCCTCTTCATTTGTAACTTTTTCCATTTGTTGCAATTTGGAGAGAGATAGACACAAAAGAAATATTGATGGTAGGATCCACTTAGTGATATGACCCACCACTTTTTTTTTTTTGTCTATCTCTTTTCAAATTATAACAAATGGAAAAATATATAAATAGAGATGATCTTGACCCAAAAACAAAGCCGAGTATAGTTGAAAATCAAATGTCAATTATATCTTGGATTTCTAAAATACAGTTTTTTAAAAGCAAACAAAAAATATAAAAATTGCCAAAGATTTAGAAAGGAGATACAAATATCAAAAATGTGTATTTTGGTGTTTCCAAGTGATCTCTTGGAGTCAAGAAAAGCAAGTCATAAATTAACTTAACGTATTATAATTACTTTTGAAGCAGGAACAAATCTATTCTAGATTGATTGAGTCACATTTTATGTTCAATCCTAAATGTGAGTGTATTGAGAGTGACACATAATACTTTAGGGTTATATGTTAACTAGGATTTCGTTGAATGCATTTAATTAGTATAACGTCATTAATTAACGGTCTAATTATAGAATTGTTATGTTTCACATCAAAAGGAGATAGTGACAGAAATTAACAAGAAATTGAATGTTTAGTACCAAATATGGCTATAAAAAAGAGAACTTGAAAGAAGTAAATACACAACCATCACAATTTGCATAGACTCACCCAACAAAGGAAGAAAAAAAAAATGAGTTCCTATACCTATGAGAAAGAGAACAATGTAGTGGAAACTCTCACCCCACAAATAGATGATAGTGATACCCTCTTAGCCATGATTATAGGTGCCAATATGGTGTTTCCTGCAGTTTTTAAAGCTGCAATTGAACTCAACTTGTTTGATATCATTGCTAAGGAAATATCAAATGAAAGCAGTGTTGGATTTGTGTCGGCTTTTGAAATTGCTTCGAAGTTACCAACAACTCAATACTCCGACTTACCAAATAGGCTTGACCGTATGATGCGCTTGCTTGCTAGCCACGGTCTCCTGTCCGTTTCCACTCGGACCAATGATGATGGTAGCATGGTGAGAGTTTATGCAATAACACCTTCTGGTAAATACTTTGTCCATCATGAAAACGAGGACAATTATATGGACGCATTCACATCATATTTGAATCACCTCGCTTTCTCAGGAGTGTGGTAAGAGTTTATCCCTTACTTAATATGGTAATAATTTACAAAAATAATTATTTCAAATCATTATGGTTATAATAAATATGAGATAAGATTAAATAGCAAGTGGGTTCAAACTTGTAATTCTCCACCTAAGGTGAGTGTGTTATTTGACCAAACAAAAACGATCAAATAGCACTAAATGTTTAACATGGACACTAGCATCAAATAATAACAACATATATGATGTGAAATTGAAGAATCAAAAGAATGAATTCAAATTATAATATAGGCCAAACTTATAAATTTGTACTCAAATCAAACTCATTTATATTTCATCGTTTTACCTTTATTATGACCGATAATATGTTATTTGTGTTGTTGTAAACAAAAATAATTTTTGTGATATAGGTCGAATTTAAAGGAAGCAATTATAGAACCAGAGATAAACGTATTCGAGAAAGTTCATGGAATACCTATCTATGAATACTTTGAGAAAGATCCACAAATAAACAACTTATTTAACAAAGCAATGACTCAAATGTGTACAATTCACATGAAAATAATCCTTGAAATATACAAAGGGTATGAGGGAATTTCAACACTGGTTGATGTAGGAGGTGGAAATGGACAAAGTCTCAAAATGATAATATCCAAATATCCATCAATAAAGGCTATCAATTTTGATCTTCCACAAGTGATTGAACATGCACCATCCTCTCCAGGTAATTGTTTGATCCCATCTCAAATTTTATATTTAGTGACCACTTTCCCAAGATTATTTGGTTTGAAAGACTTTCCCTATGGTTATGAAATAATGAAATATTGTCAAATTTTATTTAGGGATTGAACATGTTGGAGGAAATATGTTTGAATGTGTTCCACAAGGAGATGCTATAATGCTTAAGGTTGGTGGTATATATATATATTACTTAGACCAACAAAGAAGATGAAGGTCTAAGTTAGCAAAAGTGTACATTTTTCATTTGGACAAAAATATCCTTCATCTTTCTTATTTAAAACTAATAGCTTGAGTGTTACTTTAGTAATTTTCATTAAAATATATTTGTTAACTTGCATCAATTTGCTATCTTAGACCCACTTTTATTTTATTACAAATAGTTTGAGGGTTACTTTACCAATTTTCATTAAAACATATTTGTTAACTTGCAACAATTTCCTAATTTAGACCCACTTTTATTTTATAAAAAAATAGCTTGAGGGATATTTACTAAACTATCCCTTGCTTTAAATTGGTTTACACTAGTGGATATTGATTTTTTTGTCCAAATTTAAAGATGCACTTTTGCTAACTTGGACATTCATGTTTTTTGTTGGTTTAAGTTAGCAAAAATAGGCCATCTCAAGGTCTCAGGTTTGATCTGATGCTAATTTCGGTGGGCAAGTCCATATAGAGCTTTGCTCTGCTTAGAACGAGGCCCCCGCAAGTGGGCGGTGAGATTGGTCCCTTCGGATTAGTCGGTCCTTGAATCGGATACCAAGTTTATATATGCCATTAAAAAAGACATAAATATAAACATTTATTTTATCTAATTAATTATAAAATTTTGCTAATATCATCGATTATTCTAACTTTGTACTCATGGCTTATATTTTTGTAGGTTGTGTGCCATAATTGGTCGGATGAAAAATGCTTAGAAACTTTAATGAATTGTCACAAAGCATTGCCTTCAAATGGTAAGGTCATTATTGTGGATTTCTTATCACCAGAAGATCTAGAATCAACAAATGCATCTAAGATGATTTCAATTGTCGATAATATGATGTTTATCACAGCTGGTGGTAAGGAAAGAACTTCAAAAGAATTTGAGAGTTTGGGTAAACAGTCTGGATTTTCTAAATTCCTAGTTGTTTGTCGTGCTTTCTCCATCCTTGGAGTGATGGAACTTTACAAATAACTAAGTATCACATCGATTGTAATACTCCTTGTGTTATCCATTATAAACGAATTTTGATTTTTTAACTTCATTTAATTAATGATATATATGATCTATATTATACATCACATATATCATTAATTAAATAAATTTAAAAAGCCAAAATTTACTTATAATTGACAACAAAAGAAGTATGTCATATAAATGTTACCATGTACTTTAAATTTTCTAGATTTCAAGTTTCTTGATGCACTTTATTATATTATGATGGAATTTTACTGAAAAATAAATCGTTATAATTCCCGTTTAGCACTTCTTGTGTCGGGGATTGTTTCAATATATCATGTTGCATAAAAAAAGAGTTAATTATTTTAATTGTTTTTTATTGGAAATATCACGTGCACTTTTCTTTAAGATTTTTATTACTCACATTTTTCTTGATCTTTAAGATTTTTGAAGGGATGACTACAGTCTTAAGAACACTTTTAAATTAAAAGGAACATATAAAAAGTGGGTCAATGACTCGGAAATACATTAAGTAGAAAGAGGGAGAAGTGAGAAAAATTTATCGATAACTCATTAATACTCTTTATTCTGACTTATGAATTGAGTTGAGTCATTTATTTATAGAGACACATCGTAACTGAATTTAGCTAAAATTCCAAGAGCAATTAGATCGGTTTAATGACTCTTTAGGCTAAGGTAAAAAAGAAACTAACTTCCAATAGTGGAGAAAATAAACTGATTGGATATGAATGAATGAAAGATAGTAAAATATGTTGGAGACTCAATCTTATCACGAATAACGTGAGTTAAAAATTGTGGGAATAGATTTGTGCGAATTTAAAAAATAATCAACATTTTATTTCATTACCGGGTATTAAAAAAATAAATACCACAATATAAACACTAGTAATGTGTGTTCTATTATATGAGACTTTCACACAAATTTTTCAATTCACACAACACTAGTTTGAAGTCTCATAAATGATGTTGATTGGCTTGTTGTCAGGGACGGACCCAGAAATACCGTATAGTGAGGGCCATGTCAGTGAGGGACCCAAAATTTTTAAGTAGTTGTAGACAACACATGTAACATTTCATATTTAAAAGCGTAAATATACATTATAATAATCCATATGGTTTTTCATATTTTTGAAATATTGAATAATTTTCTCATTTACATTGTCAATAACAGCACACTTAGTATAAGAAATCAATTAATTTTCTCATTTTACCATTCATTTCTCTAGCGATTTCGCATCTAATTTTTTATAATATTCATAGTAGAAAGATGTTTTTCAACGGTTGCAGTTGCTGCAGTTAATATCAAACACTACTCTAAAAACAAATATACCAACAGAAAAATAAACACTACCAAAACTAATAGTATAAATTCACTCAAATAATCAGAACTCATACTCAAATAAGCACTATGTACCAAAATAATTATATATATTCTGTGTTATTAAATTATTAAAATAAATAATATATCTACCCTTTAATTCTCTATCTGCCATTGTGTGTGTGTATATAATAATAATAATAATAATAATAATAATAATAATAATAATAATAATAATATGTACACTTCTATTATCTATGAAGTCATTCCATTAAGGAAAAAAAAAACTTATAGTCTGGAACGAGAACTGCACATAGCCAAAGGTAATACTAAAAAAATATTATCTTACTACCAACACAATAGTAGGATACTAGATTTTTATGAATTTTGCTCTCTGCCCTGCACTTTTCACTCGCGCCCTGCAGTCATTCCTAAAATACCCCTGCGCTAGTTAACTAACGCAAGTGTAAAAAAATTAGACTTAATTTTTACACATGCGTGACTTAAGTCACGCTGCGTGAGTTAACTCACGCACCAATTAACACCTGCGTGAGTTAACTCACGCATGTTCTCTGAATGAGTATTTATTTTCGTTTTTTTCATTCAACTATCACATTCCAAACACACCAACTTGAGAGAGAAAAAGAGGTGTGTACTACTGTGCAGGTATACACTACTAGAAAACTTGGATTCAGCGACGGCAGGATTCCGTCGCAAAATAGGCAAAAATCCGTAGCAAACGACTTTTTGACGGATTTTGCGACGCACCACAAATCCGTCGTAATAATGGGGTTGGAAAACTTTAGCGAGGGAAAATCAATTCGGTCACTCATTGCGGCGGTTTCTATGTTGTCGCAAACATAAAGTATCCGTCGCTAAACCTATCATAATATGGATATATTTAACCCAGTTTTCCG
>Ga0099826_10000886_pt1 | contig 16395 bp, 9 predicted proteins | sample Mtrugardesep15_FD_76830 | JGI IMG/M metagenome (GOLD analysis project Ga0099826, IMG submission 76830) | Root nodule microbial communities of legume samples collected from California, USA - M. trunc garden sep15 | ecosystem: Host-associated > Plants > Roots > Nodule | place: USA: California... | reverse complement strand
CTTAATCACTCCTATGTAGATGTTTTATATATCATGAAGAATAAAATGAGAGTGGACTTTGATCATCTTCGAATAAGGATCTCGTCATTTTGAGACTTGGTATCTATTAGGTATTTTTATTAGAGAAAAAATATTTCAAGCACTTAATGGAACAAAAGTCTCACTTAAACAGTTTAATCATAAGTGAGTTCCATCTTTTTTAATATTAAAATATCGAAATATAATGATATAAGATTATTGATAGACAATTAACATGTCTCATCTAAGAAATTTGTATGAGATGTTGGGTTCAAGAGATTGAATGTTATGTACTGTTATTAAAAAACTATATATGAACACAGGGCCGGCCCTAGGCTTAGGACGGGGTGCGACGACTTAGGGTCTATGCCGTTAGGGGCCCTAAATTTTTGTTATGAAGGGTGTGTATATAAAAATGTTTGGTTTATTGGGGGTTTATATAGCAGAGTTCACTTAAAGTCCCATAATATTTACATGATGGAAGGCTGAGCTCAAGTCTGTTAATGATTTAGGCCCTTTTGGAGAAATTTTTATATATACCCTCGTATAACACGTTTTTATATACATCCTCCTTATAAAAAAATTGGTTTCTCTTAATAATGTGTCAAAAAAGTTATTATGGGAGAAATTGGCGATATTTTTTTGGGTCCTTTGTTCCTAATAATGTGCCTCACTAATATTAAAAATATTAGTGATATTATTATCCATGAAATTTGGATAATTTTATTAAAAAAAATATTTTAGTTGAAAATGAGCCTACGAAATTAATCTTAATTTGTCTTTCTAAGGTTTAAAAAAAATGTCAATGTTGTAATGTCAACTTTCTTGAATTGATTGAATGGATTGCAAAATCGAATACGATATTGCAAGATCATGTGAGATGCCTTGAAAATCATTAAAACCGATGTGAGACACATTCTTGATGATTTCACATGTGCTATTGTTCTTTTCTATGGTATTTTATTTTGTTTTGGTGTCTATAAAGTATTTGATTTATTTTCAGATGTTGCCTAAAAAAATATTTGGTAGTGAAAAGCGGGAAAACAAAAAAACAAAATGAAGAGCTAATAAAATCACAACAATGAGCTAAAAAAACTCCATATCAGTCATGAATGAACAATGTGTACATGTGAATCCCTTTTAAATACCTAAAAAGGCATGTGTTTCTTGTGGATGTTCTTACCGAACCAAAAACTATTTATATACTTATTATATCATAAAGAATTAAAACCCATTACCATCCATAATAGCCAGATATTTTTATTTCTTTAGGGACTAAAATTGCATTTAAGCCTATATATAAATATGAGATATTATGTTCCATGTGCTTTGTTCCATGCGTCAATATGAGATATTAGAATACTATGGCATTGTGTGGAAGAAAGGTGTTCCTCTAAAGGCATCGTTGTTGGCTTGGAGGTTATTATTAAATCGGCTTTCTATAAGAGATAATCTGATACACCGTGGAATCATTCTGCAAACATCATGTTAGTGTGTACGTGGATACGATCAATCTGAAAGTGCAAATCATTTATTTATGGAGTGTGCTTTATATGGTAGCATTTGAATGCATATTCCCGAGTGGCTTGGTATAGGTTAGATGTTACACGTTTTAGATCATTTTCAACATTTTACTGATTTAGTGGGTGTTTTTAAAAAAAATAACGTGCAACACTTCATGGGACTTGGTTAGCGACAATCTAAATCATTTTTAAGGACAAAAATAATCATATCTTTCGTACTCAGATCAACCTTTACATCTGTTGGTAAAGAGTGTGAAATCTGCTACATTAAGATGACTTCAAGCAAGTAATAATAACTTATTTTTTGATTTTCATCACTGATGGACCAATCCTACTGAGTGTTTTCACTTGTTGCCTAGCTAGTGTTTTCTCATTATGTTTTGTTGTTTGTTGGTCTTGTAACCTTTGTTGAGTCTTAGCCTAGCATATCTTGTGCGGACGTTAAGCTCCGGTGATTAACATGTTCCATTTTTTTCTTCTACAAAAAATCGCGGATTTATAAATAAGTCAGTAGTAAAACTTATGAATATAAATAAAAAAAACAGATATTTTTCCTAAAATTGATTTACTAATATTTTATTAAGAAAATAGAGCATACTTGGAAGGAAAAAACAAAACATATTTGAGCTGTGTATTAGAAATAATATGGGTGTTAATAGTACCTCGTTGTGGCCACCTACTCTGGGTTTATATGGCCCAAACAATCTAGTCTAAACCAAACTGAAAAAGATAAAAAAAAAAAAAAAAAAGTCGTAGAAAGAAAGAAAAAAAAATAAAAGTCGATAAAACACACATCACACAAGGTTAGAGCGTCGGAGAGACTCGTATCCTTGGTGCTTGCAGCGTCGAGAGGTAGCGGCGACGAACAATTTCCGATTACTTCGTTTATTCATTCAACAAGGTAACGTTCCTCCTTCTTCCGTTATTAATTTCGTCGATGAATTATCACTCCTTCCGAGATATTATCTCTAGTAACTATCGCTTTTTGGATTCCTCTTTAGATCTGATTTTTCTCGCTTTTCGATTTCTTTTTCTGAGTTGAGTTTTTGTTCCGACCAATTTTATCTCTTCAAAGTTTTGTTAATGTTGTTATGAAAATTGATAGAATATTTAGGGTTTTGACTTTGCATATAGAACCCAAATTTAGGTGTGAAGCATGTTGAGATTAGCTAAATTTAGGTATTATTGTTTGTAGGCTGCGAGATAAATTGTCAGAGACCAATTTAAGTCTTCACTCTTAAACAATTACTCCCTCCGTCCCAAATTATAATTAGTTTTGGTCATTTCACATAAAATTAAGAAATGGAAGGTAATAAATAGTTAAGCCTATAATTGAAAAAGTAACATTAATGCTTAATGGCATCGTAAAACGACTTATAATTTGAGGCAATTATTTTATTTTATTTTTTCTTTCTAAAACTGAATTATAAGTTAGGACGGAAGGAGTAACATGGATGAGGAGTAGTGTAATAGATTGTTTACTTGTACTTTATTGTACATTTGTCTTTTGCAGATGTCAAAACTGCAGCAGTTGACATCAAAAGCGTGTCAAGCATCTCAATTCCTTACCAAGCATGGAACTTCTTACCACAAGCAGCTGTTGGAGAAGAACAAGGAATACATTCAGGATCCTGCTACAGTAGAGAAATGCCAACTGCTAGCCAAGCAACTATTTTACACTCGCCTTGCTAGGTTTTATTTTATCCCTTTCCTTCTTAATATATCTTGCTGGATTTAGCGTTTAATATTCACTAATACATGTACTTGTTGGCCATAATTTTTGTTTTTTTGTTTGCAAATGATTTTATTGACATTCTTTCTTGCATTTTGATGTCGGTACATTAGTAACTGTCTACCCTTCCCTTTATTGACAAGGGAGAAAGCGCCGGAGGGTGAGGCAGTGGCGGATCTTAGTATAGACCCATGGGAGCCATGGCATCCGCTAGGTTTTCAATATATACTAAATTAGGCATACTATGTCTATTAGTTTTCGGCTGTCGCAGTGGAGAGGCAGTCTAAAAATCTCCCAATGGTCGCGAGTTCAACACTCACGCCATCTTCTTTTTACATATTTCTCGTTTATTTTTACATATTTTATTCAAAAAAACATGTTTGTGGGGATTCGAACGTTTAATATATACTTCTTTTTACATATTTCCCTTTGCTGCTTTCAAATAATTTAAACCACTTGGCCAGGTAATGATTTTTTCTACTTCCTGAAACCGTTTAATATATACTTCATAGTGGTTTGGCACCCCTAACAAATTTACTCAAGATCCGCCACTGGGAGGTTTCAAGTTTTGAACCTAATATGTTCATTGTTCAATCGTATTAGTTGAAACTTACCCTTGAACTTCAAAGTTAATTGTCAAATACTCAGTGTTATTGCGAAACATATTTTGTATTAGATTAACATCAATATTTTAGTATTTGCTAGCTATGTTGTCAATGGCGTGCTATATCGGAATAGTGTATCTATGGTAGGGTTTGGCATCGTGCTTTTGGCCCGCAAACCACAGTCAGCAATAGTGGTGGTTGCAGCAGTGAATTTGCGGCCCCAAACTGCTATCCTATCTGCTAGTAGGATTTTAGATCAAAAAGGGTAATGTGGTTTTTTGTAATGTTATGTTCTTCATTTTGTTGTGTTATGCGCACAAACAATCGATATGTTCTTCTACCTACTTTTAGTTTGTTTCTCTTATGTTTTTCTTCTCTTTTTTAAGTTTTGTTGTTTTGTAGTTTAGTTTCTTTAATTATCAAGTATGATTTTCTCTATAATTTCGTGTATTTTTCTGTTTTTGAATATTTATGCTTTCTTTGTACACTGATTGCAATAGCGGCTATCCCGCTATTTGATATACCACTATAGCATTTTAGGGGGTTGGTGCGATGCTATCTAGGATTAACAACACAGTTTGCTAGTTATTATTATACAGTATAAAAGATGATCAGTTGATCATGTGGTCTACATGAATCCTTTCTTAGCAATGAAGTGTTAGTAATGTAGTGTGATGCAGCCCTTAGTTAGTTTAGAGTTCACAGTGTTGTTAATGCATAGTGAAGTAGCAATGAAGTGTTAGAAATGTAGTGTGATGCAGCGCTTCCTTAGTTAGTTTAGAGTTCACAGTGTATTTGACAAATCGCTACTGTTTCCGCAATACGCTATTTAGTACAAAATACTGTGAAATAGTGGCACTATGGCACTGTTGCATAGTGGAATTTGAACAAACTGCTATTTTTCACTATCCACAGTTGACTACACCTGAGTTCAGTGTTGGATATCAGAGTTCAGGCCATGAATTAAGGTTCATGTGATCTGATATATGATCAAAATTCTGATCCTATGATGAATTGAAACATCATTGAAACATCAGAAGGTATATTCTGAATGTTGATCAGAATTCCCATGTGGTGCTTTCCTTAGTTTCTTCTTTTAGCTATATGTATAGCAAATCTACTTTATTCTGTGCTAATTCAGTTCACGTGCTTTCATATAAGTTATAACTCATCAATCTTTTGCAGTATTCCAAATCGTTGCGAGTCCTTTCATAAGGAACTTGATTATGTCAAGCAGATCTGGAAGAATAAGCAAGATTTAAAGATTGAAGATGCAGGTATTGCTGTTTTGTTTGGCCTGGAATGCTATGCATGGTTTTGTGCTGGTCAGATTGTTGGAAGGGGATTTACTTTCACAGGATACTATGTCTGATAGTAACCACTCTATAATGTTCGATTTAGCGGGCTCTATACTCCTAAAGCCAGGAGTACTGTCATTTATAACATTATGTTGATTTTGGGCATTCTACAAGCAATTTGTCATTCTTTTCTGTGAGGAAAAAAAGGTTGAGAAACTAGTGGTTAATAAGCCTCAGTAACCTCTTGTATTTGAAGCGGGATATACACTGCATTCTTCTTTTATCATGTTAGAAAGCTAGCGGATAATTATTTTCCTGTAATTTTTTTAATCATTTTAGCCATTTTTAATAAATATTGAAGTTTTTAGCTTTGCATGAAATATTACAATGAGAATAAAAACTGTTGAATTTTGCTAGCGATTTTTTGTTGTCATTATGATGAATTAAGGCTCCTTTAAAAAAAAAAACGATGAATTAAGGCTCGCTTAGTTAGATACTGAATATGTAGTGGTAGGGGGTTTAAACAAGCTGAGTTATTTGTGAAGATGTGAACTATTCAAATTTTACTCCTTAATATTTGGTCCCAACATTTTTGGTCTCAAAAGTGATGATTCGCTTCCATAATTTTGAATCTGAAAAGAAAATATCAATCTTGAGGGTCAAAATTCATCTTCTTCGGGACTATAATAATCATTTTTTGAAGTAAAATATTTTGGAATGAGAAAATTGTAACTAAGATTGTCAATGAATTGAGTCAAATCAAACATAGTGTAAAATTAGAACCTACAATTAATTCATTGAGTTTGTTAATGAATCAAATGAGTTGAAATTGAGTTCGTTAACTTTTTTTTGACAGAAAATTGAGTTCTCTAACTTAAACTACATATAATTTGACTTGTTCAACTTATGAGCTAGCTTGATTATATAAATTTAATTGAGTTGAGACTAGAATTAATTTTTGACCCTTTCAACTAATAATTTAACTCCAAAAAAAAAACTGATAATTTAAACATACTTTTTTAAATAGTTTTTTAAGATAATTTTTGGTGTCTAATTGAAATATATAAATGGAAATTAGGTTTATGAAAAAAAGTCCACCAGGGGTATTTTGAGAAAAAGGAAGAGTGGGGGTGCGAATAGTAAACTCGAGAAACTTGGTGAAGAGAGTTAAGAGATTGAAAAAAGAGAAGGTTTTAGGGAAGACGCAAGCAAAGAGAGGCGCATCCTTGCAATTTCCGGTCGATTCACTCCACTCCACAACAACACAACCAGGTAACCTTCTTTCATCAATCAATCAATCATTACTCCTCATTTTATATTAATCTTAATTTAGATTTAGATCTGGACACACACACTCTCGTTTAATTCGATCTCATTATCCTTCATAAAATTGCCGAATAATTTATCATCAATTAGTTAAAAATAATAATTATGGATTAGGAGTATTATACTATGTTGTTAACTGATTAGAATGTTGCAGATTCGATGGCGTCGAAGTTGAAGGCATTGCAGTCGAAAGCATGTGAAGCATCCCAGCTTATATCAAAGCATGGAAGTGGTTACTACAAGCAATTGTTGGAGCAGAACAAGCAATACATTCAAGAGCCTGCTACTATTGAGAAATGCAACCTTCTCGCTAAGCAATTACTTTACACACGCCTTGCTAGGTTATATAATTTATCCAACTTTCTTCTTAAATAATGCTATAATATATTCTGTGCTAAAATTCTTTGTTCATGTATGATATGTTGATTTCTAGTGATGTTAGACAACCAGATCCGACTGATTGGTACCATCAGTCCGCAGTTTAATATGTTTAATGTGAAAAAATATATATAACTTAGTATGATTGTCACCGAATCACATAACCGGTATAGAATAAGTCAAGCTTGTCCCAAAGCTGTCATTTATTTATTTTTTTGAAAAATGTATTCTTTGGCTGAATTGAAGTCCAATAACAAGTTATAAAACCCATATGTATAATTGCTTAGCGAGAATTAGAGATCAGTCAATGAAAATCTATTTTTTTGTTTCTTTGTATCAGAGATCAGTCAATGAAAATAGAATGAACAATATCAGTTTACAGCCTCTGTTTTTTTGTTTCTTTCCCTTTAACTGTAAATCACTGCTTTTAGCAGTTCAATGAGCAGTTTGGTTTCAAAGTATTACCAGAAACCCTGAATACAAAGTTGGACTCTTCTCTTTGCTAAAAAAAAAAAAAAGTTGAACCCTTCTAGGCTTATAAACTTGTCCAATACACCAAACCATAACCCTTTATCTGTTGTTGACTTACGTACAATACAATGAATAAATAAAATCTCTATTTTGTTTTAATGGTTATTTTTTTTAGGAATTATTTTTCTACATTGCAGTAGCAAGGCATGCATATTTTGTAAATGCCAGTACTTCAATTAAACATGTTTTTTGCATCAAATAATTGCTTTGGATGAGCACGTTGATTTATGTTTGGTGGTTTAATGCCTTTTAGCAGCCTTTCGTTGACATGTCTTCTACTCGCCTGCCATAGTGAACCAACTTAACTGAATGTAGAACAATATATTATGTGTGTGCAACTACATAGAATACTTGCAAGTGCAGACCGCCACTTACGTTAGATTATTCTTTGTGCATAGTTTTATTATTAAAATAAAAAATAGGCTGGTCCACCAGATACAATGATGGAGAGATAGAGGCCTAGCGTAGGATCCAAAGAAGAGTAAGACAATTTTACTGTGCATCTGGGAGTCCTGCAATGTTGTGTGGGACGAAATGCTGGGCAGTAAATTCAGTGTTGCAACAATGAGAATGTTATGATGTACACATGATTACACAAGACAAGGTAGGAATAGGAATTCATCATTAGAAAGAAAGTTGGGTGGTTTCCCTCATAGAAAGGATGGTAGAGCTACGTCTTAGGTGATTAGGGCATGTATGGAGAAGAACGACAGTAGCATTACTAAGTATAGGTGTAAGACCATTAAGAGAGATCTAGAGTTACTGGTCTGTGGTTGGATTTAATTCATACAGGGCATGAGGACGTCTCGTTTGAGCCATGGTTTTTACCCCACCTAGTTGTCAGGGAAAAACTTTGGTTGCTGTATTGCTAACTTCTAATATAGGTCTAGCATCCTTTGCTTTTTCAACTTGTGCATGTTTGGGTGAATGAATTTGAAAGAAACTGATTTGGTTAAACTGAGCTTGATTTGAAGTGATTTATGTTTGATTATATTCTAAATCAAACTTGATGAAAGACTAGGTGTAAATTTTTCAACACAATGCAAAATCTACTTTTCATCACTTATAGTTAAACCAAGGTTTGGAAGCAAAATCAATGATCCAAAGTAACCTAACATAATATATTTATTTTTACCAAAGTCACGTTTTTAGGATTAAATGGGATTTTACCTCCTTCAAATGGGGGATAAAACAAAAAGTGCCTTGGGAAGTGCCGTTTTTTCTGTTTTCTGTGGTTGGTGTAAAGCAAAAGGACTTTAAGTGGTATGGAGTGTAGAAATGCATGTGATTTTCTTGATCACCACAAAATAAACACTCAACTTGACTTGCGAATTTTAAATAAAATGGAATGGTGGTTGCTTTTGGAAAACTTTTTTTATCTTGACATATGGCAACCACTTAAGTTTTTTTGGAAAACATTTTTTATCTTGACATATGGCAACCACTTTACTTTTTGGAAAACATTTTTTATCTTGACAAATGGCAACCACTTTAGTTTTTTGATGTTTGAAGTTTTTTTTCTTCATTATCTATCATTGTATGGTTTGATTATATTCCTTGAATATGATCAGCTCATAATTTGCTTGTGAGGCTTTACAGTAATGTGGATAATCATGACAATAATGCTGATATCCATAGATTGTTTCTGCCCGAAATATTGTTGTCCAACAACTTGCTGCCGTGCTGAAGCCCGGTTCTGTTCGATGTTTGAACTTGAATTTTGCTTATGCGCTACATTCCAACATCATTTTCAAACTAGTTATGCGTAGCAAATTGTGCAACATATCCTCACAACCTTCTTTAGTGAATTAGCTAAACAATCATGGGGAAATGTGGAAACTTATTCTGCCTGATCAAATGTCACACACATCTATCAAGTCTGTTCTAGGCCAATTTAGTTTTCAGTGCTTCTGCTTCTCTATATATAACTCACTCTAATTAAATTTTGCAGCATTCCGGTTCGTTGTGAGGCCTTCTGGAAGGAACTTGATTATGTCAAGCATTTATGGAGGAACAGGCAAGACTTAAAGGTTGAAGATGCAGGCATTGCTGCTTTGTTTGGCTTGGAATGCTATGCATGGTATTGTGCTGGTGAGATTGTTGGAAGGGGATTTACTTTCACCGGTTACTCTGTCTGAAAATAGTCACTTCCAAGTGTAGATTTTTGCAGTCCCATATAGGCGCAATGTCGTTTTATATACTCAAATATGGGCATTCCGCATGGCAATATGTTATTCTGATTTTTATTTTTACTTTGAGAAAACTTGGTTGAGTAACTAGTGTCTAGTGGTTAACTTTGATAAGCCTCAATAACCCCTTGTACTTGAAGCGGGAAGGACCTTGCGTTTTGCTCTTATATCATGTTGGAAAGCTTGTGGTGCTACTTGTCAACAATGGTGATCCTGCAATTTTCAAAATAAATGTCACAAATTTTGGAAATAATATTATTTGTCTTTTTATTGCTTCGTACAAAACATTAAATAAGTTTTCTCTCGTTATACAAGTTGCTCTAAAAAAAAACAGATTTCTGAATTTCTTACAACCTGTTCAGCTTTGCCTCCCTATGATATAAGCTTTGGAAGTGGCCATCATTTGAGTGCCATTAGAATAACATTTTCCGTTGTAAAGACTCTCGATTACGACCAAGGTTTTAAATATATCTAAATTTTTCTCAATTAGACATGAATTATCCTCAAATCCATATTATAATTTTGTTGCTAAAAATATATCTTTTGTTAGTCTCCGAATACTACTAATAAAGGGAGATGCATGATTTATGAATTTTTGTGTGTGGCCTATTTTCAATATACCTAAATTACTCTCACATTTATTATGATTCGCCTGTTAAAATTATGTCTTCCTTAACTCTCTTTTGTTAATACCTAAATTTAAATAGCAACGGTTATTGAATGAATCAAATCAAATGGATAAAAGTGGAAAGATAGACACGGTGTCCCTGACTCAGTCTTTTTAATAGCAACGGTTATTAAATAGCAACGGTTAATACCTAAATTTCTACCCATGACTTTCTCAGTCTTTTTAGCCCCCAAAATATTAAATTGTCTTTATAGCCATGAAAAGATTGTGGCGCATTCTTAAAATGAAATAAATGGCCTAACTCCAAAAAATTAATTTAGTTATGGGAAATGTTAACCGGTGCCCCTGGACACTGGTTAAAGAATCAAATATAGTAGTTTTTTTATTGAAAATTGTGTAATCAATGCTTCAAAAGTTAAAAATGTGTCATTTTTAATTTAAATTTTTTTTTAGATACCTTAACTATTGTCCCGGGGCACCGGTTAACACAACCTATTAGTTATTTATTATGGACGTGTTTGTAATTTCTAACCATGACTTTATCAGTCTTTTTAGCCCCAAAATATTAAATTGTCTTTAAAGCCATGAAAAGATTGTGGTGACTGAAAAAGAAAACAAGGAAATCATGAACTATTAAGCATTCTTCGCGTGAAAGATCCTGTATCAATAAACTCATATTCATTGAAAAATTTATCCTTATTCATACCTTGGCTTTGTATGCAGAGAAAAATAATGGACAAAATATCAGCTTCCACCAATCCAGTTATTTTGCAGAGTGAGGACTTACTCAAGGTTTATATACACATCTCTTGCCATATTTGTTTTAACCGTTTAGATTGATTTTTCCTGCTTAATTAACCTAAAATTTTGTGGCAGTATATACTAGAAACTAGCGTTTACCCACGAGAAGCAGAGACTCTCAAAGAGCTGAGAAATGCAACAGCAAATCATCCTCAGTAATTATTCTTAATACTACTATACTATACATCCAACCTATAAATTATTTAAGTTATTTAACATAACAAAATTTGATATGCATACAAGGATTTTTCAAACAAAAATAGTATGATACTATTATTATTTTATTCTTGTTGAACTTGACTTCTTCAGCCAGCATTAGGAAACTTTTTCTTATGTAATGTTAATATGTTATTGTAATTCTTCAGTGGCTTCATGGGCACTTCACCTGATGCGGGTCAGCTAATGGCCTTGCTCTTGAAACTTCTAAATGCTAAAAAGACAATTGAAATAGGAGTTTTCACTGGATACTCTCTTCTACTCACAGCACTTAACATTCCATATGATGGAAAGGTTTGTATCTGCTTTCCTCCTATACATACTGTGGATTCTACGGTGCAAAAGTATCACATATAGTTTATGGTAGATCGAGTAAAAGTCTTTTGAAGTAGAACAACGATGGATGTCGCTCTTCGTAAGTAAAAGCTCATGATATTACAAATTCTCAAGAGTCAAGAATGAGACAATGAATCCAATCACCGTCAATTTGGTAGAAAGAAAAGAAAAAAAACTATTTGAACAATGTTAAATGAATACGTTGGTCATCGCAAGAGTTTTGAACAATTTCAATGCATAAGATGCTTAATTCTCACGCTAGCAATCACCCTCTCTTTTTGCATACATTGATATAATAACGTCGCAAATATGTGTCTATTATTTTTATGTTACTATCCCCATTTGTCTGCCTGCTGCAGATTACAGCCGTAGATCCAGACAGAAAAGCTTATGAGATAGGACTTCCATTCATAAAAAAGGCTGGTGTCTTACACAAAATTGACTACATAGAGTCTCCAGCTTTGCCGGTTCTTGATAAACTTTTAGATGATGTAAGTAACTCACTTAAACATCTCTACATATAACTGTCCAGGTCAAGTCTGACCCTTGATGGCTTTTCTTTTCCTCTGTCTTGATGCAGCCTGCAAATGAAGGTACTTGTTTTGACTTTGCCTTTGTTGATGCCGACAAAAATAACTATTGGAATTACCATGAGAGGCTTATTAAATTGGTTAAGATCGGTGGGATTGTTGCCTACGATAACACGCTTTGGGGAGGAACTGTTGCCTTGCCAGAAACGGTAGTTTCAGAAACAAAGAGGGAATGGAGAAGATGTACACTTGATTTCAATGAAGCAATTTCAAAGGATCCTCGTATGGAACTTGCTTTTGTTTCAGTAGGCGACGGACTCACTATCTGCAGGCGCATTTGCTGATATAAATCGACTTCCAAGAGTTGTGATCAATAATAGTCCAAGTCATGGCACGGTTTAAATAAATTTGTAATTTAATCTTATTGATAACTGTTCTCAATCTATCAATAAATTTCTAGCCACTAGGCTACTTAGACCAACAAAAAAACAAAAACTACACTAAAGGAATTTAGCAGTAACACCAGTGTGCCATATTTAAATTGCTTATTACTAATTCAAGTTGTATTGCCAGCGACGACACTGAAGAGTACACAAAATGGGTTTGGTATTGAACTATTGAAACTCCAAATAGTTTATGGTTCGATGCATAATCAATTGCCTTGGCATCATAATAAGATTGCCTACAAACTACAGTGTCTAATAATACAGTAATGATCAGCAAAACACTTGATGACTTCAGACATTCTACTAACCTCATATGAAAAAATAGAAATGCATAGTCCCAGTTAGCTACATCAAACTAGACTACATATCTTTGTTCAATAGCTCAACACACGTGTCAATTATGCTATCCCAAATCACTAGTTAGCCAGCTACTACCATCCAATTGCATCGTATCGTTTTTTAAATCACCACATATTAAAGCAGTCATCATTCTTACAATTGAATAATGAAAACGGACTCCTGCCCAAAGCCGAACCCAAATATAAAAGTGTGGCACAGCCCCACCTTGATTAAGAGTTGAGACACACTCATCAGTCGTAATACTCCTAATCCTTTCTACTTGGCAATTGGAACCACACCTTTTTTTTGTTTGTTTTTGCAACAATGGACTAATGGAGATACTTCTTATTTTCACCGTAAATTGGGTGGCAAATTGTTGATTGAGGCCATCTATTTTTAACATGTAAAGTGAGAGAGATGAAAAATCTAGTAAAATTAATTGGGTTTCACTTGGTTAGGCATTAAAATATCCACCAGGTGACAGGGTTGGAAAATAAATTTCAACATTGATTATCCTCTAGGATGATATGTTATTCTTCTAGTCGAAAACTGCATCATCGGAAAAACAAATAAGAAAACTAGTGTTGCAGAATGGTTGAACTTGAATCAATTACGAATTGCACAAGAGCCGTTGTATTTAAAGTAGATTACAACTAAGATGATATGGTTTCCGTTCAAGTCTAGTCTATTATTTAACATAAATAAGACTAATTTCCACAAAGATTGTGATCCAACGCATCACGCTCATCATGCATGAACTGCCACATAATTCATACAGGACAAAGCAATAATAGAAAACAAAACCTCCTTTGCTGAAAACATTCTTTCATAAAATTCATTGAAAGCTTATCAGGAAACTTAGCTGAAGACAGTTGCTGGCCTAAATAACAAGATAGGCGACAGTTTTAGTGAAAGTAACCAAGAACCTGACCACCTACATTCCTTTTAGCGGCCTCTTCATGATCCAAAACACCTTCAGGAGTTGTAATCACAACATAACCCCACTGCATCGAGATAAATAAAACGAAATGAATATCCTTTCTTTACTCCTTTCTATTTAAAAAAAGAACTTAAAAGCATAAAAGCTGGTAGCTAATACAAACAGCATTCGCTAAATTCAAATAGAAATAGGTGTGAAACTGCTATAACACTAAATAAAAACAAAACTGTAAGCATTAACCAACCTGATGTGTTGGAAGAGTGTTCAATCTGTAAGCTTCAATATCCTTTGCCTTGAGGTCTTGTCGGTATGTAAGGGCCTTGCAATCATTAAGTCTACCTTGTAGTTCAACTGTGATCCTCCCCACTCTATGGGGATCATACACCTGAAAGTCCTTGATATATCCTGCCATCATGAATGACACCAAATTAGTTGTAGCGATTATCTAAATAACAAATTTTCGTCTAAATAGCATATACATGTAGACATACATAAAGCAAGACCATGCTTATCCAGCTGATAATTGTTGGAAAATAACCATGGAGACCATTTCTTTTCATGAGCTATGAAGCACTGACGAAAACACAACAACCGATACCAAATTGAGAAAATGCAAGTAATCAAATATAATAACATGTGTAAGTGTCTAGACACCAAACATGCCTTCAATCTAGATGAATGAAACATCATGTTATTAACTTAGTCATAGAACAACTATAAATATGTCTTAATGGAATTTGGGTATTTACTAAAACAATAACAATATCCAAAACAAATACATGAATTTCATACTCATAAGATGAAGATAATGAAAGATTGAAAAGAAATATTACCGCGGTGTTTCATGATTTGGAGAAAAGAAGAGATAACATTGGAAATAGGTTTAAGCTCCACCATAGCTTTGCCTCTCTTCTCAGCATTCACCATACTCCTCAACGCATCGTTCAATATCCTTCTCCCCATTCCTCTTTCTCACTCAGATCTCGTTACGCAGACCGATAAATTTCACCAAGCGAGAACGGTTTTGTTCGTTAATCGTGAATTAGTGGTGTTAACAGTGGTCGGAAAATGTTCGCCGCCGCTACCTCGCGACGCTGCAAGCACTCTCTATCTCCGTCTCTCAACCCTCTTCCAACTTTTTTTCTTCGGAACTTTTGGATTTGGACCGTTTAGGCCATATGAACAGAGTTTGTGATAATAAGAAATTGCTTTTCACACTCCACTATTTTACTATTTGCTTATACATACACACCCTCCTTCCTTTTTTAAAAAAAAAAAAAAATTACTAAATTAAAAACAAAACTTTTTTAAAAAAAAAAAAAAAACTTTACCCACATGTCCAATAAAAAATTCATCATTCTGACGTGTCAATCCACTCTTTTAACTTAATCGTAAAATAATTTCTATGAAGTGGCATAACAAGGAGCTCTTATTGGAATGTAAATGTAAATTGTGTATTTCTCATAATCTCATTATTAAACTTTTTTTTTTTTTAATAAGGTAATAACTGTACATCTTACTTTGCTATAGAAGCCAAAATATAAAAGGGAGGACAATGTAAATGTTCCTATACAAAAGCCAAAATTAACTAAATAAAGAGTGTGAAGCTCGAATTTAGACATTATGTATTACAATGTCCATCGTGAATTAATTTTTGAGTAATGATATTTGTACAATTATTTTATCATAACTTTTGAAACAATCTTTTTTTTTTATTGGTCAACAAGAGTATAAAGAGAAAGATGAAGAGAGAAATTAAGAACACAATAAAAACATGAAACAAAAATTACCTTAAATAGTCGTTCAAGTATTACTTCAATTTTTTTATCCAATGTAATGATGTCAACGAATGATTTATCAAAAGTAGTTGTTACAAAATAGTGGTACCCAAGTTGATCTTTATGTCTAACATGGTGCAATGCACATGTTAAAACAATTAAAAGTAATAAATTTTAATTAAAAAACATTGATTATTTATTATTTCCTCCGTTCCTATATATAAACTCATTTTGTCTCACTACCAAAAAAAGTAGACACTACCAAACAAAAAACTCATTTGGTCTTTTTCACATTTTTTAAGAAAAGTTACCGGTGTAATTAAAGTGTTTATTTTGTGTGTAAATATTATCAAATTGTCTTTTGTTTGTATGCGTATTAAATTTGATTTTTCATATTTTTTAAGAAAAATTATCAGTGTAATTAATGTGTCTGTTTTATGTGTTAATATTATCAAATTGTTCTTTGTTTGTATGCGTATTAAATTTGATTTTTTCATACTTTAAGATAAATTAACAGTATTAATTAGGGGTATGTTGAGAGAAAAAATAATAATTGCATCTACTAATCTGAAAGAGGGTTTACATTTAGGAACAAAAATAAAATCAAACGAATGCTTAGATATAGAAACCGAAGGAGTATTAAGGACCGACAAATGAGCCTATAAATAGATTTTATCCTTCACTCTTTGGGGAAGCACGTTTTGGAGAAGTGAAAAACAGAACCAAAACACTTGATTCTTTGCAAAAGAACTTAATAACCAAGAGAGAAAGTGAGAGTGAT
>Ga0099826_10000885_pt1 | contig 16404 bp, 3 predicted proteins | sample Mtrugardesep15_FD_76830 | JGI IMG/M metagenome (GOLD analysis project Ga0099826, IMG submission 76830) | Root nodule microbial communities of legume samples collected from California, USA - M. trunc garden sep15 | ecosystem: Host-associated > Plants > Roots > Nodule | place: USA: California... | reverse complement strand
CGTTAAAGGTCTCTATTTGCGCTTGGCGGCTCTTCCGCAATAGGTGGTCTACAAAGGATAATTTACTTCGTCGCGGTGTTATTCCCATTGATGCTCAACTGTGTATTTCAGGTTGTAGCCAAATTGAAACAGCAGAACATCTAATAATACATTGTCCTATTTTTGGCCCTCTTTGACAACTTGTGAAGTCTTGGCTAGGTGTGTATTCAGTGGACCCTCAACATGTCATGGATCATTTTCATCAATTTATATATTCTTCAGGAGGACACACCTCTCGCCACTCATTCTTGCACATGACTTGACTTTGCTGTATTTGGGTTTTGCGGAATGAAAGAAACCATCGGTTGTTTTCCAATAATGTTAAATCCATAATGCAACTGTTGGAAAAGGTAAAAATCACTACACTTTCATGGTTGAAAGCTAAAAATATATGTTTTCCTTTTGGGTACCATATGTGGTGGCAACAACCCCTTGTTTGTTTGGGGATTGACTGACGGTAGTTATACTCTATTTTGATTTTTAAGGACGGGATGTTGTAGTTTTGTTCTGCTTCTTAAAGCACTCTTTGTGCTAGGGAATAGGACTGTTTGTTATTTTATTTCATTTTAGCTTGTTCAAAAAAAGAAACCAATTATAAGAAACATATAAAAAAACCTAAGAATATTAGTTAACCGTTAGAATTTCTTTTATACCCTTTAGTATAATGCTAACTATAAATTCACTAAAAAAAATTGACTCATGGAAGAGTGGCATCAGTGTTGTCTTTAGAACGTGGTTCAAGTGTTTGAATCGACACAAGAAGTATGAGAAAAAGGTCTAGGATCAAGCAAGAGCCAATCTTATTTATGCACAATTTACTTTAGGTTATTAACACTTTAGAGGACTTTTTATAGATTTTAAATTAAGAAATTATTTCTTAAAGTAAAATTCATCAATTTTTAATGTATTAATTACATAAAACATTATTAAAAATTATTATTTAAAGTCTTTAAAGTGTATATTAAAGACATTTGTTAACGTTTTCTTTCGTTTTATACTTTGTCTAAAAAATATGAGAAAAAGCACCTGCATTTACATTAATCATTTAATCCCATGATATATAGGAAAATTTCCATCAATTTTAGATGATATTTATTTGGAGATGTCTAATATATGGACATGGTTCAACGGTTAAACTTTTTATTTTTGGTAAATTATAATAAAATATAATTTTTTCCTCAAATTTTTCTTATTATAAAATTTAGTTTTTATTAAAAATAGTAAAAGTTTACCATTGAACTATTTTATAGAGATCCATATTAAAGACACTGTATTGCTTTACTAGAGGGACAAATACATTGTTGATCACAATCGCATGAAAAATTTAGTTAGATACATACATAAAATTACATCATTTAATCATTTTTAAAAAACATACATTATTTATTAGTTTTTTTTCCTTTTCTTTTACTATTTTCTTTTACTATCTTTTCTCTTTTAAGTGTACATGTTCAAATCTTGTGACAATACAATCAGAGATTCTTAATTACACACAACACCAAATATTACATATTAAACACATACGCATAAAATAAAATAAAAATTGATATAGTTATTTTATTTATCTTTAATTTTTATTTATTTATGTGTGCACTTAAATTTTGTGTCTAAATACTTGTGTCTATTTACCATAGAAGATCTTCTCTTCTAGCAGTACAATATGAAATGAACTTTGACTGTTTTTTATTTATTTTGAAACAACTTTGACTGAACTTTAGATGCTAGGACACTCACGTCACGAGAGATCAAAACAGCTTGGAATTTCTATTTATTTATTCATATTACTTATTCATCGTTTCTAAGTAAAAGATTCCCAGAAGGAAAAGGGATCATAATTTTGTTCATTAATTATGTCACCAACCTCTCAATCAAAAGTTTTCCACACTTTTCCGCTACTTTAATTAGTTAAATGCTATAAATTTGTGTTTGCTTATACTAGTGTATGTAGTATGTACGTTTTTTTTGTTGTTGTTGAAAATACTAGTGTACGTTTGTGATAGGTAACTACTAACTATAGTCTATAAAATACCTTTTGGTCATTCATTTAAAGAATCATAATAATATTAATATTAATATTAATGTATACGGTCACTAAGTAGGTGCCAAATATCCAGCTTTGGATTAGACCCAATTTTGTAGTTTTTATAGACCTAAAAAAATAATCCAGGTTTGGATTTATCTCCAAGAGACACTTAGTTGAATTGTAGATTTTCCTAATAATGCTGGGACCAATATCCTTTTATAGCTCAGATTCTATATTTATCCCAAATTCAGATATCTAGTAATAAACGATGAAAACAACAAATTGTAGATTTTGTTCATGTTCTGTCATACTTTCGTTTTCCCAATAAAAATTGGTAATCAAACCCAACCCCAGTGACTCAGTGTAAACAGTTCAATACAGAATACACACAATACAACAAAGAAAAACGCCAAACCCTTCTTCCAAGAGCTCACTGAAAAGTGAAACTAGTTCCTTATCCCTTGCTGTCAGATATGTGTGAGTGTGACAATGTGAATATAGTCATAGTACCCTTTAACCATAAATATAGTTCTTTCGGCTTGACTATACAAGATGACAAAGGAGAGCTGATTTAATTATGCCATATATTTAATTGTAGTTAAGAATATATAATGCATAATGGAATGTGTTGGTCTTAAAAATCGTGGTTGAGTTTAACACAACCTTACAAAACTGACGTAATCATTTATCTGTTGTGGGACTCCTAATCGCTCAAAAAGAGTAATAATAATGTAGTAAAAATATATGAAAAATAAGTAGTTAAGAGTCTCAATTAAGAACGAAACGATTAAGAGAACATGAGTTTAAATCATAAGAGCATTGCTATTTATCTAGAGAGCTTTTATCAAGAAAATGTTTCAGCCAATTAAATTTGTTATTTGCTGGAAATTAAGAAAGGTAGTGATGTGTAATTAAGAAAATATATTAGTAAATACATTGTCTTAAAATTTTCTTGATAAAGGTTGTCACTGTATCTATCATTTCTCAAATCATAATTGAAACAAACATTGATGTGACTGTTTTTTTAAACAATTAATGTAGGTGAAAAACGAATTCAAAACTACATTTATCACTCCACTTTTTAACTCTTCAACTCCAACAACTAATTCAACCCTATATCTCTTTGATGAGATTTTATTGAAAAACTCATTTGTACAACCTACAACTTATTTGCTGGAGTCTTGCTAACAAATATTATAAGAACAATTGCTAATGATTTAAAAATTGAAATATTTAATAACTTTCATATAAAAAAAATATATGTTTTCATGTTTCAATTTGTTGAATAAACTTCTACCAAAAAAAATATTTGTTGAATAAACAAACTTTAAAATAAAATTTCTATTTTGATTTTTTTTATGTCTAGTAGTCTAGTGGCTAGAGCTGACACAATTAAATATGGAGAAGTGAGGTATTCGGGGTTCAAACCCTGACCCTTGCATAAATTATGCAATGTCCCTATCAACTGAACTAAACTCATGTGGATTTTTTTTTTATTTTAAATTTTTAATCAAGTGTTAGACACTTGTTAGCATTTTCTTAATAATTGATTTTAATTTACATGTTTCTCATAAAGTTATATGATGTTGCATTAGTTATCTAATTTTGGTTCTACAAATAATAGAACTTTTATCTACCACCAGGTCCGGCTGTGGACATAAAAAACAGTAAAGTATTATATGCATCTCAATTCTCAAGTGATAGAAGTAGAAACCAGAAAGAAACATAAGGTAAAGAGGTCAATTTAGTAATGTTGATTGTGAGTGAAAATAAACAGAGAGAACATGGGACAAGAGTAGTAGTATTCTAACATCATCAATTGAATAATGTGATCTCCCATAGTTTTATAGTTTTTTAATGTTGAAGAATATAGCTGTGAAAATTACAAGAACAGAATACAAAGATATCAATATTGCAAGTTCTAATTCGAGTTTTAATATATCTAAAGTGTTTGCAATTTTTTATCATTTGAGTTGTATAATTTTGTTTTAAAAAGAAGATCTATTTATATGTTATTCATAAGAAATAAACAAATATTTGGAAACATCAAAATGATCCAAAAAAAGTTATTGTGATGAACCGATGATATAGGATATGAGATATTCCTGAATGTGTCCAAGTAAAACATTGGGGAAAAGGTATGTTCTTTTGAGGAGGTATTATTAGATCATCCATAACAGATACATCTATTTTTGGTTACTTAAATGAGTCTCACACATACACATTACTTATTTATAATTTTTTAATAGTAATACCTAATAAGCATTTAATCTCTCCAATTCAGATCTCACACAAAGTTCTTAAATGAGACTTACTAATCAACTATCAGTAACTTTATATCACAACATTTTAATTTTTTAATATTAAAAAAGTGTAAATTCCGTTTAAAGTTGGGATCTTAAATAAGATCTTATAAGACCCTTGAAAAGATTCTCCCTAACAGGGTACCTACCTAATTACGGGGTCTTACCTAGCTAGAGGCTGTTGAATGCTCATGTCATGTCAACATGGAAAATAAATATAATTAGCGTCCGTCCAAGAAGCCTCAATTCATTCATCCCTCTTCTATTCTATTCACTTCAGCCAGCCTGTGTTGGGAGTAGTAACCATATCTGGTTTTGTCTCTGGTCAAGCTATTTAGGGCGACTGTCCCTTGTTACCTTCCTTCTCTTTGCCACACCCACCTTCTTCTAACACTAGGTTTTCCATTCTCTTTCCCCTTTATGCAACATGTGGAGTTTAATGTTTTTACTCTTGCACTTAATCAAATTACTTTGCTATTTTACTCATTTTTTTTGTCAAATAGTTTGGTGGCTTAAGTTTGTATATTTTAAATGTAGAAAAGTGAAGTGTTTGCGGTTTAAATTTCTATCCTTATATATATTATGCATTATTTTTTATCAATTGAGTTAAACTCACGGAGACTTATGTTATACTACTCTATTATATTAATTTTGAAAACAATATTTCACAAATATCTATATGATAAAATATGATATTTTTTAACACTTGCACTTAATAAAAAATGTTTCATTTGTAAAAAAAATAAAAAGTTTTATGTTAAAGTACAAATCAAATAATTTATTTTATGTAGATCTAATCACGCATCAATATATAAAGCATCTTTAAAAAAATTGATGGAAACAAAGGATGTAACTAAATAATTGCATAAAAGCTTTTCATATTATCCGTACATACTTTTTAAAGTATAAAACAAAATATGTTTGTTTTATTTTTCTATTTTGGGGAGTTGAAATAAATATTTGATAGATCATAGTAGATGTGCATGTACTAGTACTAGTATGATTTATATGCATAATGTGGTAGCCATTCGTGTGGGGGTCACAATACATATAAGCCCCACGTTCCTTCTTTTATATCTTTCTAGCTGCCCTTCTCCTTCTCTATAACCCTTCCCAGCTTTCTTCCTTCAACCAAGTTCCATCCCTTGCTCTCCCTTTCACTTCACACACACTCCTTCTCTACTTTATTTACTTGCCTCACACACTAACACTTTCTTCTATTTATATACTAAATAGAAGAAGAGAGTTTCTTCTAGTGACTTCATTACTACATTAAACAATATTCCAAACCAAAAAGAGGAGTGTGAGTGTAGTTAGTTAGTTAGTTAACCCATTAAGCTAAATATAGAAACTAGAAACTGTTTTTAGTTAAGAGAATGGGTGAGTGTAAGCTATCTCTACCTAACTCAGAGAAAGAACCTACCACACCTAAAACTTCATATTCGGAGCCCCATTTATCTGACCCGGTTGAAAAGAGACCCAAAAGACCAAGAGAGAGCAACCACCCGGTTTACAGAGGGGTTCGAATGCGGGCATGGGGAAAATGGGTATCCGAAATCCGCGAACCGAGGAAGAAGAATCGGATCTGGCTAGGAACGTTTGCCACGCCGGAGATGGCAGCTAGAGCTCATGACGTGGCAGCTCTAGCCATCAAAGGTAACTCCGCCATACTCAACTTCCCTGAACTCGCCGCTTCAATGCCCCGACCCGATTCAAACTCACCTCGTGATGTTCAAGCTGCTGCTGTTAAAGCCGCTGCGATGGAAGTTCCCGATCAACAAACATCGTCATCTTCGTTTTCTCCGTCGCTGTCTTCATCTTCATCGGCGGTTTCTTCCTCAGATGAACCTTCAACACCAGATGAACTTGGTGAAATAGTAGAACTACCAGCATTGGGAACGAGTTTTGAATTACCCGACCCGAGTAACATGGTATTTTCTTCAGACCCATGGCTTTATTCACACTCTTGGTATAATCTTAATCTTGACAGCATTTACGATGAAAGGGATTATTTTATGGAAGATCAGATATCAATGCAACAAGACAACAACAACTCTGAAAATATTATGATTCTTTCTGGTTTTGAGGGTACTTCTTTGTGGCAGCAGCATTAACGTTAATTACCCATTGGTTTTTTTTTAGCTTTCTTCTACTATTACTGCTACCTCTTCTTTTCTCTGTTTGTTTTCATTTTTGTCTTTTTCTTAGATACATATTTAATTTTATGTGTGAGGGTCCTTTTGCAATTTTTTCACTTCAAGGGCTAAATACATTTCTTGTCTCTATCATGTTTATTAGTTTTGGGTTTATTATCTGTGTTGTTTATTGCAGGAATAGATCATGTGCATCTTTTCGTTTAATTGCTTCTGTCTTCTTCTTCATTTTATTATTATCATGTAATAACAATGCAAATAAAATGAAATATACATGTTGGAACCGTCGGATCCTGTTTTGAAACCCTTTCCAAAAACTCTTTATTAGTTTTTAAAAACTTTTTTGATAAACTATTTTTAAAATTATAATTTTGGAAACTGTTTTGAATTTTTTAGTTTTAAAGACTAAAACTAAAACATGTAAAATGATAACTATTGTGAAAAGATGGATTGTATATTTGAAAAACTCAAACAAAAAACTATTTTAAAGAGGCATTTCTTTTTTATCTTATTATTATTATTATTCTCTTTTCTTTGACAGGCATAAATAAAGGTTAAAAGCAGATTCTTTAGTGTACTGTTTTTTTTTTTACAGCTAATAAACTTTTTTCAATCAATGGCCTACCGTATTTTTGGAAGCTGGGCTCATCAATATAGTTGGGTCATGAATGATCCGAGTTCGGAAGACTTTCAATAAAAGAACTCATTACTTTTATTTAAACTAACTAATGTGGGTTAATGAAGAAAATCTGGTGTATTATTACATCGGACACACAAGCGGATTCAACGTTAAACTCTAAACAAAAAAATGTTAAGACATTAGATATATAATTAGTGTTATATAATTTTTATCTTGTCATTCAACGTAGAACTTCTAAGACAAAATCGATTCTAACACTATTAGGAGGAATCCATCCACTTTTATGAAAGGTTGCGGAACTACCAAATCATGCGCTCAAAATTCAGACACAAATTTGGGAGACTCCCATAACCTCTGTCACCAGATTTAGTTTGAGATGGAGTGCGATTTTGAGTAACTTTTCTAAAAAATTTTCTTGTAAATCATAGTATGATGTTTGTTGGACAACAAATTAGTCATGTTGGTCATAGCTTAGCTAGGACTTCACCATTCATAGTTAGTCCTCAAGATTTTCACCAATCACGATTGGCTCAATGTTTTTAATGAAATTTAGTATATTCATTTTGAAAGTAAAACAAAAAACTAAAATTTGTATCATATGGTTGAATGAAATAATAAATATTAGACTTAAATGTGGATTAAATCCTTCAAATATCAGAACTACTCGATTTTAGCCTCAAGTTTTTGCCCTATATACTTGTGGTTATAAGGACGATGCTTGGTTTGAAAATTATCTTTCATTTGCAAAGTGGTAGATGTATAATTGTTCCTAACTATTCGATCCGTTTCATATTAGATGACATATTTAACAATATGTATTATTGATTTAATATACTTTGACTGTATTTTTCTATTAAGATACAAAGATAAATAATATAATATAAGATGTTGGATTCGTCTTGATAAATAATTTCAAAATATTAAATTTTCATTTTTTCTTCTTCTAATAAATAACTAAATAATATGTAGTATCACTTGATTAACTGTATCACTTGATACGAAAATATGCCTAAAAAAAAAGGAAGAAGCTTGGAAGACTTGCTAATTGCGATAGCAATTAACAAATAAGCCGGCAATAACTTCTTGACACGTAATATTTTTTTGTTTCCCTTAGCTAACTAAGAAAAATGTTTTCGGGAAACTGAAAATAACTCAACAACTAGGGTAAATTACGGTTAAGTCCAAAATTAAAGCAATGATTAGATTTTAGTTCAATGCAAAACAACTCGGTGTTAAGCTTTCGGATTATTTTGATGTGAAAGGTTTTGCATGCAATTAGAATTTGTAGATATTAATGATGTGACAACAACTTGGTTAAAAATAAAAAATACTTTGCTTTGTTATGTGGAAGTACAAAAAATTAATGGAGTAAATATAATGAAAAATAGTAAAGAGTGCATCTCAGACATTGATTAAAAAACAAATATAAAAATAATGTGTCAGAAAATAGTGATTTTAACTTAATAAAAGTTTAAAATCGTTGTTTTTAATAAAACCGTTTGTATTTTTAACTTCCTTAATTGGTACTATAAGAATTTGTCAACATGATCTCTTAAAAGTAGAACTTAGTTGGTAGTTACCAGAGACAATATTTGTAGAGGTTGGGGTTCAAATCCCGAATTTTCTATTTTTTCACATTTTAAAAAGTATGTAATCTTGTCACTAGGTTATTGAATCAAAAATAAAAAATAAAAAAATTTGTCAACATGACTTTAATAAAAGGTTTTTTTTTTGGAGGAATGACTTTAATAAAAGGTTAAATTGCTTCTCTAGTCCCTTAATTATTTTTTTGTGTTTGGGACCAAAACAATATGGGTTTGTGTAAAAAAAAGGATATTGACCTTAACAAGGGTTTGTTCTATGTGTTGAGATGAATATAGTGTTAGTTAATTAAACAATTATAGTATATATTTATTTAAAAATTGTGTATTTAATTATCTTATTTTTGATTTCGTAACTACTATCCCTGGGGCAGTTGTTGGTGTGATTCTTTCTCTATTGCTGATTCCTTGACAATAGTTGAGTGGGCTTGATCAAAATGATATTTCTAGCACACAGTATTCCAACATGTGGTGTGATGTTACGACATATGTACCCATAGAAGAGTACTTGGATAAGTATTCTCTGAACTTTATGTGATCATCAACGACTTAAAAACTTAAATTTTTTTGAATAATAAGATAAGATGGTCAGAAAATTTATGATCATTGAATTGACGTTGAAAATTTGGGTTGATGATCATATTCTATTGTATGATTGTAATAAGAGACATGCTAGGTGACAAGTGTTGCTAGAGAATTCTTTTTCAATTTTAATAAAGTTGAAAAATATTTAAGGGGATTTTTTTTTTGGTACAGAGGGGGGTATTTTTTTTATTGCTTAACAGCAGGAAATTTGTTTTCCTCAACAAAAAAAAAGCAGGAAATTTGTTAGTATTTTTATATTGAAATATTTGATTATTTTCTTAAAGTCAATGCAGAAGCCAAGATTAATGTTCGCAATGAATGAAATGCAAAACTCCAGCAAAAATAAAAAGAAGAAGAATGTAAATAAAAAAGACATGAGTGGCACACAAATTGAGGATCCCACATACAAAAATTAGATTTGGAATTAGATCATGCCTTCACTAGTTATCACCGTGAAGTGTTTGCAATTGTGTCTTGAAAGGGAGTGAATTTTTTTAACCGGGTGTAGAAAAAAAAAAATGAATGAATGTAATTTAATTCAATTCAGCTGGTTAAGCATTTTATTCCCACGTAGCACACCACGATTTCAGGGTGATTCATAATAGCTGTGTAATACTCCATTAAAAGCAAAATGTTGTTTAAAGTTAAAATGGTAGGGAGTACGAAAATTCTTATGTTCACACTCGTCAAATTTCTACTCATTTAAATAGCCCCCTCTCGCAATATTGTTCGATCTATTTTCATCTACTATTCATCGCTTTAATGTTGTTGTGGTCCACTCCTATGTGACGTAATAATAATATTTGTAAGATGAATGTTAGTATAAAAAAACTAATTTAAGATGAAGATTCCGAATATAACATGGTGCGGTTATCATCATTATTAAATGATGGCACCTCCACAATAATGATTTCGCCTTCCCCTCCTCTTGAGAAAAAAGAAGAAGCATAATTTGTTTTTTTCTTTAACTTAACAATAGCAAAAAAGATAAATAAAAGAATACTCAATTAATTGAATTTAAATGGTCAATAAACTACGTAAATCATTTTGGAGAACCTAAATTCAATTTTTGAATAGAATAAATTTTAATGAGACTTTAGTTATCTCTTAGACGAATTTTGTTGTCAATAAATTTTAGTTAAAAACAAATTGATTCGTTACTATTTCTCTGACATCTGTGTTATATATATATATATATATATTAACAAGACCGGTCCTAAGATTTTTTGTGCCCTGGACGAATTGATAAAGTTATGTTCTTAGTTATTCGAACGTCTTTCTTTTTGTATTTTTTGTTGCAAAAGATTTATTCATAATTAAGGTTCCTTAAAAATATATTTTCAATAGAATTAATCAAACCAAGTTAAAAAGAAATACATCTATTTATATACTACTAAATAAAAATAACAATTTTGGTGTCCCTAAAAAAATAATGCCCTGGGCTGCCGCCCCTCGAGCCCACCCTCAGGGTCACCCCTATGTATATAGAAAAGAAGACGTGCATCATGAGTTTTATACTCAAATTTGTGTAGTCTAATGATTGTAGCTCGCACATTTTAAATGCGGAGAACTTGGGAGTTTGGAGTTTAAACCTGACTCTTACATAATATTGTTCTTGCAACTACTAACTAAGTTGTGCTTACAAGACTCTCTAATTATTTTTTTAGGAGTTGTATTATTTGAACAACCATTCAGATCACAAATAAATATTTAAAAAAAAAAAAAGGAAAGGCATTGACACAAAAATCAAAATAATAAAAAGAGAAAGTCAAAATATAATGTGAGTATAATAAAAAAAGTTGTTAAAAAATAATTGTACAAATATCATTTCACTTTGTCATTAAATGATTGTTCAAATATCATTTCACTTTTAGTTACGGTTAAAAATATACTTATGTAGCTATATCCCGAGTTTGATCTAAAATTATCTTACACCCGAAGGACATCTCCATTAATACACATGCATAGAGAGTGGGTTTTAGAGGTAAACATAATTTATTTTGGGGTGTAGTTATTATATTCCTCATTAGTCATTAATACTTAATATTAATTTTATTTTAAACTTTTTCTGTAAAATAGATAAATAATGTCAACTCAAATTTGTGCTATTTTTATTATATTATTTAATATTATTTATAAAAAAAAAAAAACAGTGTTATTTATTGCCATTCTTTTGCCAACAAGTCGCCTGTAATTTAACATTATTAGGAGGAAACCTTATGTTAGGTAGGTGGACACAAGTCACACCACTACAAAGAGAGACTTTAATTTGGTTCCAATAATTGAGCAAAATCCTTCACCCGTATCATATCCTTGTTCAATTATTCACAATTGTTTTTCCTATGGATTCATGCTCTTAATATAAAATTGAGTAAAATATCATCATTTTAATAATATAAATCAAACTAAAAACTCATGATATTCGTATGATTTAGGTTTAATTACATTTTTGACCTTCTAAGTTTTCCAAAGTTGTAATTTTGGCCCCTTAAAAAAAACTCTTTTCAGGCCCTTAAGTTTACTTTCTGTTGCAATTTTGGCCCGCACGCCAATTTTGACACAGTCAACGGACACGTGTGTAATATTTTTTTAATTTAAAAAAATGTTTTTTTAATTACAGAAATAAAAAATATTTTTTGTTTTTTTTTTTTTTTTTAATTACAATTTTTTTTTTATTACAAATAAAAAAACATTAATTTCAATTTTTTTTATTTTTTATTAAAAAAATTATTGTTTTTTATTTTTTAATTACAAAATAAATAAAATATTACACATGTGGCGTCCACGTCAGTGTTGACTGGGTCAAAATTAGGTTAGAGGGTCAAAATTACAACAGAAAGTAAACTTAAGGGGCTCAAAAAGAGTTGTTTTTTTTAGGGGGTCAAAATCACAACTTTGATAAACTTATGGGGATTAAAAGTCTAATTAAACCTATAATTTATTAGCATTGTGATTTCCTTTCATCGGTGCCCACAAGCAGTATGGAATAGTCAAAACTCAACACTCCATGACCCCATTACGTAGTTGTAAGATATGAAGCAAAGGACCCATGAGTTTTGTATTTTAGTACAGATTTAGGTGTATTATTTTTTGGTGGTTGGAAATGTTAATATCTTAAAATTAGCAATGAAAGTGTATGCTTTTAGTATTTCTGAAGGAAAAAATAGCTGGATCCTTTGAGAGAACAATGTGATTAACAGAAGTTATGAGGTGTACTTTTTGTGTTACGAGCAATTTTTTAACATGTTAGTTAGTATGCTAAGCTTGATTGTTGCTATGCTTCAGAGAAACCATAAACTGTACTATTGTTAATGTATTTTGAACCAATTACATTGTACTATGATCGAGGTGTTGTTATTCCTTGTGGAGTCACCACATGCTCTTTAATTCGAAAGTTGACTTTTAATTAACAAAGGAAAAATATGGGAACTACAAAAACTGGTATGTATACGCTAAAGTGTTTCACATAAGCTAAATTTTGCTGGTATTAGCAGTTAAACACTTATCAGGTAGATGTATATATAAATAAATATGTTGACTCTGTCTTCAGCACATACTTAGATGTAGAGGGTCTCTTCCATCTAAGCCTCAATTCTCGCACAAGCGTTTTCACATTTGTATGTGGAAAATGGATTAATTATGTTAATATGATATGATTACCATGGAGTAGCCATGCCAGTTTGCTACTAACATTTTCTCCTGCTACTTTGTTCGTTCTAAATTATAAGCAACAAAGAATCAATAAAATAAAGTATATTTTGCGTGTTTTCTTGTCTTATATAAGCCCTTACATTTTTGTCTTTTAAATAAAAGACGTTAAGTTTTATTTTAATTCATAAAAAAAAAATTTTATTTTAATTTTACATAGGCAACAATAGCAATTAGTTTATCAAGAGACGAGAAAATGTTAGTAGTAAGTAGCAAACTAGCATGCCATGACTATCCTTAGATTATTCTTAAACTAAACTAGTACTTTCTCCATTTTAAAATACATATCTAAATCAACCACTTCGCATCTGCCAATGCACATTTTTGACCGTTAATATCTTTAATTATCTAAAGTAAAAAATTATAAAAATTTAATATTTTGAAAATATTTGTCGAGACAAATCAAACAACATCTTACATGCTAATATTTGTATTTAGACATTAGTTAAAAAGTATGATCAAAGTAAATCAAGTAAATAATACACATTACAAAAATTGAATATATATTTTGAAACGGAAGGACTATGAAACTTTTCAATGTACTGAAAATTTTTATGGTGGACTTTATTAAATAGTGATTAGTGAATGTGCATTCAGTCATCAATTAATCATTCTTTGAGCAGTAATTAATTGTGTATCATGTGTGTGTGGAAGAATTCCATGCTCTTTCTCACATGCTTCCTGCATATAGTTGCAGGGGCTTCGAAATACTAAGTCTGTGGTTTGCTTTAATTAGCAACAAACAATTACTTATAATATATAGATACAACAGAGAATACACACACTGTGTGAAGTTACTAAGATCCTGGAATATTGGCTGACCTTTCAAATTAAAAATACATATTACTGAGTGAGCCAGATCGGAATTAAAAATACATAAACAGTTTCTCTCTAGATTATTTAATTGCACGAGTTTTCTGTTCTTTAGATTTGATTCTACTATTATTAATAAGCGTCAACCTTATAACAACATCATTCAAATAATATGCCTTAGGAGTCTTAGCAAGTCAAACTTTGGCATAATTTGTCCACTATATGATATATTTGGTCTTAAAAAACCATTGTGCAAATACGAAATAAACATCTCAAAACAATTTGAATTCTCTAAAATGAGTAAAATAAAAAATGAAGTGTTGTTATTATTATAAAATGAACTGTTCATTTTAGAAGAACTAGATTTCAATTAGAGAGATAAAGACTAGTTTGTTTAAGTGGCCAAAAATTTGGGATTTTAATGAACTGACCCACGTTTTTTTAAAGTTTTACTTGTTAAATTGTTATTTTATTTTTTACAAAGCTAAAGAGAAAACAAAACAAAAAGAAAGAAAAATTAAACTCTGAAACCAAGTTTCTATGGAGTCTGTGTAAAGTAGGTTCAAGATGTCGAACGGAGGGAGTGGTGGATCATAGCATCAATACCAGAAGCTCCTAGTTTACCCAGAAAAGGATACTTTTTAGACCGGTTACTCGATTAACCGATTTAAAAAGTAACAAAAGATTCCTAACTAGTAACTATCGTTCACAAGCGAACTGTAGTTGAATCGAGCCCGAGATCTCAAGCAGGAGCACACTTTCAAAGCTCAAGTGAATGCCACCAGACCAGCCCAAATGGGTTAGATAACACCAAACTTATTATCCACGAGGGTATGGTCCCAAGTACTATCATTTGTTTTATAAATGCGAGTATAAAGATGAACGGTAGTTAGCTCTTGGTCGGGATATTTTCGACAATTCGAGGTGATTGTGAGCAATTGTTAGATGTCAAAAGAGCAATTTTCTAAGATGAGATAATAAATTATTGGACTGAACCTCTTTAGCATCCCTAATTTTAATCGGACGTGAAAATATAGAAGACTGACCGCTTTGACAATGGTAGTTGAATGGAGGGTTTTTAATAAATAGAGTCGTCGTTTTCATTAAGCATAGCTTGAAAATGCAGAAGCAGAAGCATTTGAGAAAGATTTTTGGGGCCTTCTATGATCAGCTTAATAATACTCTTGTTATTATTATCAGATAAATATTTATTGCATGTAACAGTTTATGTATAAACATAAACATTTAACACAGATAGGCTCCAAGATTGAATACAATTATAGGAGATGGAAATAAGATATTTGCACGTGAAATTGTTTGTGGCAATAATTCATACAAATATGATGCATAGCTAACCAGTGCCTTTCAGTAGTAGTTAGGTGATTTGATGGCAATAAGTGCCAAAAAAGTTTTTGTCTCATAAGATGGCCTATACAGTCTCATTCCCTAAGGACAAGTATTGTACTGTACTGGGTGAATCAAGATTTGGGCCCTCTCAAACGATGGATATAATATAAGGCAATAGACCTACACTAATTACTTTTGGAACTTATAATGAAAGGGTAGATGAGTAAATTAATGAAACTAAAGATGTGGCTGTATCAAAATGCAAGGGAATGGAATGATAGTTACTTATACTTCAACACCTTTGGTTCCATTTTTCAGCAGCTTAATTTGGTTCCACTTCCAGCTATTTGACACGAAAGAAGCCTCTGCACGTCTATTTCGCTATGGTCCATAATTTACACCGTAAGGCACAGGGACTTCCAAAGATGATGGAAGGGAGGCCAAATAAATGGTTTTAAGCATACATTATTGTATTCAAAAATCAAAACAAATAAGTTTATATTTATACTGATAAAAAATCATGAGAGGTCCACAAAAAAAAATCATTTGAAATTAGCTAGGTTGGATTAAGTGAAGACAGTTCCCTGCTTTAATTACAAAATTTGACCTTAGTGAAATGGAAAACTTTATACAGCAACACGATATAATTGTGATTACGATCTGTGATAGCAATGTTTAGCACTCGATTGATTCATATTGATTGGATGCATCGATCAAGAATTACACAAAACATCAGCTACAATATCGTAGGATATTATATGATTGTTTTTTTGTTTGAACCTAATTGTAGCAACACATTAGGTACACAATGAAAAAGTTTGATAAAGCAGAAAATCCTTGGCATTTAGTGGAAGTTGAAAGTGAAACGATTACGTTGTTGTCAAACTTAAAACAACACATCTAGGACATTATCTTAGCGTATTGTTTGGTTTGTCGAATAAAGTTTAAGGAAAGAAAGTGAAAGGAATAAAAGTATAAAGAAAGAATGATAGTAAAAAGTGAGAATATTATTTTAGTTGTTTGGTATAAAAGAAAGTGAATAGAAAGTGAAAGAAAAGAATGATGTGTTTATTTATAAAAGGACAATTACACCCTTAAAATTTTTTAGCTACATGTCATTTTAAATTACACATTTAAATATATTTTAATTTAGATATAACAATTTTTAAGTATTTTCTTACGCTGATAGTAT
>Ga0099826_10000883_pt1 | contig 16423 bp, 8 predicted proteins | sample Mtrugardesep15_FD_76830 | JGI IMG/M metagenome (GOLD analysis project Ga0099826, IMG submission 76830) | Root nodule microbial communities of legume samples collected from California, USA - M. trunc garden sep15 | ecosystem: Host-associated > Plants > Roots > Nodule | place: USA: California... | reverse complement strand
TCATTTTTAAGAAATATACTTAAAAACACTTAAAATATATTTTGAACGAAAAATAAGAATGAACTAAGATAATGATAATAACTAAACTTTTGTGGCTCTTAAAATCACTTTTAATCTATTATTTTTTGAATTTTGAGTTATTTTTTTTATTATAAAAAAACAAATAAAAACTATTTTTTTCTTTGAAAACTTACATTTTTGTTTAAATAGTTTAAGATGTTAAAGACACTTTTAATCAATAACGATAACATGCATAATTTCTAACTATTTAACTATAATATGCACAAAACTAGTAGTTAGTATTATTACCGTTCATTCTTAGTTTTTTTTTTATATAAAATAATTAAAAAATAATATTTGCTAAAAAAAAAAAGTGTTATTTTTTTGTTTGTTTTTGAAAGACGTGTTATTCTTAAATGAAACTGATTTAAATCCATATTCTATGAGACAACATCATAGAACTTTCTTAAATATAAACATTAAAAACAATAGCCAAGTTCAACCATATTTTTTTAAAGTCGTGGTTAGCCATCTTATAGCTTTTTTTTTTTATAAAAAAAATATAGAATACTTCCACAAAATTTCGTACACAATGCTTAAACACAATATATATTCTCATACAAAATTATACACAACTACAAGAACCAAATTATCCAACATCTTAAGTCTCAAATACTTTTTAGGATTTTATTCAATTATAGAGGCTAACCACGTCCCATGCATAGCTAGTTTGATTTCAAAACAAATTTCATCAATTAGACAGGGCAAAAAAGTATAAAAACTAGTTGGGCCAAAGTTTTAATAACAAAGCTTTTTCCACTTTAAACAATGCTAAGAAACACTATAAAATAATAAGTTTAACCTCATAAGTAGTTAACTACTGATAGATTTTAATCGGTGATAGTTAATTATCAATGAAATTTGGGGTTAAACTTGCCATTATATAATGTTTCTTAGCATTGTGTGAAGTGGGAAAAACAATTTTCAAGTTTTAAAGCCCAAGTCTTAAGTCATCTCAAACTTTGACAATTGAGTAAGTCAATTTTGTTTGTTCTACTGTGAACCACTTTACTAATAATCGAATACTATAGCTTTTCTATGCCAATAGAATACGTGACCAAGGTAACAAACCACTTACACCTAATTTTTTAATTATTTTTTTTAAAGAAAACCACTTTTACCTAATTGATAAGGAGTTTATTTACCTCTTTACTTAAAGACATAACAGCAAAGAGTGAATTAAAGGGCGTATTTGGTGGCATCTCAGCATGTAGTGGTATTATTAGAGGTTATGGAGGTAATTTTCTTAGAGAAGTTAGAGTTTTGAAATGCTCTTTTGGGTGAAGTTAGAGTTTTGTTTGATTGATTTCAAGTAGGCTAATATTTAAACTGGAGGGATGTGATTTTTTTAGCTTATTCCTTGATAATTAACAAGATGAACCAAAATAATTAAGCATGCCTCATATCCCTTGTTGAATGGTGTCTTCAACATTATTTTAGAGAAGTTAATGTGTCTGATGAGGATTTTTTTTGTTTGATTCCCTTATATTTCACCATGGGGTTTTCTTATTTTCTCTTTTAGTCTAAAAAGATTTGTGAGTTATTGGATTCAAAGTTCACTGATTCAAATGTAGTCACAAAAAATGACTTGCACAACACATTTTTGTACCCTACAATATAAGCCAACTTCGGGACTCTTAGGTTATCTTTGAGATTTTGGAGGGAAGGGGGTGAAAAGTAGTTGAAAATTAAGAGATGAGAAGTAAGAAGGTTTTTGTCTTCACCCCAAAACTTCTTAATATGGAGTAACTCAAAATAAATTAAGGGGGAAACTTTAGAGGGTTCTGGAGGATTTTCAATAAATTTTCAAATCATTCTTCTCTCTTTTTTTGGAAAGGCATTCTTCTCTTTTATAATATTCTTAAAAGATAACATTAATAATAGATGAGAGATTTTTTTATTTTTCTCTTAACTCTCTCGTAGTTGGCTTGACATAACAAATAAAAGTAGCATAACACTTAAGAAACCAGTGCAATGAAATTAAATACAATAATAGGAAAAAAAAGTGTAATAGTTAGAATAAAAAATCTATGTTTAATAGACACAAATACTATTTCAAATAACGTTTGTAAAATATTATAATAGTCAAATAACAATCAAGTCTTATTCCACTAATTTGCCTTTTCATCCATCCACTTATTTTTGTAGGCACATAAAATTAAACTTCCTCCTAGTTATAATTCCACTATTTCCATATTCTTTTTGGTAAGAGTGTCTTTATTTTATGTTGTAAAATAAATCTTACTCTCATGAACTAACTTTTGTACTCATACTCGTTTACGAGGATGTGAGAGAATTCTTATTTACCTTTTCACTTTATCCGAGTGGTGATGTTGTGGCTCTTGCTCATTTGACTATGTACTCGGACTATAAAACGTGTTGCTTCCGTGAAACGACCTAGTATTCACACTATTATGTATTTGGTCCAAGTAATAGAGATTCGCCAAAAATTTATGTTGACTATCAAGGCCATACAACCCTCTCATTTTATTTGGGTTTGAGACTGGCTATGTATAGCAATGCTAACATAGACATGGTTAAATATTATAATAATAAAATAAGTTAATTTAACAATTGTTTATATTTTAATCAAATAAATATATTAATTAATGAAATACTACATTATAAACTAGTTGAAATGAATACTAAATAGAGCTATAGTTGAATAAACACTTTGGATGAAATTTGAATACTCAATTAGAGACAAGTAAAGGAATATGAGGACCATGCTAAATTTGGGGCTTACACGCCTATAGTGGTTCGCATAGTTATGTTTATATTTTTGCCAATTAGGTATAAATTCCTAATAGACATTACTTACCTAAAGGTCACTTGAAATATGATAATATTTTGAACACAATACTTTGAGCCAATATCTAGCATAGCCACTACTTCACAAAACAACAAAATAGTTGCAGAAAGTTGAGAAACTCATGTGTCGGGGCATGGTCTTTCTATGTGCAAACATGACTGTTTTCAATGGGGTTATCTAAAAGATTAGGCCTACATTTTTAGCAATCTGATTAATCTATCAGATAAGTGTATCCTACCACGGAACTTAGCACAAAAAATAGATAAAGATCATTTACATAGGTGCTTCTCACTCGTGGGAATAGTTTTTGTGGTTTTAAACTCAGAGGAATGAAATTCTGATAATCTTGAGTCTTGTCTATGGTATGTAATACTTTATTAAAAATGATTTTAGATATAATTTGAATTATCATTCTCTTCAACGATTCATCTTTAACGTAAACTTACTTCACTCATGGGAATTTAATTAGTTGTTATTTTTCTTTTCCATCACACCAATTAAATTTTGTTAACTTGGTGACACTAAATTTGTCCCTTTTTATATTTTTGTACACTTTTCACATATATACCAAGACAAATTAGTAATGTATCAATGGAGGTTGGATTTAAGATAAACTACCACGACAATTTTCTCTGCGTACGGAAAGACTAATCCCTCAAGTTTCGTAGATCTAAATGGGTGACAAACTATCCTTAAGAGTTTTAAAGTTGTTGCATACCCAAAATTGAATTTGAACTCAGAACATTGATTAAGTTATAAGAGACTCGTCTTATCTCATCTAAACGTTATTATGTATTATTACAATTATTTTATTCCTTCTTAAAGACTATCCCCCTGAAAAAGGTACGGGATGATGGTGATTACATACGTGTTCCACTAAGGTCAGTCACTAATTAAGGGCGTCCTCTTGGTTTGTGCAAAACAAGGTATAAATTGCACAAAAGATAGTATATTGGTGCTCCTTATTCATACTCCATAGTCATATCTTGATATTGGTGCTGGGCAATGAAATTCAATTTGTGGGTGCTGTGAAATTAATTAGATTAGCAACGCATTCTCAAATAAACTCTTGTCAAGACACAAATATCTAATTTGCTGAAATTTATTTAATTCAGTTGTATTAAATTCATGTAAGGCACAATATAATTTATTTGAATTTCAACTAATTCAAGAGTTCATGCTGAACATAAGTCTGTTGATAATATTCAACTTCTTAATTTGTACTAATTTGAATGGAGAAAATCAGCCTTAATGAGTTGTGAGTGGATATTTTTTCTACTATTAAAAGTTAACAAGAGTTAAAAAAAAAAAAGTCAACTAGGGTTTGCATCAAAAAAGGTCAACTAAGGTAAGTTCAAGGTACCGTGATGCCTAAAGTTAGGCAAAAATTTAATGTGAATAAGTCATACTCGTTGTACTAATAAGAGTGAAACTCATGGGTAATTTTTGTTAGACATTAAAATCAAGGTAATGGTCTAAAATTAGTGGCTATGTAGGGAACTAAGCAAGTAGAATAAGAGGCTAAATCAACAATGGCTTGTTTGATAAGACTCTTGGGCCGCCCTTACTAGGAATGGAGTGAAGATGAGGGAATTTCTTTTCTCACCCCACTTGTACGGACGTGGATTTAGTGCAGTTTGACTGCATGCATTCAACATATACGGACCATCCGATCAAAATCAAACAGTCCATAGTTTGATATCATATTTTAATTGCTTATAAGTATAAAATATGAGCTTAAAATACGGATCGTTTGATCTTGATCGGACAAACCAAATGTGGTTGACTGCACTGTAGCCACTGGCTTCTGACTACACTCAACCCTCTTCCCACTTGTACTTCATAAGTATCATTTTAGAAAAACATAGTTTTTTTTTTGTCGTTTGCACTGCAGTCACGGTCTTCTGACTGCACTCAAACCCGTCCAACTTGTACTTCGGAAGTACCCTTCTAGAAAGAGAAAAAACTCGTCCAACTTGTACTTCGTAAGTATCCTTCTAAAAAAATACCTAGTTTTTTTTTTCCATTTGAAAATATACTTCTAGAGACATTTGTAATTATTCATTATTATTATTTTAAAAAGTTTAGCAATAAAACCTACACACATTATCCATAAAAAAAATGAAGTATTGCGAGTTTGAACTAGCGTTCCAATATATTAAATGTCATAACAATTTTTTATCAACCAAGTTGTATTTACTTACCGGATGATATATGTGAATTTTTAAAAGTGTTGGAGGAGAAAAAGATATTTTCAATGATGTTAATACTAGCCCTAAAAATACCATACACACACATATATATATATATATATATTACATTTGTTTTTGTTTGTCTATTTTTTATTTTAAATCGCTTTAAATAAAAAAAAATTGGTACAAAATAAAATAAAATATTTTATCATTGTATAATAATTATAATATTGATTTTATTAGTTAACATAAATTGAATATTTGTTGTTATTTTTGAGTGGGATTAAGTTGCCATGCCTAATGATACTTCCCAAGTTAAACCTTATCAATCTCCACTCACATTCCTTAGTATAAATTGGAGGTTCCCCAAGAGAATGACTTGGTCACAGTCCAAGTGAAAGGGAAAACAAAAAGAGGAGGAATAAAGACAAAATGGAATCAAGTCATGTAATATCCATTGCAAATGAAGAAGATAACACCAACACCAACAACAACAATATTGCTCAAATGAAGAAGGAAACAACTACCCATCTTGGAAAAAATAAAAACGTATCCATTGTTCCAATTACTTCCGACCCAAAGGACAAAAATAATAAGCAAATAAAAAGTGACCATGACATCAAGAAGATGATTCATAGCATCAAAGTAGGAATTTCACTTGTTTTGGTTTCACTTCTATACATTTTGAATCCTCTCTTTGATCAAGTTGGTGAAAATGCAATGTGGGCTATCATGACTGTTGTTGTCATCTCTGAATTCAATGCAGGTATATACTTTCATTATATTCTTATATTTTTGCGTAGATATAGCAATGCCTCTTAAGCAATGATGAATGTGTTAATTAATCAATTTGATCAACATGTTAGGAGCTACACTAGGAAAAGGCTTGAACCGTGGAATAGGTACTATTGTAGGAGGAGGATTGGGATGCTTGGCAGCAATTTTTGCACAAAGCATCGGAGGAGTTGGCAACTCAATTTTCATTGGCACTTCAGTATATATTTTTGGTAAGTGTTTTATAAATCTCATATAACTTTTGTTTAAGACAAGAATATTTTGAAGTGGACTAGTACATATAAGAATATTTTGTACATTGTGATATTAATTGTACCGTTACAATTAGTACAAAAGGTGTCCGACACAAATTGCACCGGTCGACATACAAATTTGTAGCGGTGCAATCTGTTGTCGGCTTGTCTTCTATTTATATATACATGTTTGAAAGTTGATATGTTATTAATAAGGAGTATATATACATGAATGATTACAGGATCAGTTGCTACATATTTTCGACTAGTTCCAAAAATAAAGAATAGATATGATTATGGGGTGGTGGTGTTTATGCTGACCTTCAATCTAGTAGTGGTATCTGGAGCACGTCCAGGTGTGAAAGTGTGGGAATTAGCAAGAGAACGTTTATTGAACATCCTAATGGGTTTCATTATCGCAATTTGTGTGAATTTGTTCGTTTTTCCTTTGTGGGCCAGTGATGAACTTCATGATTCTATTGTCTCAAGATTCCACAATCTTGCCAATACAATACAAGGTATATATATAATTATAGTATATTGTTATATACTCGTTATATATAGTTTATGCTTTTCTAGGTGAGATATGAAAAGAACAACGCAATATTCTCATGACCAAATATGTGGTCCCTAGATCAACCAAAAGAGACATAAAAAAACTATAGCAAAAGAATGTTAAAATGTGGTCTTCCTTAGTTTCATATTTATTTTGTTGTAATTCACCTGATATAACCACTACCTAACTTTTTTTATGCTGGCCAAAATATTTAAACTAAGACTGCCATGCTCAAATTTTAAAATATATATGCTTCCATAAATGAGTGGATGGGATTCAACAAATTACAATTAGGGAAAAACTGCCTTCACCTTCAACAGGAATTCAAATGTACACATTCAAGGAAAGAAAAGGACTTATTTTGTGCGTGGGGGGCAGAGCCACCTACAAGGCTGCATGGGCTCCAGCCCCTCCATGATTTTGTTACACTAATATAAGATATTATCTGACTGTGTTACACTTTTTAAAAATAATATCTAGGTACAATTATGATAACTATTTTTCATTATATCATCCCCAAAATATAGATAGACTTTTCCATAAATTATATAAAGAGCAATCATTTTTCAATATTGTACATGTTCAACGGTTAATTTGTTGGTCATTTTACTTCTAATAACTATATTAAGTTTGGATCATGCTAAAAATGGAATTAAAACATAAATTTTATCTTAAAAATATAAGATTTTAAATTTTTAAAGTATAGAATGCACAATTTTTTAATAAAACGTTTCTATACTTAGTTTCTTAATTTGTGCCTTAAGGCACAAGTTAGCAAGTTTAGATATATTTTTAACCTTTATAAAATAACGATTTTTAAAGTCCAGTCTCTCAACAAATTTTATTTATTATTATAAATCTTCTTTTATTTTAAAACTGAGGGTTTTTAGTTGCTGTAGGGAATAGTCCATATAATATAAAATAAAATAAAATAGTGACTAATCGACAAACCCCTTCATACGTAGAGGGCAGAGAAAGTGTATACTAATGATACTGAGTTTGATATTATTAATATATAACTTATGAAAAAAATAGCTATATATGCCCAAAAGAATATAATGGTCTTTTATTTTAAAGCAATATAATCGTCTTTTATTGTAGGTTGCTTAGAGGAATGCTCCAAATCGGTCAAGGAAAATCAACCTGATACCAGCTTCACAGTTTGCAAGTCAGTGTTGAACTCCAAGTCAAAGGATGAATCATTGGTAATTAATAATTGTAGCTTTTTTTATTTTGAAAGAATTATAATTTATTTTTGTCAGTTTTTTTTCTTCAAGTTATATGCTTATCATATTTTTATCAAGAATGAATCAAAGAATACTTTGTTTTTCCAGGCAAATTTCGCAAAATGGGAACCCTGGCATGGGAAATTTGGATTTTCATACCCATGGCAAAAATACTTAAAGATTGGAGAGGTTATTCGAGAACTAGCTGCACTCATTCTTGCATTGGAACGTTGCTTCCAAGCCTCAAAAAAGGTATAGCTGTTTATTTTACATGCAGTTTAAATTTAAATATCTTTTTAGACGCGTCAAATATATCAAATTTTGCTATTAGTATAAGTCAAATATTTTTTGTTTTTGTTGAAAGGAACAAAGGGAAGTAAATTTAAATCTTTCTATGCTTTAAAATCTGAGATCTTCTCTACCTTAGACTGAGAAATCTCTCATCATTTTAAGTTTTTACTCTCTATTGTGCAAAATAAAAGGAACAGAACGAGTAACTTTTTACTAAATTTATAATGTTTTATTTTCGTCTTTATAATATTTACTTACGTTGAAATTAGTTCATGCAATTTGCGAACCATTTGATTTTATTAGTTAATATTTATAAACATGAACTAATATTTAATGTCTAAAAGTTGTATGGGCACATAACTAATATCAACGGGAAGAAAAAATTGTAGGGATTAAAACAAAACAAAGATGATCAAATATATAAGACATTATATTTGTGAAGACTAAAAATAAACAACAAAAATTATCATGACGAAAAATAAAAGATGTTGTGTTTTGGTTATAAAAAAAAAAAAATACTATGTTTGCATTTTTTTTATTTTTTTTTACTACTAAAATTGATGTTTGCATGATCTTGAAAATGATGATATGGTTGCAAAATGACAAAAAAAAAAAATTGATGGGCTAATTAATCTTTTTTTTTGTTAAGCTTACGGCATCTTTGAAGCAGCCCAAAAAAGTTCAATTAGAACAGTGCGAGGCAATAGGGTCAAGGATTGTGTGGACTCTACGAGAAGTTGGAGATAGCATGAAAGAAATGAGAAAATGTGAAGGAAGGGACAACACTATAGATAAGTTGAAAACAACAAGAGAAGAGTTGAGTTTGGTGATTTCCACGTCCATGATAGAAGAATTTGAGAATGGTGAAATGCTACCAATTGCAAGCTTGGTGTTCTTGCTCATGGAAATGGTAGAGAAGGTGGGGGAATTGGTTATAGAGGTTGGAGAACTTCAAGATATGGCTGGTTTTCGCACCCGCTAACTCCATTATCTTCCTATATACATCATAAAACCGGTCGTAGATGATCTGAGTTTTCATATGTGTATGTATATATGAAGTTAATATTAACCATTCACGATTTTGGGTCATAAATTAGAAATGAGGTTGAGTGTATAGTTGACATATGCATCAATAGAGAGAAAAATAAAGTAATTAAAGTAGTATATGATACAAGTCCACGAGGTCATATGTCAACTCACACCAATAAGAGTCTTATCTTGTAATTTTAAAGGATGGAGTTTAAATCCTCTTTAAGACGATTGTAAAATGACCCTTTTTAGGATGTAAAATGACTATTTATTAGCGTCATTTTAATTTACAATATAATATAATATAATATGAAGTTACTATTAAGTATTAACCACTCGCGATTTTAGGTCATAAATTAGAAATGAGATTGAGTGTGTAATTGACTATAAATCAATATAAAAAAAGTAAAGTAATTGAAGTAGTATATGATATGATATAAGTCCATGAGTTCATATGTCGTCTCATTGATAAGAGTTTTATATCGTAATTTTAAAGGATGGAGTTTGAATCTTCTTTATGATCATAAAAATACAATTTATTACCATCATTTTAATTTAATTTATAATATATGATACAAATCACTGCCTCAGTATTTATGAAAACGTAAAATATAAAGAAATACTCCCTCTATCTTTTTTATATATTATTCAATTAATGTGTAGGTTTATTTAATTTTGACTTTTCATATTACAAAAAAAAACTAGTAATATTAATAAGAAATAATTTTTTTGAAATATATCTAGAGTCATGCTAACAAAAAATGGAAAATGGAAATAAGTGACAACCTTTAACTAATGCACAATTTCTAAGATAGTTTCTTTTTTAGAATTCTTAATAAGTGTCATAATAACACTTGTTAGCATTTTTCATATTTCTATAAATTTGTAAAGTTTCCTATATTTAGAGACAATTTTTTATTTTAAAGAGTAATTATAATTAACAAGGGAGTAAAAGTAAAAGCCTAAAATCTTATTTTATTTATCTATTTACCACGCCCTCCATCCCATATTGTATATGATATTAAGAAAAGAAGGGAAAAAATCAAAATAAATGTTATCTATTTTTTAATTTATTTTCTTTAAATGTTGTTTTCAAATTAATATTATATGCTCTTTCAAAAAAAAATTAATATTATATGCATCAATCTCAAATTCATTATATTTTACTATACATTTACTACAATACTTAACCATCAATAATTAACAAAGATAATGTTATGAAATTGTTATACTTTTTGTCTATTTACATTTTTCCTAAAATGTGTCCAACAACATTAAGTAAAACTAAATATAGGACCAGTGGTCTCTTCGGAGACATCCGATAAAATTGAAACCATAGAACCGGTGAGTATAACCATTAATAAAAAGAATGATGATATGATATGATAAACCACATGTTATTTTCATATGATTTGATGTAACAAAAAAAAAGATTCGGTTTTCCATGAACATTTTGTTTAATGCATCCCACTGAATGTTCCTCAGGGACAAGGTCGCTGTGCCTAAGTACTTAGGTGGTCTTGGACTTCTCTGATTGAATGTGATGAATAAAGCTTATGTCTTAGTTAGGATGGAAGCTTCAATTAGGAGCTCACGAATTATGATGTGGGAAAAATATAGGTGCAACGAGAATGGGGAGAAGATTACCTGCATTTATTTTTTTGAAAGGCCATTTGTGTCCCAAATTGAACTCTTTGAAAATTCATGTGTACAAGGGCAGCGAATTAGGCGGGTAAATTTTATGTGTATTTCATTGTATCAAAATTCATGCAGTTATCATCCTTGTGAGGATAGTGCAAAATGGAAATGTATTTGCGAATTAAAATTTTCGGAAAGGGTGTGTCATTTCATTTGGATTTTTTGTTATGATGGTAGGAATAATTAGAATGGGAATTGGAAGTTCAATATGTAATTATTGTGGTAGTAGTATAGTGGAAGACACACTACATGCTACTATGAGATATGATCCTATTGGTATGTCTCTTTGGTTGAATGTGGTGCCTATAATTTCTCGAGATAATTTTTTATTGGAGACTTGAAGAGCTGGATTTCTCTTAATATGAGTAATAATGATGTTAAAGTGGAATAACGAGATTTTAATGGAAGGATTTTCGGGTTGTTTATGGTATTGGAGGAATAAGGATTACATGATAACACTTTTTGGAGGCTAAAGTTTTCAGCCCTTCATGTCATGAAGCTTATTAAAGATTTATAATGTTGTTGATAAAATAAATAGAGTGGTTATATGAACTCATCGCGAGATTGTTTTAATTGGTTGGAAACCTCTGCCAAAGGGGTGGATGAAGTTGAATACGGATTGTCCCTTTAGGAATAATGGAAATGTTGGTTGTGGTGCCAACATTCGAGGGAAGTGAAGGAGAGTCGATGTGTGGTTTTGCAAAAAATATTGAAAAGTGTAGTGTGTGTGTATAGAGGAGAATTGAAGAATGTATGAAGAGTTGAGGTATGTAAGTAGTTTAGGACTTGGAGAAATAGAGAGGTGTTAATGTGAATTCCTTATCGGTGGTAAATGTCCTTAATGGTCATAAGGGTGGTAGTCCTATGGGTAGAGACATGGTTGCAAAGATTCATCTTCTTCTTGCGTTAGATTGGGAGGTTGAGGTGCCATTTTAATTGGGAAACTGATTAGTGTGTATATGATTTAGTTAATCTTGGTTTCCCATGGATGATAATCTTTGTTATTAGGATTCTTGTCCAATTTAATTTTGTCCCTTGTAAGGAGCTTATGTTATAAGGATTTGTGTTCCTCGTTTGATTTAGTTTTCTATTTTCCACGCTCTTCGCCCTCTCTATAATATGACCTATTAAATTTGAAGCCAACCAAGAAGTAAACTCTCTTGTTAAGTTTTACCTGAGTCTATCCGTTGAAAGATTCATAAACTTCAACAAATTATATTGGAAATTATAAACTGTATATACACAAAATTAAAGACACTAACATCCACAAATTTTAATTGTTTTCTACGTATTGTCATATTTGACAATTATAAGTTTTTTTTTAATTTCCAATACTATAGTAAATATCTCTAGTCGAATCGTATCTTAAATTTTAAAAAATTCGTGTATTTTTTCTTTCCTTCTCAAACCCTAGCCATCACCTCTTTCTTCTTCGTCGTCTTCTTGTCAGATGGATGATTTAGGGTCAATTTTGACCCAAAAATCAACCCTCCGAGTTGTTTTTCCTTATATCCTAATTGAATAAGTTATCTAACATATTTTCTGTTTTCTTTTGTTTGTTTTTGTGATTTCGTCGTCTCTGAACGACTCTGTTTGTTTTGATTTCTCGTCTTTGTGCGGTGTATTTTTGATTTCCCCTCTTAGTGCGGTGTTTATTTGATTCAGGTTGAAAGATTAACTTTGAGCAAGTGCAAATCCGATCAATGACAATGACTTTGGCGTCGTCAACGTTAGAGATTCAAAAACATGAGTATTCTGGATACTTGAATATAGTCATATTAGTATATTAGTCATATTTGTAGGCATAGATATTTTGCTGTTTTATGTTATTAACATGGATGTTGTGAGTTTGTTCACAAATTCATCCTTTTTGTTTCTAGCGAATTTAGATTTGTATTGTATCAATGTACTCTATCAATTTAAATGAATGAATATAGTTTACTTTATTCAACAACAAAAATAATATCTCTCTTTATATACTAGTCATTCGGTCTCAAAATTAAACAAAAATTTGTTAAAAAAGTTGATGTATTTGGACTAAAGTTCTTTTATCCGATTTTCCATAAAAAAATTTCTATTGAAAGTTATTTTTTACGGTGTAGGACACCAAATGAGAATATCTCATTTAGTTAGATCAATTAGTTGGAATACCTTTCTTTTTTTTGTCTAATAACCTAGTGGCTGGAGCTCACACAATTAAATGTGGAGAAATAGGATGTCTGAGGGTTCAAACCATGGCCCCTACATAAATTATGTAACGTCCCTATCAATTGAGCTAAGCTCATGGGGACAATTGGAATAACTTTCTAATAAAAAAGAAAAAGACTAAGGTTTTTTTCTAGATAAATATATTGAATACTAATTAATGTTTATTCCTTCATCAAAGCATAAAACAAAGCTAACATGGCCGGCGACAAAGTATGGCATGTTTCTCCTCTAGAAACCTCCGTTCTGATATCTCAAATTCATATTTAATACAATGAGCTACTTTTATTTAATTCGTATATGACACATATATTAACTTCTTTTTTTTACATAAATATGAAATTCAGATGACTGGAAAGTCATCCAATACAAGGTAACTTTTATCTCTCAAGTCTCAAATGCCTCTTGAGGCTATCATATATACAAACCAAAGCCCCTGAATTTTCAACACCAATTAGAGAGCAAAACATTAAAATATAAAATAAATAGAAGAGCTACTTAGCTGTGCTTGTTTATTAAAATTAAAGTCACTTGAAAAAAGAAAAAAAAGATCAGTTATTTCAAAAAGCTGCAAAAAAAAATCTTTAGATTCGTTTTTTCAACAATATACAATAAACCGATAAAAAAAAATTAAAAAATGATTACTTTGTTTACAAAAGGTGTATTTTTTTTTCCTAGAAAAAACAACAAATGAACTCTAAATTATCCATAACATAGTATTGTTTCAACTAACAAAAGACAAAAGCTAGGTATTGAACATTTCATAGATAAATGTAGTGGATAAAACCAACACAATAGATTAGGTAGATGACCCTAACACACAAACCCTTTTGGTAGCATAATGAATTCAATCAAACATCATAGGAATATGGAAAATCCTCCAAAATATGTAACAATTGTGATTATTTTGTTGTGTCTATGGAGTTCAGCTGAGAGTGTTCCAAATACAAACATCATCAAAGTTCTATGCAACAGTGGAGTGTACACCTCAGGCGATCCTTTTGGTATTAGTTTAAGCTATGTTCTTGAAGATTTAGAGAATGAAACTCCATCACAAAACAATTATGATTATCACAACATTTCACCTTATCCTAATTCATTTGCTTATGGACATGCTAATTGCAACCTTAATTTGACATCCTCTGATTGTAAAACATGTCTTGGTGTTGCTAAATCGGACATTTTCACCAATTGTCAGACAAAAAGGATAGGGGCTCGTTCTGTGCTTCATGATTGTTCAATCAGGTATGAACAATATCCATTTGATGATTAGCAACAAAAAAACAAAAAAGTTAGAGCTTTTGGTTTCAAATTTTCATTTTAAGACCATGTTGTATGTAAAAAGCTCATGTCCAAAGCTAGTATTTGTTTTGTAAGTCAAATACTATCACTTTTATTTCTAAATAAAGTATGGTTTTGTCTATTTTGCTATATGGTGAGAAAAGGATCATAATTGATTTTGACTCTTATCTTGTCAAATGTGATAATATAGATACATATGTGATTTCAAACAGAATTGTTTGATTTTGTCTCCAAATTGGAATTGGATTTAATCTAGTCAGTCATCTTAGTTGCCGATGAAAATTAATCCAATGAAATTTCAAGTTTTAAATTTCTTTAAGTTAAGATGTGAATCATATGAATTCTATCCAATAAACTTGTTTTAGTAAAAGAAACACACACATCAATCGTTTATAAAGATTAGTCTATCTATCTTAAAAAAAAAGTCTTCTAATAATATGTGGCAAAATTTCACACATGCCATGCTTTACATGGGATTTGAACCTTACATGTTAAATGAAAGATCATATGCATGATTTTATTTTCACGAGGGAGAAGGCCAATTGTTTAACTCATAATATGCCTCGTTTTCTGCTTGGAGTATACTATTTTGGATCAGTTTATTACTACTATTAGGATACATAAAAAAAATTGACTTCACATTTAAGTTTGCTTTTGATGTTATCGAATACAATGATGCATTGCCGAGTAAGTATTGCTCACGCAAAGTAGATAATGACAATTTCAAGAAAAGCTTAATCACTTGTATCATTTGGAATCATTCAAATGAGATTAAAAAAATACTACTACAGATAAATCTTGAAACTTGAACTAGATTACATGCATGAATTGATATTAGAGCTGTAATGTACTTATTTATCTCTCAAGGCCCTATTTGAGTTAAATTAAATACTATAGCTAACAGTAACATGTAATAACATTAGTACACTGGATTATGAGCAAAATACAAAGCACTGGTTTGTTAAATATAACAATCATTAAATGATAGCAAGTTCCACAACAAAAAAAATATTTTTATATACTTTGTACAAATTTTAACATTAAAAACTTGACACATCTTCCACTACTCTTTTCAAGACCAAATGTCACCTGAGATTTTACCAAAAAAATATGTTGTATACATCAAGTTTGTATCTAGGTGAGAATTATTTTCCTATAAGCTATCCCTCAAATTCACCATCCCACATTAATCTAAAATGGCAGACCACTACAAAGAGGGTCAAAACAATCACTTTGCATAAAATTAGGTCAACAAGCATGTTCAATTTAAGAAAACATCTCCTGTGTGTATTATCAATTTTAACCAATAATTATAAACACATCATCTTATTTTCACTTTGTTTCAAATTTTCAAGGATTTGTACGACCAAAAAAATAATATTGTATATATTATGATGTACAAATCTCCAAAAATAAGAAATAAGGTGAAATTAAAATGATATGAATACGACTATTAGTAAAATTTAAAATTAGAAACATAAGAGATTTTTCTTAAACCAAACATGTTAATTTCTTTACTTTGTAACACAAGGCAATTACTGACAAATAGTTAGATTCACCAATTAGTGAATCTGACCACAAAGATGGCAAATTTAGCTTCCAACTTCATGTCATTCACCAATGATTGAGAAGGGTTGGCGAAGATTTTGTAATATGTGCTTTTTTCCGCAAACTGTATAAGACTATTTATAGAGTAACTTGAGAAACTTTTGTTGTATTGCGGTCCGAAAAAGACTTCTTCTTGAGAAGAAGAGCATAAAGAATCTCGTTCCACGAATCGGGAACACCAGGGAGACACCAATGGCTACAGTCTTGCCGCTGCATAGAAGCCGGATTGTTTGGCCCGATATAGTAAATAGATGCATGGCCGTCTTTCCTGCGTGCTGACATTTGTGTGACATTAAGTAAGTCCAAATTCAAAACATGTGATTTACTCGCACGTTGTGACAAGACATTGGTGACGGTACTGAAATGAATGTCGGAGAGTGCAGGCACAGAGCCTAAATCAGGTAGTGTTTCCGAAT
>Ga0099826_10000882_pt1 | contig 16425 bp, 9 predicted proteins | sample Mtrugardesep15_FD_76830 | JGI IMG/M metagenome (GOLD analysis project Ga0099826, IMG submission 76830) | Root nodule microbial communities of legume samples collected from California, USA - M. trunc garden sep15 | ecosystem: Host-associated > Plants > Roots > Nodule | place: USA: California... | reverse complement strand
TTGGGGTAACCATAGCTACCCCTTGGTTCTACAAGCATTCGCCCCTGATTGGAGATGGTCTAATAACTTTAAGTCTAAAGGTTTTTTTTCCACGCAAGAGTCTTAAAACTATCAATATTAAAAAATACATTGTTTTATTAAAAGAAAAAGGAGAAATCCAAGTGTTAGGAGTATATTGAAATCAATAGACCAAATTTGAGCAAACCCTCCAATGGTTGGAGAGGATCTCCTTCACTCTTTTGCAATTGGTTTATTTTTTATCCTCCATGCAACCAAATAAACTTTGAAGGATTCTTGAAGGTGAAGCCATTTTTTATTCATTTTTATCAGATATAATTCTTCAATATTAAGGTATTTTAAATTTTTGGATAAACAATACTATAATTTTTTATTTTCTAAACTTTTGCATAATATTATGATGTCATCTTTATTAATTATAAATTTATATATTTTTAATGAATATTTATGATAAAAGACCTTGACCCCACTTATTAAATTTTTTTCATCTGTCCCTAACTCATAGTATAGACAACAACCCTATTAATTTCCGAGGTTAAAAATAATTTCCAAGACATAATTTTAATATGTTCAACCAAAACTCCTACATTTGAGATATTCTTTACAAAAATACAATCATTCTTCTCCCTCCATATTTCCCAACAAAGCACATGCCAGATACCCACAACCCCACTTTCATCTTTGTACACCAAATCAACCAAACAAGCTAAATTTCATCGATGCATCACTCGACATAACAATGACAGACCTAACTATATTGAAGACTTCATACCAGATAAATGTAGATAACTTTCTAAAAAAACACAATGATTAGTTATCCAATGATACCACACCTCTCGTCGAGAGGTTCACCCGTTGGAAGCCAATTATTTCTTATAGTACACTATAGGAAATATATGTATCATATGTTGTATCCAAATATTACCTGAGAAAGATAAACCATTTTCTTAATTTCCTCGATACTTAATTGTTTTTGGGAAGGTGGTCTTGCTTTCAAGATTTCTTGTTGCTCTTCCTACAAAATAAAGATAAAAAATGATTGATTACCAGTTTATTGTCCTGTACTAAATTCGATTTTGCTAAAATTTACAATACTTTATTTACAATATTAAATCATCAAGAAAATTTTTTGAAAATCCAAAAAACAAGTACCATTATCTTCTTCTATATGTAGGTAAATTGAGTTCTATTACTATTTTCTAATAAAAAGAATACATAATATTATTTTAAAGTCCATTTCTCGAGTGGGATATGTCCAGTCAAATTTTCAACTTCATGTTTTCAAAATGTTCTGAAGACTCGAGCATTGTTAGAGTTATTTGATGAAATTCAAAATAATACAACTACTGAAAAGTGTCATATCAATTGTGTTGAAGAAGCTTTTCAGGAAAACCGTTACTTGTTTCTCGGTGTCAAAATTTAAATTTAAAGAACAAACTTGCAGAAGAAGTTCCTTAAAATACACACGATGTTCATGCAAACATAGGAGTTTGTTTGTTTCTTGCCTTTAAATTGTAAGATCGAATTTCAAGTAAAGGAGTTCATTTCCATTCAACAAAATTACACCTACTTGATCCACATCCACCCTCGTAAGATGACATTCTTACTAAAATCCATACATTTCATCGACTCATAACTTTGTGTTTGTAACTTTAAATCTGTCTAAATAAATCGAAAAAACTTTAAACCTATCAACTAAGAGCCCTCTTAAGAATCAAACTTAAATTCTAAATTGATCTACCAAATACAATAGTTGAGTTGAAACATTTTCGAATCGATATATATGCTATTTTTTAACACAAATAACAAATATCATATACGGAGTAACAAGTAACAAACAATCAATAGAACTTAAGCAATAGCTTGAAAGAAAACATATTTGTAACATCAAATTGATTAAAAAACTACTATAAAAAGGTTATGTTCGTATTACTATCTCTCTTAACTAATGAGAGAAGTTTTCCATTTCTTTTGTATTTATGTTTTCTCTTGTTCCCTCTTAGATAATTTTCTTGAATCAATTAAACCCTTAGAGTATGTTTAGATAAAGTAATTGAAAATTTACGGAAATTTAAAATTATAAGCAATTCAAACGCTAAACTGAATAAAATAATCTTGTTTGCTGTTGAAGAAAAAAAAGCTAAATTAAATTCCCTTTATTTATTATCTTTTGAACTTGAATAAAATATTATTACTAATTTAAGGTAAGTCCGTTTTTATTTCAAAAAAAAGGTAAGTCCGTTTTATAATTTTCAAAAAAATTGGAATAAAATATAATATCAAATGTAAAGTGGTTTAACGAAAATACAAAAATAGCAAATGTCAAATTTTAAAAAATTTGACCGACCAATCGCAAAAATTAATCTTTACTATATATAAAGGAAACTACTCCTTTCAACACACTTTTGGGTTGGACTTTTCTTTTCAAAAATACTCTTAATTTTAAATACAAGTAACACATGCAACAAATAGATAAGAATAAATTTAAATATCAAAACAAATGTAACAAACACGATATGAATATATATATATATATATATATATATGTTTTTTTCTTTTATCATTTAAAAAGTATAACAAACTAGATGAATATATTTATACTTACTTTTTCATTATTCCAATTATACTCTTAAGCAATTTTTCTATAATAAAAATTGTTGTTTGTGTCATTAGAAAAAGGTAACAAATATTATATTTTTACTTTTAATCAAAAAAAAATTTCATTAAAAAATACCGTTCATAATTTTCAAACGAATATTAATTTTGAGGTAGACTAAAAGAAAATTGTCGGTGATTAAATTTCATATAAAGAACCATTTGTAAAATTTGAAAAATAAATAGTCTAATGATTAAATTATGAAACTTATAGAGAGCAATCTACAAATTTAACATATTTTATAGGAATCAATTTGAGATTCAGTTTATAAGATTAAAAAGAGGTTTCGAATTCTTAGTTTTTGGGTAGATATGAAATACCCTGATATATATAAAACAAACAACAATGATGGTGGTATATTCTTATGCACTTACTAAAACATTATGGTTTTCACCCTTTTGTACGGTGGATATGGGTGAGTTGTTGGAGCTCTATCATGCTATTATGTGGATCAATGATTTATAGTCAGCGAATATTGATTTTGAGGTAGACTAGAAGAAAATTGTCGACTATTTAAGAGAGATAACATAGATATTTTGGGGTTTGGGGACAATTATGGGGGAGCTTTTACGGTACATTTGCAAATTAAGGTGTACTGATATTCCTACTTCAAAATTTTTTAAATTAACTATTATTTTATGGAATAAAGATTTATTTGTTGATATTTATATTTTAGAAAATATCATTTTATAAGAAAAAATATCATTTCATTGTTTATAAAAATCATACTAATTTTTTTTACATTTTATTGTAAAAAATAATCAAAATTCTCTATTATGAGTATTAAAAATTCAGAAAAACTAAATTTTATTTTGTTGACGTTTTTGGTAAATAAGAATTAATTATAGGTGATAGAAAACAATTTTTCTCTTCAAAAATTAACACTTTTAACTATTAATTTATTGATTTGGTGTACCAATACACTCATATTTGTGGGTGTACCATAGAATTTGCCCAATTATGGTGGCTTGCAAGCAATATCATAATTTTTTTTTTTTAAAGTTTTTATGTCGAGTTCACTTAAATACAAAAGAATGAGGTCGTTCATGCTACAGATAGCCACATTTTAAACTAGTCCCATATCATTATTGATGTACCCTCATGTAATTCTTTTTTGTCAAGTAATCTAATAGCTAAAAATTTACTTTTTTGTTAAGGTGAATATGTGAATATGTTCCTACCAATTAAGTTAAGTTCACGAGGACCGTGTAAACTCCTATATTACTAAATTGATATCTAATTAAATGCAAAATATTTAAAAGTAACAAATTCTAGGTGATTTACCTTGGCTTTCTTCAAACAAAGTGGATTTTGTGTAAGATATATAATTGACCACATAGTAGCAGTTGCGATCGAATCATGAGCACCAAATAGAAACGCTATCAGTAAGTCAATAATGTCCTTATCCTCCAATTTTTCACCCTTTTCGTCTTTGGTTTCCAAAATAATGTCTAAAAAATTATTATTTTCTCCAATTTGTCCTTTTCTTATCGCCATTCTCCTTTCATAAATAATATTTTGAATTATTTTGACAAACTTCATACGCGCCTAAAGTAGCCATGAAAAGTTAGAATAAAAAATTCAGACACATTCATAAATATAAAGAGTGGTGGGGGAAAAATGGAATAGGAAATAGAAGTAACGAACCTTTAATGCTTTGTTGTATGCAAAACCAGGTACATTTATGGGCATGAAAGATAGCAAAGCAATACTCATAACATTAAATAAATCTCCAATCTTCTTTACGGTATCTTGATCGCAAGAGTCAAAGAAAATGTGAATGACGAATTCAAAAGAAGCTTTCTTCATCTCCGTAAGGAACTCAACAGGGTGTTTCATGCTAGACAATTCTTCTAGTTTGTTGATCACAATATCTTCAATACGCTCTAAGTACATTACTAATACATTGTGACCATTGATAGGAGATGAGACTAGTTGTTTAAAACGTCCGCGTTCTTTATGTAGAATCTTACTATCGCCTAATTCAAGGGCGGATTTTGGATAACCAATCTTAAAAGTCACTTCATCAATTAGGACATTCTTGCACATAAGAGGTGCAATGACAATGATGCTTGGACTTCCATACAAGTGAGTCTTGTAAATACCAGTTCGTCCAAATCTGAAACATCACAAACATGTTAAGGATTCGTTTGTTTTCTGAAATTATTTTCATTCTTCCTATTATCATCATGACATGGCTAGAAGACTAATGTATTTAACAATCATGATAAAGAAGATGAAAGACCAATAAAGGAGAGTTCATTTTAGAAAATAGTGTTCGAATTTTCCAAATTTATAAAAATGTTATAAATGTCTCCGAAATGCATCTTCAAAATTGCTGTTAAATTCTTTTTTCAATACTTGTTATTTTGAATGAAATGTAAACCAAGTGTGCGTGCTATAGAAAAAGAAAATTGATGAAAAACAAAATGAGAGAGACTTGGAAATAATGTTGTTGATGAACATTTCACCGCGACCAGATGAGAAATATTTGAAGAAGGACCAAAGATTTCCAATTATAGGCCATCCCATGTCCCCAGGAGGTAGTGGATATTGTTTGTTTTTAAATTTAAGATCATAATACCACCCATTCAAATTCCTCATAACTTTGCTAACAAAAATGTAGCATGCCAACAAAGTGGCAGCAAACATCCAAAACCATTGAAGTTCCATTATATTCTTGGAATCTCTTTCTTCTTTGTGTTGTCTTAGTGATGTGATTATTGATTTTTCAAGTATTTATGTCAGTCGCAATGAGATGGATTTATATTTGTTTATTAGTGGGTACTACTAAGTTAGGAAAAACGTCAAAAACTTATGTATTTAGATGGAGATAATTACAAGAGTTAAACTTCTTCGTTGGACCTAATGACCGAACAGCCGAAACCACAACAAACACAAGCGATACAAACAATTAGACACCCACTCCCAATTATTGGCCATGTGTGTGATATATAGATCCACTTCATTTCATCATGAATCAAAAGTCAATATATTTATTTATTACACTAACTGCCAATAAATCTTATGGACACTATTACAAAATTGCTCATCAATTCCCAGTTGGAAGAAGGCGATCGGTCCCAAAAGGTTCAACTCAATCCTTTGATATTAAACAATATGGCTCTTATTTATCCGTAGTTCACAATAGCAAAAGTTGATTATAGTTATTTAGCAATGAATGAATGAGGTCTTGAAAAACAAGACACTAACAATTAGCATTATATAATCAAACGTGCGGCTGAGTGATCCCTTTAGACACTACTATGTGGCCGGACTGGGGAATCCAGAAAAAATAAATAATCAAACGTCAATTATTTTATCATGTATTATTTACTTACACATGAATAGAAGGTAACGGACAACAAGCTGCGTTGTTAGGATTTTTTGGATGACAAAATCAATTATTGAAAATACAACATTCATGGACCTAAGAGACACGACATTGATATGCATGATCCTTTGAACTCAATCTAGAATGTCAACGGTCTTTGGCGCTAGGAAATCAAAAATGTCAAAAATAAATGATATAAAATCATGTTAATTGTCAGAACACGCTTTCTCATGTTTGGTCATTTTGATTCACGCAGCTTTTAGGGTTGTTTGTCCTACTGTAAAAGTCCCGGTCCCTAATCCAACAAGTGGTGAAACCTTAGTCAAGTCCACACATGTATTTTTTTCTTTGGGTTATTGTAATCGAGGCTAAATATTTGTTTTGATTTTTCTTGAAAAGTAAATCAAAAATTAAACCTGATCATGAATGAAAATCACCTTAAAATTAAAAAGAATTATGAAAATGTGATTTTTTTTTTGTGGGTACAATATGAAAAATGTGATTTTAATAACACAAAAGGCACTTAAATGGAGGGATTTTTATCTTAGTTTTCGTTAAAAAAGAAATTCAAACAAAATGATGTTATAATTGTGCATTTGTAGCAAAAGTGAAGCTCAAAAGTCAAACGAGAAATTTCATAATTTTAATATCAAAGAAGTATAATTGCATGATTTGCATTTTCTATTTCTGTACTCGTCCCAATTTATAAGCAAAATACACAAATTGACATTTATTAAGAAAAATAAAGCATAGTAGTTTGAAATATAATTTTTTGTATTCTTCTTGAAATAAATTTTATGGAAAGATGTAAAATCAATTTTTTTTTTGGTCAAGTAGCCTAGTGGCTAGAGCTCACACAATTTAATTGTGGAGAAGTGGGGTGTCCGAGGTTCGAACCCCGGCCCCTGCATATAATATGCGATATCCCTACCAATTCTTATTGGTTAATGATTATGGAGAAAATAGAAAGGAGAACAAATCAAATGCAATTTGCATTTAATTTAACTTTGAAAAGGATGATTTTTTTGAAATAGCATAATAATAGCATAAAAGTTGATCTTTTTTACTTATATTTTGAGGGGTAAAGATCCTCTCCATTTATAACATTTTCCATTTGTTGCAATTTTGAGAGAGATAGACAGAAAAAAAAATAATGATGGTGGGATCCACTTAGTGATAGGACCCACCACTTTTTTTTTGTCTATCTCTCTCCAAATTGCAACAAATGAAAAAAGTTATAAATGGAGATGATCTTACCCTATTTTGAGACAAGAAAAATGAGATTTGTTTCCTTATAATATCGGACAGAGGGAGTATCTCATATAATATAAACCTTCGGAAATTTCTATCTCATTCAATTAATAAATGTTTTGTCTTATTTCTTGCACGAAATCACACGAATATTCATGAAAAGTTGTATGCTTCATTATCTGTGTAGAAATATTTTCCAAGTAAACCATTAATTTGGTCTTTGTTTTTAGCTCTATTAATATTTCAAAATAGTTTATGTCTTTGTCAAAATTTTCTCAAGTAAATCCTTGTCATATTAGTCGCTCAATGAGATAGAACTTATTAGTCGCTGAATGAATCTAAAAAGTGGACTTTTGTTTATAATTAAGACCGGATTAAATACATATACGAATTAATTTTTCTTTCATGTTGGCTTATGTATGTATAGTATAGACTAGACTCTAACCCGTGTGATGCACGAGTTTTGTAGAATATCGTATATACGTATCAAATTGGCTATATTTTTACATTTTTAAGTAAAAACTATATTTTTACTTGCAGAAATATCAGATTCAGTACTATGTTATTATTAAACGACTGCAAAAAAACAACAAAAAAGATGTAAAAAAGACATCAATTTAAGCTATTAAATTTATTTATTTTACCAAATAATATCATAGGGTTGTGTTTCTAAATTCATTCTTTGTCAACCTTCATATTTGATTACATTCGTGTTAAAATAACAACTAAAATAAGAAAATTGAAAATAGTAAACATGTTTCAAAAGTCAAAGTGAGAATGCAAAGTAATGTTATAATATAGTGTAGTGATTTTTGCAAATAAAAAGTTAGAATAACTAGCTCCGTTAGGTATAATCTCTTCCATTGAATCTTTGTTAAATAAATATTTTTAGGAGAGGGGGGGAGGGGGGCGATAGTGAGGAGAACAGGAACATTACTTGGATAGGTTGGAACACTGTGTGTTTGAGGAAGGAGTATGGAGGACTGGGGGTTAGAAAGTTGAGGGAGTTCAACACCGCTTTGTTGGAGAAATGGCGTTGGCGTTTGTTAATAGATAGGGAAGGGTTATGGAAAAGGGTTTTGGTGGCTAGATATGGTGTGGAGGATGGAAGTTTGGAGGATGGGGGGCCGGAGTTGTTCTTCTTGGTGGAGGGAGAGAGCGAGAATTCGAGATGGGGTGGGGGGGGTGAGAGGTGGCTTTCGGATTGTTGGTGTGGTGATGTTCCTTTATGTGAGCGTTTTAGTCGTCTTTATGTTTTGGCTGATAACAAAGCAATAACAGTTAGGAATATGTTTTTCTTGGGGTGGGAGGCTGGTGGGGACGCTTGGAAGTGGCGGCGGTGGTTGTGGGTGTGGGTGGAAGAGTTGGTAGCAGGGTGTAGAGAATTACTTTCTAATGTTACTTTGCAGGATACTACTACTGATTCTTGGCAGTGACTTTTGGATCCAACTGGGGGATACTTTGTTCGTGTTGTTTATGACTTGATGACATCTCAAGAGAATCCTCAGTTACAGCATAACCAGGACCTCATTTGGCACAAAAAGGTCCCTTTGAAAGTATCAATCTGTGCGTGGAGACTTCTTTGTGACATATTACCTACTAAATCCAATTTGGCTATTCGTGGCAGTATCACACTAGAGGCGCGGTTGTGCGTGGTGGGCTGCGGTCACGTCGAGGATGCTACTCACTTGTTTCTGACGTGCCCTACCTTCGGTGTTATTTGGCCGCTGGTGTGGGCGTGGATTGGTTTTGATGGGGTGGACTCTCAGGTTCTTTCATATAACTTCTTGCAGTTTATTAATCATACAAGTGGTCTGAAGGCGAGGTGCTCCTTTTTGCATATGATTTGGCTTTTGTGTGTTTGGACCATATGAAACGAAAGCAATTGCAGGCTATTTAAAAATAAGGAATGTTCTATTTTTAAGTTGTTAGATAAAATTAAGTCCCAATTGTTATGGTGGTTGAAAGCTTGTAAGGCTAACTTTGTATTCGAGACTCATTTATGGTGGTCGAGCCCTATTTTGTGTTTGGGCATTGGCTAACCTTATGTTTCTTTCTGACAGACTTTTGTACATTCCGTGGTTACTTTGACACGCCTTGTGCTGAAGTGATTGTGTTGTCAGTGTTATTATAATTCACTTTGGCTTGTTAAAAAAAAAAAATCCTAATGTAGTAAGCATGCACTAAGAAATCGCTCATAATCGTAAAGGCTGCTAAATCTATAAAAATGAAAAGGAACTGTTATGGTAACCAAAAGAGAAAAAAAATGAAAAGAAACTTTTATGTGGTAACCGAAAGAAAACAACAACAACGACAACAATAATAATGAAAAGGAACTGCCCCTCTAAAAAAAAGAAAAGGAACCGTCATAAAAAAACCGCTAATAATGAAAATGAACTACTATCAGGAAAGGAACTGCTAGGGTGATAGTGATTTAAAAAAAAATGATTTATTATTGTTTATCTATTTTGGAAGCAAAATATTTTAGCAAAAATGAGAGTGGCCTAGTGGCGGAAGTTTTGAAGTGGTGTCATATGCTACCCAGTTCAATTCCTTGTAAAACTTCTTTTTTTTTTCATAATCATAAAAATTAATTAGACCCACCAAAAAGGGCGTAATTAGAGTTAGGTCAGACTATTTAACTTTTGAGAACTGCTATTCAATACAGATGTTTACGTACGAAAATTTACGGGCGCGTGCAAATGTTCATTTTCCACGCATTCCAGTTTTTGCAATTTATTTTATTATTTAAATAATAATATAAAAAATTATAGAATTGCTTAACCCACACCCACCCACCCACCATTTCTTTTTATTCCGTGTTCCTTCCTTCCTCTTCTTTCTTATCACATTCAAACATTCAACAGAGTATATAGTGTGTTGAACTATTCATGCTTGCTTCGTGTTTCCTTGTAGTGTGTCAGCAACCGCACCATTGACATCGAGGTGTTCTCTAATGGCTGTTCATATTGATGAATGGGTAATTTAGTGTCTCTACAAACCAAAGTTAAGTGACATGCCCTCTTTATTAGTTTATTGCCTTGTTTCTTCTTTCGGTTTGCTGTTTAAGTCATGTTTAGATATATTAGCTTCTGGATAGTTTTATGGAGTAAGTTTTGTATCAAGAACCATTGGATGTGTCTGGGTCTCGGATAATGAAGCATAAAGAAAGGATGTGCAAATGAAGGGGCTCCATTGGAGCTAGATTTTGTAAGCATTGATGGATGTGGCTGATTTTTGCAGCAGTGTTGAACACAAAGACTTTGCAATAATTTAAATCTCTTGATGTTAATGCGTATATAACATAATAAACTTTGACTTTGAGACTTTTGTTTTTGGTGTTGTAGTTTAATTGCTTCTGTGGATCAATGGCAGTTGTGACTTGTGATGGTATAAGGATTAAGGAGGAACCCAGGCACTTGATGATAAATATGATGAGACAGAGAGTCTGGTCAACAAAGGCATAAGATCTTGAATACGAAAATCCACCGCAACAAGAGAGAGTGAACTGAATACAAAAAACCCTATCAAGTCTTTGTTTGGCCGAAATTGAGAAACTGTATGCGGCATACGTGGGTTGTAGCGCGTTGAAAATAAGCTTTTCCACGCGTCCGTGAAATTTCGCGTGCCAACGTCCGTACTAAAAAGCAGTTCTCTTAACTTTTAGTATAACTAGACCTAGACCCGTGTCACGCACAAGTTGATTATGATGTAATACCTAATACTATGTCGTGACTCACTATTTATGAGAATATTAATGTTGTTTTTCATATTGAACTTATAGTCGGTGAGAAACAGGAACAACAAAAACATTTAAAATCTAAAAGTAGATACAAGCTATTACACATTTCTAAAAATGTCTTTAAAAACCACATTTGATGTAACAGTGTCATCTTCATCATTTTCATTGATTATCAATATCTTCAAACCTTTTCTTGAGTTCACTCTTGAAATTGCAACATATAATTGACCATATGAGAATATTAGTGTTGGAAGATATTCACCGACATGTTTAAGTGAATGTCCTTGACTTTTATTCATGGTCATTGCAACCTTGATTCCCATTGAAAACTTTTCATTGACAAATTAAGTCATTTTAGTATCTCATCCATCTTTCTCTTCAAATTTCAGTTTCTACTTGCAAATTAGAGGCATATTATGATCTATAAAATATTTTGTTAGTGGGATAATTGGATATATGCATGAATGGGATAATTAAGCTCATTGTGCGTTAATATCATATGCCCTTTGTAAAATTAAGTCATTTTTGGTATAAAAAAAATATATCTACTAAAATTCTTGTGCATTGAAATTAGAAGACTAAATGAATTGAATGTTAAATTGATTGGAAGTGGAATAGATATTGAAAAAAAATTAACATGAAAAGAAATTAACATCTGCTATAGAGCTTCATATATAACTATGAAATTGACTATATTATTACTTTTATAGTTATATTTTCAGTATTATGTTATCAAACTACCTCAAAAAACAACTGAACAAAAGATAGACTGCAAAAAAAAATCAAAAGAAAAAAAAAGTATAAAAGTCTGCACCAAAATATTGGTCCTAACCGCAAAAGTTGTTAAATCTATAAAAAAGAAAAGGAAAAGAAACTGATATATGTTGTAATCGAAAGGAAAAAATAACAACGAAAAGGAACTGCTATGTGCTAACGAAAGAAAAAATAATAATTAAAAGGAACGATTATGTGGTATTGGGAAGAAAAAATAATAATGAAAATGAACTGCTATAAAAAAATTTGTAATGGCGTAAGTGACTTAAAAAAAATGAACTTTACATGTGTTACCTGATTAAATTCTTTGTGAACCTTTTTTTTTTCATAAAAAATAATTAGGTCCGCCAAAAAGGGTGGGGTTATGGTTGTTAGGTTCAATTGCATGATGGTGAGAAATGATTTAGAGATTGTGAGACTGAAAGAAATAAGATCCAAGATTTGTGTTGAATACATAATATTGAAGGAATCACATATCATTAAAAACATCATTGCCCTGGTGATAAGAGTTGTGAATTGGAAACATGAGGTACCTGATTCGATCTCCAATAGGGTTTAGGAGACGACTTATATATATATATATATATATATATATATATATGGGTTAAGTCAGAGTATCTAACTTGTAGTTTAATATAAACACTGATGAATTGAAACCATACTTCTTTTGTTTTATAAAAATTCATTACCTTTTGTATAATTTATTTTAATATAAACAGTGATGAACGTAGTTGAGTTTGGTATCTTCATTTTTGGGTTTTATTATTTGCTAATTTTTTTACTTCTTTTTGTATTATAGGTTCGGCATACTCAAACTATTAGACTTTTCATGGAGTATATAGTTGATGTGATATCTTCAAAGACATAAATTATGCAGGTGAGTCTATTTTAGTTTGTATAATGTTTTGTCCATCCTCGCTATATATTATCTCCCTGTTCCATTTTGACTCTCAAACTCTTCCCCTTCTTTCTTTTATGGTTCAGTTCAATATTTTTTTCTGGCTTTTGTACCGGTTTTCGACCCACTAATGATGAGCGACTAATCCGGCTCGTGCGTAGAGGCATGCGCACTGGTCAAGAGTTGTTCCCCTTGGAATTCGAACCCGGTATTTCCCGGGTACGTCCTTGGAAGGAGCTTCTTGCCACTGGAGCCCAAACAACTTGGTTCAGTTCAATATTTGCTAAACAAGGAACTACATAAGAGCTTTTTAATGCCTCTTCCATTCCCTTCTCCACTTAATCATCTCATTTGTTAATAATGGTATCTTTTGGCAAAATAGCGACATTAAAGCCATGAAGAACATGGGATCCAACATTAATCTAAGGAATAAATACGTGAGAAAGGTAAATTATTTGTAGCAATTACTGTAAGTTTTCTTTTGGAAAAACTTACTGTATAGATCAACTTACAATTGCTGTCAGTTTTCTCATAGATTCTCTATAATTTCTTTAGACAATGTTAGGTTCTTTCATCACAACCTTTTTGGAAGCTTCTTTCTAAGGATGTCAAAGAAGTGTAGTTGAAGTTATAAGTGGTATTTCTTTTTCAAATTTATATTATATTTTAGAATAAATTTCGAGTGAAAATCAATTCATATGTCCACGACCATAAATATTATGACCGGATTTTTTTTCATCTTTATTCAGCTATTTATTTTTTGGCAGAAGTCTTAAAAAATTCAATTTCTTACATTATCATATTACTTTAATTTGGTGGGTTTGTTGCAGCTTATTTGAGCTTGGTGGTGTTTTTATATCATTAGTTTTTTTATACCAAATGTATTGATAAATGTGCAGGTTGACAGTCAAATTACAATGAAATTCAAATTTGTAGTATCGTCACATTGGAGAAATCTTTTAGTACTTTTTTTTTATCAAGTAGATTTCTTTAGTTTATAACGGTTTGTTGAGGGATATGTTTATTTGGAAAAAATCTACTTCATTGTATTATTGTTTTCCATTCAATTGCAACAATACTTTGATTCACCTGATTTGTGCTCATAACATGAAATGTGCTTGCAATGCTATTTTCTTCATAATGTTGATAATTGTTCATTAGAGTGGTCATATCGAAAGAAAGCTCTAGATACTCATGTTACGTTGTCTTATATTATTTGTAGGGAAAATGCTTGAGACAGCAAAAAATGATGTAGCGACAATTTCACTAAGGCTTTGTAGCGTTATACAATTTAAACTCCACTACGCCACTATACTGTTTGTGCCGGCCAGCATGAGATATGATTGGTTCAACTGTAATTCGCAAGAAGTTCGTGATAAAAATCGTCGGGACAAATAGCATTGTTGTGTTTGTGGAAAGCTAAAGTAATTGAAATAGGTGGAAGCAACACTTATTTTTTAATTGAAACACGTTGTTGCATTATATTATTGTTAATCGTCATCAACATATGTATTTTGTTTTGATTATTATTTCGCCTCTATTATTCTGATAGTTTAAAAACAGTATATGCTTCATCCTCTCTATCTTGTTCTCATTGTTTTTATCCCTAATTAATACAAATATTCTTTATCTATTTTTTATTTAATTTTTCAAGAGCTATATTTTATTTAATTAAAATTCCTTTCAATTTTTTAAATAATATAAATATAAGCTCCCACGAGCAAGCATAATTTTTCCCGTGGATTGCACAGGTTCACATACTAGTAATTAATAAAGATAAAAGACGTGCTCTTTCACGTTTTCATTTCTAAAATGGATGTCTAGATTAATTTTTCTTTCATGTTGGCTTATAGTACAGATGTGCTGTCACGTTTCCATTTCTAAAATGTATAGTTGGCCGTAGGGATATAGAGCAACTTTGAATGTATAGGTAGAATATTTTTCTTATATTTTCCTCCGATAAAAAATTGTCGTTTTCATATTTTCGTGACATGTTAGGGTCGATTGAATGAATATTCTTTATAATCTTTTTAGGTGTAAATAAGATATCTTATGCATGTAACGATCAACATTAATCTCTTGAGTCTACAAGATCCAAATGAACAGCAAACCTTTCCTAAAACTTATGATAGGAATATATCAAATTACTGACAAGTTTAATTTTGTATTAGTGATAGATTTGACTATCAATACTTACCGACGGTCTACGTCCTCAATAATGATGAAAAATCCATCAAAAAATTATATTTAACATTACTGGAGGAACCCACTTAGGTTGGTCTGATGGTGTTGTCTCAAGACCTTGGAGTGTGCTCCTTCTCAAGGTCTCAATTTCTTTTATCTTTGATGTTAATTTAAGTGAACTAATTTAACTTCTTAAAATAAAATTACTAAAGGACTCAACCGCCAATAATAACTTGACACCTATTTAAAATATCATTTTTTAAAAGAAACCAATTTAAAGTAGGGTTATGCTAACAAGTACCTCGTGCCTTAAAGACACTTGTTAAAAAATCAGAAATAGAAACAATATCACCGTTGCATTATTGATAATAATTATAGACAATTGTTTGGTTAGGATCATAATGCTCTTTAGAAAAAGGCTCCTAGCTTTATAATAAACATAATAATTAAATAATTTGAGTTTTAGTACTATTATTGCTGTCTTTGTCATCAAAAAGCTTAATTATACATTACACAAGTCAAAAATTGCAAACTAGGAAATTATAGGTATCATAGAGGACCAGAGAAACTTGATTTACGAGCAAACATGTATAACTCAAAATCTCGACCTTACTCGGTACCTAATTAAGAATTAATTTTGGAACAGAGGAAGTTCAAATTAAAAATCTCAACCGTTTTTAGTAAAAGTGACATGTCTTTAGACAACATTTATATTTTTTAATATGTATGTAAGAACCTTAAACGACGCTTATTTTAAAACAGAGTAAGTACTAATTAAGAATTAGAGAGTTTTATGATCTTAGCCAAACAATTGTCTATTGGTTTAGGTTGTGGGAAACTAGTAAGTGGACATTCCGGGTTTATTCGCTCCAACCTACAAAGTTTAAGATATCACAATATTTCCATTATACACCATCCATCATCTCTAACGCTAGTAAAGTAGGAATATCATGAATGATTACTGTAAAATCTTGATTCAAAAAGGAAGTGACAAAAACAAAACTAACCTGTAATTTAGGACAAAATAGTGCAAAAATATGGATATTTCATATCTTGCTAGGTCTCTTCCCGGACAAAGCCTCCGACCTACTCCAAAAGGAATAAAGGTTCCTGCTGCGGGGTTATAATCCTACATATATATAATCAAGTCATAAGAAAATAATTTTTTATAGCTATTAAAGCCAATTCTTTCATCAACACAACAACTCAATTAGCATGTGTGTGCATGTGGGGGGTTTTTATATATAACTCTTGAAAGTACAATATAATATGAAAATAGTTCATACAAAAATATAATATCAAAATTAGTTTATTGAATCATTTTATTATCATCATTTACTAGTGGAAGTTGGAATTAACGTGTTTGCCTATTCGTTTTTTTTTTAATGGTATTTTGTATGCACATATTATATACATACATACATATATATATATATACATATATATATATATACATATATATATATATGTGATACATAAATGAACAAGAGTTAAAATTTACGATCACTATATTTCTAACATATATAATATTCATTCTTACATGATTTATAAAAAAATAAATTAAGTTA
>Ga0099826_10000881_pt1 | contig 16427 bp, 9 predicted proteins | sample Mtrugardesep15_FD_76830 | JGI IMG/M metagenome (GOLD analysis project Ga0099826, IMG submission 76830) | Root nodule microbial communities of legume samples collected from California, USA - M. trunc garden sep15 | ecosystem: Host-associated > Plants > Roots > Nodule | place: USA: California... | reverse complement strand
TCCAATTACATTTCAAATAACCTTAAATCATAATATTATTTTCTAAAATATTTGTACAAATATTTACATGCCAAGATATATTCAACTAGTCTGCTGCATGACTCAAACAACACTATGTGATTGGATATCTGTGTAAAAGAAAATACCCTGTCAGTGTTAATGTGTAGTAATTAAATTCATTTTTGGCTTATACAGCACACGCAAAAAAAAAATCAAACTTATTTTCTTTAATGTATTCAATGCAGAGTTCTCATAATCTTCCGGAATGGCCAAATAATATTATGGGATATTAGAGAAAGCAAATGCATTTTCAGAAGTGGTGGAAATGTGTCACAGCAGCCACTGCATAATGAAAGAAAGAAAGTGTCTTGTGCATGTTGGGTGTGTCCTTTTGGAAGCAAAGTGGTTGTAGGGTACAACAATGGAGAGCTCTTCATTTGGAGCATCCCTTCAATAACCACAGGAAATAACTCAGCTTCTTATTATAGCACCAAAAACATTCCTATGTTCAAATTTAACTTGGGATATAAATCAGAAAAAACTTGCATAGGATCAGTAAAATGGATATATGCTGAAGGAAAGGCTAGTAGACTATATGTCATGGGAGCTTCTAAGTCAATGCAGGTATTTTAATACTTTGCTTACATCATTTAATTAATGCAGCTTGTCAGCTTGATCAAGTGCTTATCATGAAATGCTTACATAAGCTCTTTCGAACAGTCTTACAAGTGCTTATGGCGGTAGATAAGCTCAAATAAGTCAATTCAAACAAACCCTTAATGTTACTGATATGATTTTATGAATCAGGTAGTGTTGTTGAATGATCATACCGAAACTCGCATGACAAAATTAGGACTTTATTTGACTGAATGCTGTGTTGACATGGAGATTATATCAACCTCAAATGAGCAAAGCAAACATAAACAAAATTCTTTGATTTTGCTTGGGAAATCAGGCCGTGTATATCAGTATGATGATAGTTTGATTGAAAAGTATCTATTGCAAGGCCAATCTAAGTCCACTCCCTCACTACCAAAGGAAGTTATGGTGAGGTTACCACTTGTTGATTCAAGCATCACCATAGCAAAATTCATCTCCAACACTACCGATGTGTTTTATTCTGCAGATGAGGTAATAGGGTTGTGAAACTATTCTTTTTGCCGCGCCTATTTCTTATGTGTGACAAATTGTAACTTCAACAAATCAAAATCAATTATATAAGTGATTTTGGAAGTATTAATGATTGACGTCAAACATTTTGAATGATCCGACAGTTAAGATAGATCGACAGTATAAAAAATATTTACACTAATGGTGTATATTGTTGTCAAAATCCCGACTTAAATCCTAAAGTCCAAGATTTTGCGACTTTCTTCACCTTCAAGACTAAAATCCATAGAAGAATCCCAAAATAGACAAAATCCATCGATTTTGATAGCGATTTTACGATTTCTTATAAACTAAGTCATTTATGACTATATACCATTTATAACATATATTTAGTGTTAATTTTTTGGGTAAAATCCATCAATTTTACAATTTCCTATATCGATTCTATAAAAGTCCTTGAGTAAAATCCTTGGATTTTGATTGCGATTTTACGAGTCCCGATTTTGCTATTCCCTTTCGACCTGAAGTAAAGTCCCGATTTTGACAACCTTATATGAACTTGAGTTATTATTATCATTGAAAATTTTATTACTCAATATATTATTCACTTGGCTTTTATGTTTCTTTTTGGTCACAGTATTACAGTCAAATGATCAAAAATTATCCACAGCTTATTCCAACTGAAACAAATCACAAAGATGGGATTAACCTGAGTTCTGCCAACTTCTCTGGATTTTCAAACATTAAAAACTTGTACATAATTGGACACCAAAATGGAGCCATAACATTTTGGGATGCATCATGTCCTTTCTTCATCCCAGTTTTGCAATTAAAGCAGCAGGTAATGTTTTAAGTGATGGTACAAAAAATAACTATTAGCTTCTTCCCAGATATCAATACTATTAATTTTCAATTTGTGTTGGACAAAATTTGGTTATGAAATGGGCCTTTAGTATTTAATATCAGTCACTTGTATGCTTAGCTAACAAAGATCAACTTGTAGCAGTATCAAGTGCAGCTATTATCTTTCCTATGTAATTAAGTCAAAAACATGTACCTTTATTGGCTCATGATTATTCTCTCATTCATCTTAATGCAGAGTGAAAATGATCATTCTTTAAGTGGTGTACCCTTGACAGAATTATATTTTGACATCAAGTCTCTTCTCCTTGTTTCTGGTGACCAGAGTGGAATGGTGAGGATTCAACAATGAATGGATGAAAATTGATATTCTCTTTTTTGCAAATTTTCAGCACCCTTGCTTATTTGATATTATGCATGATATGAACGTGATTTACAGGTTCGTATATTCAGATTCAAACCCGAACCATATGCCTCCAACGGCTTCATGTCTCTTACAGGTATTTTAGGATTTGGATTTCGCCTTATAAATGCATCACGTAGTTATTAATCTTGATTGTCTGGTCTCAAATCTAAGGTAAAAGTTATTTAAATACGATTCGGTGAAGGTGTAATATAAACCAACTGATCTCAAATTGATGGATGAGATCAATTAATGTGTAACTAGGTGTTTTTTAAAATGCAAGTATTTTATGTATAGCATGTTAGTTTACAACTTGTTTAACCAGTTATTGAACAAGTAGCAGAGTTCATACTTCTGTTTATATTGACTTGCATTTCCATTTCTCTTTTGTAGGAGGTACAAAGAATGTAATCCAGAGTGTGAAACTTGTAAAAACTATTGGTGCTGTAATTTGTATGAATATAGATCATAGCTCAAGGCATCTTGCTGTTGGTTCTGATCAAGGAAATGTGAGATACTTTTATAGTTATCAACTTTTCTAGATATTAGAATTTTTCACTTGGAGTTTATAGTTGCTTATCAGCTTCACATTACTAATTTGTGCAATGATTTATCAATTTGTTACAGGTTTCAGTTATTAACATAGATGGTCCATCTTTGTTGTACCAGAAACATATTGCAAGTGAAATTTCTACTGGTATCATCTCTATGCAGTTCATAACCTGCAGTGTATACGGTTTCGCAAAAAACATCTTAGCAGTCGGAACAAAGGACTCGTCTGTTCTGGTATTGGATAGTGAAACCGGAAACACACTGAGCACTGGAACTGGAGCTGTCCGTCCTAAGAATCCGTCTAAGGCTCTATTTATGCAGATTTTGGGTAAGAGTTTGCACAGAGATCAATTATTAAAACACACTGATATAAGTTATCAATGATCTGAATACTTATTCCGTTTAGGATTCAAATATCTAAACTATGTTTATTATGTTGTACAGATGGACAGTGTGAACCAATTACAAGATCAGTTAGAAAAGATAGCTTGGATTTGAGAGAAGGGAATCATGTTGACAGTGCAACAACAAAGAATTTGTACATTTTGTTGTGTTCTGAAAAGGCTTTGTATATCTATTCATTTGAGCTTGCTATACTGGTATGGTGTTCTTTATTTCTACCCTTATGAGTTATAAAGAACCAGCAGATTAGCTAGTTGAAATTACTCTCTATTGTTTTAGGGAATCAAAAAAGTGCTTTACAAAAAGAAGTTCTTTCCTTCTTCCTGTTGCTGGGCATCAACATTTTACAGCGCCTCTGATATTGGTCTCGTACTACTTTTCACCACTGGAAAAGTAGAATTAAGGTAGTGGTTCTTTCTCGTGTCTATGCGAAAATGGATCCCCTACAACAGTTAAACAGTACAGCGGCTGTGAAGATCGTAAAATCTAGAAAGAAGTTTTGTCTCACATACATAATCATATATTCATAAATCCTCCTGTATCCTAAATCCGTAACAGTCTCACATTCTTAATTTTATGACACATTGTTTTTAACTATTCTTCTTCATTGATTTAGGTCTTTGCCAGAATTGTCTTTGATAGTGAAGACTTCAATTAGAGGTTTCACTTATTCGCCTCCGAAATTGAAGTCATTTTCTGACAGCCAAATATGTTGTTCATCCAGAGGAGACCTTGTTTTGGTATGACTGTATCTTTCACTAGGATAACAAGTTTCGGATACTTGTGAAATCAAATTAACTCAAGGCAATTTTACAGGTGAATGGTGAGCAGGAAATTTTTGTTTTCTCATTGTTGGCCCAGAGGAACATTTTCAGGTATATATGGTTAATGATTGGAACTGAGAATCTTGTTATCAATCTCATACAGTTCAAATACTTATTCCTGGCTATAATAAATAACCTAGAGTCTTATATTTGTTTTTCTCTTTTCGAACCAGCAACTAATAAAAGTGATACTGATGATAATGGTAGATTAGCAGTCTCATTACATAATGTTTGACTTCATCGTAGGCTCTTGGACTCTGTTGGCTGCATCTACAGGAAGGAAAGGATGATATCACGAGAAGAGCTTGTTCCTAACCTGGCCATATATAAGGAAAAGAAGGTTGACAGTAACATCTTAATAACTTATCCAACAATAGCCATTATTTTTGTAACAGGATGTATTTAATCTTGTCTATCGGCAGAGCATATTCAACTCCGTTATCAAAGATTTTACCGGCAGTAAAGAAAAGCATATACCCCTTATGGAAAAAGAAGATCCTAACAAAAGTATCCGGGAACTCTCTGCAACATTTTCACAAGCAAATTTTTCAATGGATGCCAACAATACAGTAGATGAAAAACAGCCAGAATTAACCTTAGGTATTACAATGCCTCGGATATGTATCACATACAGGAGAAATTTGTGCCTTGTGAATAGCATATAGATACTTGAGTTTAAGTATTCTATTTTCCTCCTATGTAGATGACATCGATCTGGAAGATCATAAAGAAATACGCAAAGAACAAAGCATATTAGGAGCTCTTAATAAGAAGAAATTGGCTGGCAAATTTCAGGCTCTAAAAGGTTTGTGACAATGAATTCAATTTTATGTGAATTATTGTTTGATGAGTTATATCACTAATGAGATTCTGCTTTTTAACCATACTATGCTCAGTGCTACTACTAACCACAATAGGCTGGTGAAAAATATAATAACTCTAATATGCTCCTATAATTCTGGCATGATTTGTATTTATTTGGAGAAATACCAGTTAGGTAAAATACCTTTTGCCTACCAAAAAGAAGAGAAAAACGGAAGATGGTAAAGAGTTTTACTATATACTAAATAATTTTACTGGGTATCCAATATACAGGAAAAGTGAGAGAGATGAAGGGCAACAACCAGAAAGCATCAGATAAGGAAGAGCAACAAGATGAGAAAGCTGGTGCAGTCAATCAAATTAAGAAGAGATATGGATTCTCTTCTACGTCGAATGTGAGAATATATTTATCATATCCACCATTCATTATAAAGCTTGTCTTGCATTCTACCATGTAACAATTCACAAGCACGGCACCTCTTTACACGTGATTGTTACTGCAGATGTAGTTAGGATTTATCATTATCAATAAGCTGCAATATACAGTTCAGAACTGCCATTTTAAGATTTTCAATCAGCGTGAAAATGACAGTATGTTGCAATGTTCTAAGAATCAACTATTCACAAAGACTTGTTTGTTCAAATACAACTTTTTAATTTACATAAAATCAAAAGTATACTGCTACATATTGATGACATATACTTAAAAGTTAAAAGACTATTATTTCTTTCTGAAATATGAACACTAATTACAAATCTGGCGCTATAGGAAACAACAAGGGTTGCTAAATTGGCAGAAAGCAAGCTGCGGGAAAACACAAGAAAATTGCAGGTACCTTATATGTCGACGAAGTCACAAAAATGTTGCGGTATGTCATTAGCACGTGCAAACTTATGCAAGAAGAATAAGAATGATGAACATTCCAATATATATTTGTTTACATATTTTCTTATAACTTGGCAGGGTGTTGAGCTACATACTGCAGAGATGGAAAATACAGCAAAATCATTTTTATCAATGGCAAAACAAGTGCTTCAAAATGCTGAACAGGACAAACGAAGTTGATAAGACCTGGTAGGTACTAATGTGTTATTTTATTTTATTTTTCCTTTTTCAATTGCTTGTATATTCTTTTGAATATTGTGTATGTAAGTTTGCTCAAATTGTGTTTGTATTTATACTTGGCTTCTCATTTCAAACTGATGCAACGCTAAGATGCTGCCAGGGATTTTGGACGTTATGTATGTGTTTCAGAGGTCCTAATTCCTTTGGTATTTAAGGCTCAACAAACTCACCAACCTACAACTTATCTAAAAGAAAAACTAATTTTGCTTTATTTATTCTGTGCAAGTTTTGCTTCTTTTTAAACTAACCTGCTCCATTACTGTCATATGTTGCAGAGTAGAGAAGCTTGATCGTTGCACTTAACGCTCCCTGAAGTAAAGATGACTTGCTACAACAAACAGTACAAATAAACAGCAATCGCTCCTACTTTAGGTCATACAATATATTAAGACCCGGAACTAATTGAAGGACGTATACAAGTCATTTTTTCAGGAATTTGTAAATTAAAATATTATAAGCTTTTTTTCATATTTTCTCTCCACTTTCTCACTCTTTGGAGAGAATAATTATTTTGGTAGAACTGTTTCCACCTAGGAATATTTACATATAAACACAATAGCAAATTTAAATGACAAACTCTTAAACATGACAGTTAAAAGGTTACATCCAAATTGCATTGAGATTTTCTACTTTTATTTCACTAATTGGGCTATTAGCACATGGTCGTGACAGATGGTGATCCCTATCACTATGCCTTTAGAACTTAAAGAAAATTCCACATAGTGTGAGTTCAGAAGACAAACTTTGCAGCGATTAGTGTTTTATCACCAGATCTTCCAGAAGTGAGTGTATTTGTTCTCTAACAGCATCCCTGTTACTAACACTCAATGTAAACAAAGTTGCTCCTGCATGATTCCTCAACCTTGCAACTGCCAAAATGTACAACATTAGTCAGTTATAGGCTCAGCAAATCAATTAGCCAGATAGTGGCTTCAAAACGTCAATAGATCTTCGAGGTTTATGCCAATCAAGTCTCATGACAGATTTGTCCCATCTCGATTATTTAAAGCATTGAGAAAAGAAAAAACATTCATGTCAAGAAAGAAACATGTTTGAAAAATGGAACTTTCAAAGTATGGGAAGTTTACCTGCAGGTATATCTCTGCCAAATTTTGGAACTGGAATGGAAGCCAAAATTGGAATATTTGACTCCAAAACTTTTAGAACTGCAGGGAAGAACGACGAACTGTATAACTCCATCTTACCAACTTCGTCAATGATGAAAAGATCAGTGTCTTCTCTAACCTAGTCATTAAGTGAGTCTCTTCAAATTTCAAAGACTGATCTAACATATGGGAATCTGAAAATTATATCATTGTATTGTATATCCTGAATAACAAATTTACACTCACAAATGCAATGGAGAACTCAAGAACAGCATATTAGTACTACATTTTTATATATGTATTTAAATACATGCAAGGATGGTCATATATTGGGCAAAATATGCATCTATTCTCCACCTACAGTGACTATAATCTTACATAAAGATGAGAAAAATGTGTAAGCAAGACATCGGTGACAAGCAGTACACAAAAGCAAGCTCACCTGCAACTCGGGTAGTGCTAGTGACTCGAAAGATGCAACATCAACTTTATACTTCCCAACATTAGGCCATCTGTGAGACTCTTGACTGCCAATGTCATTAAATAACACAGTTTAATCAAATAAACAAAGATCTTACAACTAAACAATCTAACCGGTGAAACCAAATTCATGCAGGATCGAGGTTGTATGCTCTGCTGCCACATGAAGTAACAGCAGTCACCACATATCGGTCCTTGGATCAATACTTTTCATATTTTCACTTCACCAAACCAAATTACAGATATAAATTTCGAATTAAAACCGTCAAATCTTAACGCAACGGTCTAGATGTACTAAGTTTTAACTGCAGTGACTAAGGATATGCTTGGGAATTGGGTTTTGAGGGTTTTGAAAGGCTAAGTCTATATCTTGATATAGATAAAAATGTGATAGATGATCATATAATATTCCAATCACCCTTTTGGTCAATTTTAGAACCCTTTTAGTCGATTTTAGAAACATTTTATAATTTCATAAATTTAGAAATGAAAAATAAGTCTTCCCCTCCCTTTCCTTCCCAAACCCAACTCCCAAACATCTAAAGAGTATTTTAACTGCATTTATTCCAAATTTGGTTATGTCACAACATTTTTAGAAGCACCTAAAAAAACATGACAATTTTTTTTTTGTGCTTGCTAAAAGCATATCCATAAGCAGTTAAGCCCCGTCATCACCAAGAAACACAAAATAACATTGCTACTAGACCCTGGTTTGATAAATAGCTTAATTATGTATTTATCAATAAGCACTTATCATGTCCGTAAGTTATTTCTATAACAAGAGATAAACTAAAGTCAAACTCATTTCATATAAGCTATAACTTGTCTTCATAAGTTATTTCTATAAGTTCTCCCAAACAAGCATTAAGTCCTTAGATAAGTTTGTATCTTTAGCAAGGGAATGAAAAATAGAACCTTGAAAAGTTGGAGGAAGCAAGTGGGCAAGTGCGACCATCAAGAGTGACAACTTCAAAACCAGCCCTCTCACCTGCAACTCTAACTTCACCTACAAAACAAAACAAACCAATGAAAAGTTTTGGAAATTGATGAAGGGATGGTGTGAAGGAGAGAGGAAGAGATGCTTACGAGTGTAGAAACCCTGAACCTTGAGTGTGGGGTTTGAGGCTTTGAGGGAGTCGAAGACTCTCTTAATAATAGTGCTTTTTCCCACACCCTAAAAATGATTATGTAAATGTTAAGTAACGATGGAATAATTGAAATTTCAAAGAGAAGAGAAGCAGAAATTGGAGGAGAAATTACTCACTGGAGGACCTGTCACTAGCAAGCATTTTCCAGGAGTAGCCATTGTTTCTGTTTCTCAGTCTTTGCCAAAGTGCTTAATGGAACTTAATTACTTATTTTGTCTTTTTTGGTTACATAATTACTTATTTTTGTTATAACAAGGGGTATGAAAGTACATTAAATTTTATAAGTAATGATAACAATAGTTTTTTTTAAGGATAGTAATAATAGATATAAGGTGAAAAAAAATGAATTTGGATCTTACGAAAAAGGAAATCTAGATGTATTGTTGTCAACTCGATGATTAGTCTCATAGTGGATTCAAATGATCTAAATTGTGAAGGTATCTTAAAGAGACTATTGATAGTCAAAATTCTAGTTTCAATGGATTAGCTAAATATAAGACGAGAACAAGGTATCTCAAACCAACTTAGATAAAAAATAAAATGACAATCAATTAAAATTGTTTTCACCTCTATAACATTATCCCAAGAGTGTTTCGTGAAATTCACCAATTCAGTCCATCTATATGTTGACATTTTTCTAATCCCTAATGAGAGACAATCAAGCGCAAAAGCCAATAGAATCACAAATACACGTCCCAATGGAAGTATAACCTAGATCTTGGAAACACCCACCATCAATTTTAGACCTTCAACAATGATTTAACACAATTTCTTAATTCCATGTCATGGCAAACTGAACCATTGAAGAATCCACCAGGCCTCTTAGGATGCTTTCACAATTTTATGCTGCGATCTAAGGAGCAGTCCACGCTTGCAAGATCCAACTTTGGAGCAGAAACTCAAACAACTTTGTAGTGGCTCTGCTATGTAACTGCTAACTTGTGTATCACTTGCACAAAGCAACTGGTACTGGTACTATATTACCACGAAAAAATACCATCCATATAGCTCTGAATCAAATCGTACAAAACTTATATGTACTTCTTTACATGTTGTAGATATTATCCTACTTAAAATGTACTACTTTGTGAACAAAACCACCAACTCATAATCTACTCAAATCCAAAAATACCAGTTTATTATTCTCGGAGTACATGTTGACAAACAACAACAGCATATAAGTATGTGAACCAAGTTGTCAATGAAGCTATTACTTACTTCTAGTTCTAGGCATCAAAGTACTAGTTTGTTCAACAAAGGCCTTCTTCCTCAACTCCTTTCCAAGTACATGATCAATCAATATTTCATTAATCCCGTCTTTAGCTTATCAATTGTTCAAGTTACATACCTAGTCATTTATACAAATCTGTAGCCAATACAGTACATAAACTTAACTACCATTTCCCTTACATTCATCAAATAGTGAATCAACCCGAATTTCCCTTTTTTATTCAAGCTTACTTGTTGAGATGTATCAAAAAAACAAAATATATCCAAAGCTTGTATTTACATATAGAATAGAATGAAGAAAAAAGCTGAGCTTCGAGTAACTGCGTGTTTGGATTTAGGCATATCAAAAATCGCTTAAACAAAGTCTATTGATTATTTGCAAACGTGGATATATTTAAATCGCTTAAACACATGAAAAACAACATTCAATTGGAAGAACATAATCAACAGAAAGTACCATAACAAACTGAGTCTGTATTAATAATAAAGGTGGAATTAAGTACAGATCATGAAGCTGAATCTACGCTTAAACTATGCGCTAATATAAACCTAACAACTGTTTGTTTATCACAGAACAGCTTTGGATCTAAAGAGTTTCCCAATTACATTCCAACCTATAATAATGAAAATTATTCTATTGCAGTTACTCCTACGCTTCTTCCTTCATCACCACCAAATCTACTCCTCGTCCTCCTCCTAAAAAACAAAAACAATTAAATCAAAAATCAACGTATAAAAACCTAAAAATTATAGAAATAATACAAACGATGAGAATAATCTTACATCATCACCATCCTCATCATCATCGTTCACTTCAGACTTAGACTTATCAGATCCTTCTTCCTCCGAAGCATTCTTCTCAGTCTAATACACCAAAATGAGTTCAGATCAGCAACAAAAATATATAGATAAATCCAAGTAAAATCAGAATAGTGAAAAAATCAAAGTGACAGAAAAGTTATAGAAGTAATTACAATTCCCATATTGTAAGCACGCATTGTCTTCTCATACTCCTCCTTCAACTTATCAGCCTTAGCAATGAATGGAGCCTTGTCCTAAAATATACATAAATCCAAAAACGAATTTTAAAATCAAAACGCAAATTAAGATTTATATTAATTTTCTTCAGTGAAACAGAAGCGAAATCCTCACAGCATCAGAGAGAGCTTTCCATTCCTTTCCACCAGCTTTCCCAACCTATTTCAAATCCACCGTAAATCACGTTAGTAAAAACTCAGAATAACATTCAAAATTTCATAAAAAAGCAAATTCAACGGTAAAAACTAGATCGTGTTAGAAATCTTACCACAGCAACAGACTTGTTGCTTGGATTCTCCTTCTTAAACCTCTCTCTGAACTCAGACCTAAAACTCGCAAAACAAAAGTCATCAGAATCAAATCGAACTTCAATGGAACACATTCGTGAACAATTAGCACCGATTCGAACAATTTTAAACACCGAAGCTTACATGAAAACGAAGAAAGCACTTGGAGGCCTCTTAGGCTTGTTAGGATCCTTAGCTTTCTTCGATTGCTTAGTTCCAGTACCGGCGCCCTTGCGCTTCAACCTAACAAACAAAAAATCAAAAACGTTAACAAAAAAACTCAGATCTAACAAATTAACCTATGAAAAACACGAATATCGAAGTCGGAAGAAGAATCTAACCGGTTATCAGCAGGTTTGGCATCGGAAACAGCTTTCGGCATGGTGAAACGGTGGTGATTGAACTTCGAAGAGAGATAAAACGGTTAGAGAAGAAGAGAAAGGGTTTTTTGAGAGTGAAGATGAAAATGTGAGAAATGAAAGAGCGTGAGTGGGTTTTTGTATTGAGAAGGATAAAGAGGGAAATTGAAAATTGAAGCACGGGTTTGCGCGGGATAATGAAATATTTTTGTGCCACGTCAGCGATCCGCGTGCTTTCGAGCTTAGCTTGTGTTTTCTTTGTGAGAAGAAGTGGAAGTGTTTGAGGGTTAGAGGAGTTGTGAAGTGTACACGTGAGAGGGAGTACGTGTGGTATTTGAGAGAAATGACTCTTTTGGGTTTTGAGATTTTGGGAATTTACGAAGATGGTGTGAGTTTGATGCACCGCTACAAAGGGAATTTGAAGGCTACGCTCGTAAAATCGGTTTATCTAGAATGATATTTCAAGGAATTTTTTCCTGTTGCGCAAAATTATGTTGTTCTAAACTTCTACTTTCATGTCCTAATAATCAAATGATCAATTAAAAAAATGGTTGCATTCTAGATAAAAATAAATAAAATTTCAATTTTAAAAATATATAAAAAAAAATGATAAAATAATGTATTTATTTATTTATTTTAATTCATGTGATATGATGTATTATGGATTTGGGATCTAACGTCGAGGCTCGACACAGTTTCGATTATAATATTGACCTAAAAAATTATTTGAAATGATAAAATTTAATTAGTTTTAATTGATTTAATTATACGAGAGAAAATTGTAACTTATCATGGATTAATGATCTTAGAAATAATGATTGGATGAAACAAGCATTAGAGACACATTACCTCAAATTGAGAGTAGTTTAGGTTATCAACATTTAGGAAAACGGAGACAAGGCGACGTCTTACCCTTTAAGAAGTCATCGATTGGAGCATCAAAGTGTTGAGCTTAGTAACGCATAGATAAATGGGGAAAATCGAGGTTTAATGACAAGTTTGACAAGGGGAAAATCCAACGGCGGTGATATTTGTGATGAGAATAAGGAGCGGCATGTAGTGGTTAGGTTTGTCTTGGATATATATGGTTATGTGTGCTTTTGTGCAAAGAATATATCTCTGGATTTGTTTTATGTCAGATAAGGTTAGTCATAGTAATACTCACACGAAAAATCATGCGTATCTGAATGGGGCTCGTTTTTGTAATGGGTTGACTTTTATATTAATGAATGGTTTGGGATTGTTCTCAATTCCAAACAAAAGGTGTGTTATAAAAAATATTTTTCTAACAATCTCTAACACATATTTCTTATTGAATGAAACTAGTGTGGGTCCTACAATGTGTAAATAGATCTCACATAACGTGGTGAGACTCATGTGAGTTTCGTCCAATGAAAGAGTGGGTGTTAAAAAAAAGTATTGAAAAGAGACTATTCTTAGCATCTCACTTCCAATCAATAGTCTTTTAATCCACAAGCAATGAATGGCGCAAGAGCACACAGACAGATGATGTTGCAAAAAAAATGTTATCTCGCCTAAATCCATACTTCAATTTTTAGTTTTCCTCCTTTAGCCTCTAGTCTAGTGTTCACTAACAAAAAAAAACCACCACGGTCTCTTGTTCCTCAAAAAACCAACTTTACTCTAAAATTGTCACTCTTCAATTTTGTTTGTCAATCAAAGAGAGCTAGGGATGTGATTAAACCGAATAGACCTCCCTGTGATTTCTTCATTTTCATCTAATTTATGAAGTTGAATGTTGTTTGAATCCCTTGCATTAAAAAATACATGTCCTTTAACTTAGAAAAATAAATAAATAATTTAAAAAAATAGATCATGTTTATAAAAAATGACAACAATATCTTTTGTGTGATTCTTTATTTTAAATGAAGTTCTTCATGTCTTCAAACAACTGAGACAATGTCCGGTTTTTAATTCGTATGATGTACTATGGATTTGGGATCTAAAGGTAAGGCTCTTTGTCGATTGGATTATACTTTTGACCCCAAAAAATAATTTAAAATAATAAAATTTGATTAACTTGATTTGATTGGTTTCTGAAAAATTGAAACATATCATGAACCAATGACCTTAAAAACTACATTTAACTACAAACAAGCATTAGATAAACATTACCTCACATTAGGATTAGGCTACCAACAACGGCAAAAGGGAGAAGAGGCGTAATCTTGGCCCTCAACGAGTCATCAATAAAAGCGTTGGATGTTATGATCTTAACAAGGCATGGATAAATAGATCGATGTGCAATAAGATCTTGGTGTTTAATGAAAGATTTTGTAAAGGGGAAACCAAACGACGATGGTTTTTGTGACGAGAACGTGGAGCGGCGTATGAGAAATTAAGACTGCGTCGAATATTTAGGGTTCCGCATTCTTAGAGTTTGAGAATCAATCTCTAAACTTGTTTTTATAGCAAATAAGGTTAGTATTTGCAACAATGGCATGTGAGGCTGCACATGTTTGGATTGGGTTCATTTTTGTTATGGGACGACTTATGTTCAGTGAATGGTTTGGTTTTGTCCTCAATTCCAAACAATAGTGTTCCTCTGAAAACAAACATACTTTAACAAATGAATTCAACTTTAATATTTCGACAGTATACCAAATATATGAAAGTTATATTTGATTATTTTTATAGATACAAATCTTAACATAAAAATAGCACACCTTAAAACAAGGATGAATTTGTTCATTTGATTGTCGCACTTGACTCGTGCGACAACTGTTCTACTAGTCAAACTACGATGATTGTATGTCATTTAGTGTTTTTAGCAACAATTAAGAATTAGTTTTGGCTATTTTTATAAAGTATGCACGTGTTTTAGTTTAGTTTTTGTAAGAAATCAGCAAATTATATAAGGAAAGAAAAGATGAATAAAATCTTGAAACATGTCAAGTTCACCCATACCAAATAAATTTGTGGTCATGCGATACTTTTTACAATAATGTCAAATTAAAGTGATTTTTTTGGAATATAGTCATCACAAACATTTAAGTGATGTGAGGACAATAAATGCATAATTGCAGAGGAGTCAGCCATGGTCCAGTACGCGATGTGTGCTACGAGCCACACATCACGTAGAAAAAAGATAAACAGAAGTGCACATCTACTGTCCATTGTGTGACGTGTTCTATGAGCCACTCATCACACATGAAGAATGAACTGTGGAGTGACCAACCACTGTCTATTACGGGTCACAAAAAAGCTCATACATGTTGCGTAGAAACTATTTTCGAATTTTATGGTGTTGCATGTAACACCCTAAACTCTAAAATTGATAACACACACTCTATGATACAATCGTATAAAGAATTTAGATGTTACTTCTTCAATAAAACCCAACTATGCATACTACATATTTCCAAACATCGCAGCAGAACAATTATCATCTTAATAATTCATCAATAATAAAAATAAATCCTCAACTTGCCATGTCAACATGTCACATATCTCGTCATCAATACATAGTCTCAAATCTCAACAACAGTCACAAAGTAAAAACACAGACTCGGACCCTAATTAGAGCCTAAATAATAAGGCATCAAAAGCGATAGACGAGATAACATCCATGCTATCCTCAAGCAACTCACCAAGCAAAACAAATTATTCCTGCACATCGTCTACCCATTCGAAATAATAAGGCAGGTGGTCAACCAAACGACCACTGAGGGTTAGACATCATTCAAATCAATTAAAGCATAACCAAACATAAGCATTATGAGATTTCATGCATATCATATATACATACTCACCACTCATAAAATACTATCATTACATGAATAATATCATTTCTCCCATTATAGCATGTTAGCATATTCAATCTTTAATCAACGTTATCAACAAAAACTCATCATTTTGAGAACATAATCATACATGCAATTTTATTTTTCTTACATAAGACACACATCTCACATTTTGCATATAATTCATCTAATTCTCATTTATCGTAGAAATCACATGAACTCTTGCATAATCAACTCAACAATACAATAATTCATCTAATTCTCATATATCGTATAAATCACATGAACTTTTGTCTAATCAACTCAACAATACAATTCATCATTTCAAAAGTATAGGCAAGGAAATCATCATCACAAAAGAAAATCACTAATTCAAATACATATGATTCACCCTTCATCTCTATTACCAAAATAATCTTCATCAAGTAATATAATTCATCAAGTCAACAAATTCATATGATTCACCACATCACCAAATTCACCATGTTTCATCAATGCATCTAATCACCAATTCACATAGTCACATAGTTCACTTAAATCACCAATGCATATATTCACCAATACTTGATTACTTTACTCCACACATCAAGTATTTTATTGGTGTGATTTTTTAACGAATTCACAACACCGACAGTGTAAATTAATTAGTTGTATGTATAAAATTGTGTAAAATTGTTTCATCTTAAACTTTTTAAAATTAGGCTAAAATGTTGTTTTGGTCCCTTAATTTTATTTAAATTATCGTTGTGGTCCCATAAGTAATAAAAAGTCCGTTTAGATCATTCAACTCCTGCTCCGTTACATGTTTTGGTCCCTTTTGTTAGTTTAATTCAAAAAAACGTTAAGTTTTTGGTCCCTTAACTTATTAAATTAGTATTAGTTTGGTCCCTTAACTTAACGTTTGTTTGAATTAAT
>Ga0099826_10000880_pt1 | contig 16428 bp, 6 predicted proteins | sample Mtrugardesep15_FD_76830 | JGI IMG/M metagenome (GOLD analysis project Ga0099826, IMG submission 76830) | Root nodule microbial communities of legume samples collected from California, USA - M. trunc garden sep15 | ecosystem: Host-associated > Plants > Roots > Nodule | place: USA: California... | reverse complement strand
TTCTTGATAACTCAATCTTCAACTTTTTCTTCTTTTTCTTCTGTTTTTCAATCTTCAGCTTCTGTTTTTCAATCAACAAATCTCTTTCATCAATAACATCATCTTTTTCTTCTCTTTCATCCATTAACTTAAAGTAGTTACACCCTTTGTCACTCGAATTCCTGTAATTTCTACATCCCCAGAATTTCTTCCCACAATTACGATTCAAAGCATCAGTTACAGTTCGAATTACAGCTGCTTCTCCACACCTACAATTTGGTATTGACCTTCTTCTCAAATTAGACCCAACAGATCCAGATGCATATGACTGTTCATGAACCCATTGACTTCTTGATGTCTGGTTCGACATTTTAGGTTAAGCTGGTTCGAAATTTTGGGTGGAAATCTGGAGAATGAAGAAGAAAACAAATGGTGGAGGAGGGAGAAGGATCTCCCACGATGGAGAAGATGAGGAATTGTGAAAGAGGAAAAAAAACCCTAATTTTCACCAATCTTACCCCTTTTATATTGCTGACAAGGTTTGCCATGTCATCTAATGATAGGCCCACGTGTAGATATGACTTGGACAAAGTTAACGTTTTTTGAAAAAAAATAACGGGGAGGACCATTTGGGTAAACGGAGGTATAGTTAAGGGACCAAATTGAGACAGTTTAAAGTTAAGGGACCAAATTGAAATTCAAAAATAAGTTAAGGGACCAAAGCATGTATTAAGCCAAAAAAAAAACTACGACATCATTTTTTTTTCAAAGAGCTCAAAAAATATTTTTTGTAAAGGTTACAACTAAATTATAAATGTTCCTTGTAAAGAAGTTTATAATTTTTGCTTAAAAAAAGTTTATAATATTCAATATATATTTTTTCACATAAAATAATTTTTCTTGGCTTTCTTACATTCTAGAAAGAGAAAAATAAATAAAAATTCTAGGGTGTAGTATTGGCGTTCAGAATCAGAAGCACGCACTTTTTGAACAACCGTAGTTGAAGAAAGACCTATACCTATATCGAATCAAATTCCATTTTTTCTCCGATCTAAAGCCCTAACAACAATGGTCAGAGGATCGCTCAACAAACTCGTCTCTCGCTCCCTCTCCGTCGCCGGCACATGGCAGAATCAACAGCTCCGCCGTCTCAACATCCACGAGTATCAGGTCCCTCTCTCTCTCTCTCGAGATTCGTTTATTCATAATATGAAATCGTATGTTTATCGATGATGATTTTGTAGTTACTTTAATTGAATCTGTAATTTGTTAAATCTTTTATGTTTAATTAATCGATCGAGTTTTAAATTTTTGTCAAATTAGGGTGCTGAATTGATGAGCAAATATGGTGTTAACGTTCCGAGAGGTGTTGCGGTTTCCTCCGTCGAAGAAGTCAGAAAAGCCATCAAAGATGCATTCCCCGGTCAAAACGAGGTAATTCATGATTCTGTACACCATAATTCACTTCACACCATCAATTGATGCTCACTAAAAAAAAGGAATACTTTAATTGTAAAATTGTAAACTGCAATGCGTTTTCATGGCCTTTGTTATGAAATTTTTCATACTTGCAAAATGTCTTAATGCATGTTTGGTATCACGGCAGGTTTGTCAGAATTACGATGAGCTACGGTGATTTTTAAAGGTTATGATTTGTAGCTTTTACAAAATCACATGGCTCAGTGTGACTATGGCAAACCAACTGTGATACTGAACATGAGTGGAGAATTTTGACTGTGATGACGAGTGGTGTAACTGGGATTATTGTGCAGTTGGTGGTTAAGAGTCAAATTTTAGCTGGTGGACGAGGATTGGGGACTTTTAAAAGTGGCCTTCAGGGAGGAGTGCACATTGTTAAGACTGAGCAGGTTGAAGATATAGCTGGTAATGCATGATCCCTTTGTTATTTCTCAATTCAACATTCCTTGTTCTCATTTCATGTCCATGCCTTTCTATATAAGGTGTCTCTCCATTCATAAGTATTAATTTATTAAATGGCTAAATTATCTTTTTGGTCCCTTAACTATTTAATTTGTATCGGTTTGGTCCCCTAACTAAAATTTGATTTATTTTGGTCCTTTAACTTCTCTCCATTATATATTTTGGTCCTTTCCGTTAGGTTTTCTTCATTTTCTTCTGGATTTTTTTTGGGATTCTTGTTGTTGAATGTTGGACCAAAATAAATCAAATTTTAGTTAGGGGACCAAACCGATACTACCTAAATAGTTAAGGGACCAAAAATACAACTTAGCCTTATTAAATTTGAATTTAGAGAGGTTATTGGATATAATACTTGATAATTGGGATTTTTCGGTGATTTTTTTTGGCTTGGTCCTATTGCTGTTGTCATCGTCATTTGTCAATTTTTTTTTCTTCAGGGAAGATGCTTGGGCAGATACTAGTTACAAAACAGTCAGGTCCTCAGGGAAAAATTGTTAGCAAGGTGTGAAATTATTCAATATTGTATTTGTAAATATGTTAGCATATTTAGTATAGCCAAACAATTTTGTTCTCTAAAAATCGAAATTTTGGTGAAACAATTCAACAGTATCAAACTTCACAGATAAGTTATTTTTGAGTTGTTATTGTTTGTTTTCTATGTGAAATTTACTCCCTTTGGATCCCACCGTGGGACTTTTTTTCTTTACATGCAATATGTCTGTCGGAGAGGATAAATTGTTTCTTGCAAAACAGTACTCAAAAGTTTAGTCATTTTTTTTTGGACTTATCCTGCTGGTTGGACTGGTAAACTGGCCACCAGACCAATTTGGTCGTTGGATTTTAGCTTATGAACCGTCCAGCACTTGAAACTGGTAAACCGGTACAAATGGCATCGTTGGACTGGCCAACTGGATTTTTTTTTGAAAGTGGCCAACTGGACATTTGTTATCCAAGTTATACACTTAAAACTATTTATGGTATTTGGTAGGCTATCCGATTGTTATATCTGTATATACTTCCGTTAGATTCCAAGTGGTTTTTGTGTTGATCATAGAAGTAAATTTTCGTCAATTGGATATCACAAGCACTTTAAGAATTGCTCATGGTTTCTCGATTTTTCATTTTATTTTAATACGCATAAAGAATGACAACAGCTACTTTGTTTTATTGAGTATCATTCCATTTATATACGTAGAATATATATGCAAGGGGGACATATTGTTGCTCGATGATCGATTGTTTGACATCCATTGTCTGATTTTTTTACAGGTTTACTTGTGTGAAAAGCTGTCGCTTGTGAATGAAATGTACTTTGCTATAACTCTGGATCGTAAGACTGCTGGTCCGGTAAGTTTCCTATGTCAGTATATTGGCTTTAATCTACTTTATGTGATAAGTCAAGTACTCAAATTCTTATAACTTCTATATCATGTTCATTGTATGACTTATCTAATTTTGTTTCCTTTAAATTTGACCAATAATAAACTGCTATGTTGCTCATTACATTTTTTTCATTATACTTTTGCAGCTTATTATTGCTTGTAAAAAGGGAGGAACCAGCATTGAAGACCTTGCAGAGAAATTTCCAGACATGATTATTAAGGTTTGTTATTCTTGACATTTCTCTAGGAAGTATTCTTTGCAAGATAAGCCTGATGCATTCCTTCTTTCTAGTAGGTACCTGTTGATGTTTTTGAAGGACTTACTGATGAAGATGCTGCAAAGGTTGTTGATGGTTTGGCTCCTAAAGTGGCTGATAGAAATCAATCAATTGAACAAGTGAAGAATTTGTATAAACTTTTTGTTGATTCTGACTGCACTCTTTTGGAAGTAAGTATATGCATGTTTTAGTCATGTACACTTAAATACATATTCATCGTTTTTTAAGAATCTCTATAATGACAGTTAATTATCTTTCACAGATCAATCCCATGGCAGAGACAGCTGATAACCAACTAGTAGCTGCTGATGCTAAGTTGAATTTCGATGATAATGCCGCATATCGCCAGAAAGAGATATTCAAACTTCGTGATACGACACAAGAGGATCCTCGAGAGGTATAGTTACATGCTCTTTTATTTCTGTTTTATATTACACGGGAATTGAACATATGATCCCTAAACCCACCCCGTCATTACAACTTGAGTCCAGAGGTTTTCTAGCCAGCCCTGATATATTTTTGGGTTGGGTTCAATTCACATTTTGGGTAAGCCCAAGTCCACAATATTGTAGAACATCTTCATTAACAATCAGGGATAAATAATTATCTTTTTTGATTAATAACTTGTACTTCACACGATAATAACTTATATTGACGTACTTCATTTTTTGTGATATAGAGTAGCATACTTTTTTTTAATTTAAATTTCATAATGTTCAAATCTGCATGTTTTATTCAAATATTGGGTTGGCCCAGTTATATTATTTGGATAAGGTCTGTCTCCAAAATTGTCCTAAAAAAATGTTGGATTGGACTCCTAAACTTAGAGCCTAGCTTAATTAGCTACTTATGTTTATTTCACTGTACTCCGATGCTTACGATATCTAGAGTTTGTGCTTATGATACAGTTATGGAGTGAAGTGAGGTTCTATCTATATGGCAATACCAAGATCTCATCCTGTCTCATAAGCACCCGTAAACTTAGAGCCTAGCTTAATAAGCTAGATACATTTATTTCACTGTACTCCGATGCCTTTGATATCTGGAGCTTGTGCTTATGATACAGTTATGGAGTGAATTGAGGTTCTCAATGGCAATACAAAGATTTCACATGATGTATTTGTGCCTGATTATTAAAATCTTACTTTCTACATCCTTTTGTTTCATACTTTCTTATCCTCAGATAAATGACTAAATGCAACATTATTTGTGCCTTTTAACTTTTTTTTGGATCAGGTGGCTGCTGCAAAGGCAGATTTAAATTATATTGGGTTAGATGGAGAAATTGGCTGCATGGTGAATGGAGCAGGGTTAGCAATGGCCACAATGGATATAATTAAGTTGCATGGTGGTACTCCTGCCAATTTTCTGGATGTCGGTGGTGCTGCCTCTGAAAACCAGGTAATGTATTACAAACAAGATTGCTCTCATTTTGGTATTGGTCTTACATTAATAAGATTGAGATGATTGCTCTTATTTCTTCCTATATCACGTCATTTTGTAGTCTGCTTGGGCATTAACCTGAAATTCAAAGGGTTTTTATTAGAAGAGCATCCTTTAGTTGTCGCTCGTCGCTAGATATCACCTTCAATGATTTGGTCTCTGTCTTGAAATGTTTTTGTTCATATTTACTGTAATTATGTGAATCAGGTGGTTGAAGCATTTAAAATATTAACTGCTGATGACAAAGTGAAGGCGATTTTGGTTAACATCTTTGGTGGTATCATGAAGTGTGATGTTATAGCAAGTGGAATAGTGAATGCTGCAAAGCAGGTTAGTAAAGCTATGTTTTGCATATGCCAAAACAAAATTGACGCCTTTTAAAAACAGCTTTATTCTTTCTCCTACACATGATAGAGAATGAAGAGGGTATTTTTTTGTGCAGTTAACTTATATTAATTTTATCCTTATTAGCAGTTTTATATAATGGTTTTGTTTGGAACTATTTGAAGCAGTGTTATACAGTGGGTTTGTTTGGATCTATTTAATATTGAAAGTATAACATGATGTCAAGAAATGTAAATTACTTATATTTGATGCCTTGTGTGATTTTAATTTTGATCTATGACGAGGGTGTAGATTCTTGATATTGGCAAATTTCTATACAAGTTTTGAATTATTATTCACCATCTCATTTCGTTTTTTTTAAAAGCACCGCGGTCGGGATTGAACATTAACTTCTCTTGCTGTTATTTTTTAGGTTGCACTAAAAGTGCCAGTAATAGTTCGTCTTGAAGGCACCAATGTTGATCAAGGGAAAAGAATTCTTAAGGTAAATGTTACATTTATTTAATTAATGTAAACAAACCATCTCTTTTAAAAAGGAAGCAAGAATGTTTCAATTGTTTTGTAAAAAAATAATAATGTCTCAATTGCTCATTATGTTCATTGTGAATGTTTCAACAGGAAAGTGGTATGGCATTAATAACGGCTGAAGATTTGGATGATGCTGCTCAGAAAGCAGTGAAAGCTTACAAATGAAGGGTTAATTTCGTAAATTTTTAAAACAAGTTTAGTTACAACACTATTTTTCGAGTTACAAATTATTGACGAGAAGGGAATAGATGCAAGAAATCTTCTCATTGAATCAGCAGTGGCTATATTAAAGTATTTCCAATAAGTAAACGCTTTTCACATTATCGTTCAATTAGGTTTATGCATGTGATTGCTTGGCTTCTCTCTTACATTTCAAGATAGGTTGAGTTCTCGTTAATTTTTATGCGAGTAACATGAAAATACAGTCTTTCTGTTCGACATGATTCATCACGACTGCTTATAATTGAGGATCTTCAATTTATTTTGGTAGAGGGTTTCCAAATTTGAATGTTTAATTGGCATTCTAATGTAAATTTTTTACCTTCCATTTGGTTTCATTTTAATCTTTGATGTGCCAAAGGCGTCGGATGCCATCAATACTCCGGCAGACTTGTAACTAATTTTTATAATCACTTAAAATTAATTTTTTGAACTCATTTTAGAACTTGAAAGGTCTGTTTGAAAGCTAGAATATGAATGTCATTCTCAATTCTTTTCATTTTTTTTTCAAGGTTCAAGTTCATTTTGTTTTAATATAAAATAAATGTATGAGATATTTTTTATTTGGGCGCATTACTAAAAAGAAGTAAAAAGCTAGTACCAAAAAGAAAAAATGAAAGTCAAAAGCTAGATTATTTGAAATTTACTATATGAGTTGTGCCTTGATGACATTTGAAATTATCGACTATTGATGTAAGCATTTGCGTCATCCTGAACTTTCTAAGCTTACTGGTGAAAATGATTTGAGCAAAGCTTGCACAATTTCATTCTGATTCTTCCTAGGATTTTCTTTGTACAGCAACAAAAAATGTTGAGAACGAAGAAAATGATTTTTCAACGTATATAGTTTGTTGCCTAAAAAAACATGTATATTGTTTATTCAATTCAAACCTGTATGACATAAACTTTTTTTTTTGGTTGCAAAGGAAAACACATAAACTTGCATTAGCATATGTTTAAAAAAAAATTAATATCAATCAGCCTATCATTTAATTAGACTCAAGTGGTTAATGAACATCAATCAACAACAAATCTTTTGAAAAACACGAGTTTGAATCATTGACTAGACTTTACTTACTCTTCAATTGAACTTTGGTTTATTAGAATTCTTTTCCTCTATAATCAAATAAAGATGAAAGACGAATAATGATGAAAGACGTACTTGTTTTATAATAACAAGTAATATGACGAAAATAAGTATGTTGTAAAGATGATGTGTTGTTGATGTATCTGCTATCTAGTGTTTAATGAGTCTGCATGCATCATACCATTTTGCATAAAGATGAAAGACGAAAGATGAATGTATGCTCTCAGTAACACAACTCTGACATACATTATAAAGATAATACGATCCAGTACTGACATGTATGTGGAAGATAGGAAGAAGTGCATTGCATATGAGTTATAATGTGTGTAAATGATATGTGTTTAATGACGAATATGTGATATATGTGCTAATGGTAACTGTTATATGTGTTAATGAGATGTGACTGATGTATGTGCGGAAGATGTGTACCTGATGTATGTTAATGATATATAATCTTGATGTAGTGTGAATAAGTTTTGAATGATGATCAACGACAATATGACTCTTTATTTTATTAATGTATCCCAATAATTTATGTATTTTAATTGTTCTCTTGTAGAAAATAATGTGAAAACAACATAATATATCCAAAGAAGAAAAGTTATTAATGGTGAGTTTTTATTTTGAAAATAAAATTGACAAAGAAAAAGAACAGGTGTAAAAAAATAGTAGTGGATTGTTATGTATTTTTATTGGTTATATCTTAAGTTTATAGTGGATGGATGGATTTGTTGTTTCAATTTCTTGAGGATATTATACATTATACCTTATATTCTAGTTATTTTCCTTCCAGGAAATTAGGAACAAGCAACACCCAAGTAGCTATTGTATCCATTCATATGGACTTCATTCATCTAGAAATGACCTGTTAAAGATTAACTAAATTTAGCAAACTTCAAAAAGGTTTATTTACATGTCCTTTATACTATCATTCTCATTGTCACACCTAAAATTCCGATAAGCTAATGGTTTTGATTAACTATGAAAATCAACAGACAAATTTAACAATTTCCATCGAATCAACAAAACATTTTTGTTAGATTTGTCCCTTTTCTCACCATTGCCACCTTCATGATTCGTTTGTCAAAAACTGCCTTTAGTTTTTGAACCATTATTTCTCTCTTTTTTTCAAATAACAAAAGAAGCATAAAACCCTCTGAAGAAAAAAAATAAATAAAAAAAAATCTAGTCCTCTATTATGGGTTCTTTTTGGAGCATTTGTTCCATTCAAAGATACAAGTTTGTAATTTATTGTTGACCTTTCTATAGGTGGAAATTCCTCCAAGAAGGGTCTTTTTTTTCCTAATTGTTTTTGAGTCTCAAAGTCAATGTTGGGTTTTTCTCTTCCAGATTTTATTAAAATATTTACATATTGATAATTTTGTTAAAAGAGAAAATTCCAACTTTGAACATGTCCAGCAAGAAGGTGAAGGGTCTTCTTAAAGGCCTTAGATACATATCTCAAATATTTGGTAAGTAAACATCTCTTTCATGCAATTAATTTATTCTTGCATTTCTAAATCCTAATGCGTTATTTCTTTCAAAAAAATAATTATAATGAAAAATAACATTTATTGATTATTTGTTCTCTTTAAAAAATCTCCATTTTTTTTTATGTTAATTAAATAAGATGTAACTTATGCAGAAAATGAAAAAGAACAAGAAATACAAATTGGAGTTCCGACGGATGTAAAGCATGTGGCCCATATAGGGTGGGACGGTCCCTCCGTAAATTCTCCCAGCTGGGTAACTATATAAACTTTCTTAATTTTTTTACTGTTAATTAATGTTCAAACTTGTAGAATAATAAATTAACTTATCAATCTATGCTTTTACTAAGTTGATTTTCCTTCACAAAAGAAAGCATTTGGTGTTTTTTTGTTTGCTTTCAGATGAACGAATTTAAAACCACTCCAGGATTTGCATCAGCACCCATGACTCTTACGGGAGATGCTCAAACCAAAGCACAAGATAGCACTGTCACATGGACCTCTGAAGGTACCAATTATGGATAATTTTTCATTTAAACATTGTGTGTCAAATGATTTAAAAATTACTCCAAAATGATTTAGAATTACCGGAGTTCAATGTTAGTCGGAAAAATCATTAGTTACACTTTATATGTCTCTTGATCGAACTCTGATTTAGTAGTGTTAATTTTCCTAAGGAATCAGACAGTCTACATCCAAAGAATAATAAATGTGTTTTGGATGGTTAAACCCTAGACTTTATAATTATTTGAATTTATGTAAGGTCTATCAAATTTGCTTGTGTTGTGTCTATCTCTCTCAACACAACTTCATCCATTTTTTTTATAGTGTAGTTGAATTATATAGAATGGTCTTGCTAATCAGTGCCCTAAAGACAATGTTAAAGATTTCATTAATAGAAATTTTGTCTTGAAAATACAAGTCTGTATTTTTTATTTGGCAATAATTACACAACTTTTTGGTTAAAATAGTCGGAAGATAGTTGAACTTTAACATTTTCATTTTCTTTTGGTTAAAATTTTAATAATGTGCATGGGAGGAAAAAAAGTAACAAATGGGATTGATTGATTTGCACATAGATACAAAGAGAAGAAGTACAAGGGGTGTGAATTCTAAAACTCAAGGGAGGGATTTGCCTGAATTGCCAAAAGGATCTAGAAGGCAAATGAATAGTAACATCACAGATTCTCCAACAAGGGAAAGGACAAGGCAATCAAGAAGGTCATCAACCAACAAACAGTCAAACCTTAAAGATTCTTCAGATGGTTCCAATGATTCACTGATGCAGTTAGATGGGTCAGAGGGAGAAAATAATCTTCCAGAAATTCCCAGAAAGGCTCGTCGGAAGAAGACGAAAGATAAAGAAAATTCAAGTAGTGGATCATCATCCAAATTGAGATCCAAAGCACAGCAACCATCAGATCCTAATTTGGAGTATGAATCTCCATCTTCCAAGTCTAGGAACAAACCAAAGTCAATTGAAGAAAATGAGCAATATGAAAGAGGAACGAGTATAATATCTTGAGAAATTGAATTGTTGTTGTAATTTTATGCTACTAGTTAGAGTGTTGCATAGATATAATTCATTTCTTTCCAAATTCTAAATTTCAATGTGATTTTCTTAATTTGATTATTCTTTCTTTGTTTTTTAAATAGAAAGTCTTGTATTATTTACCCTTGCTGATATGTAATTGCTAACTAGTGCAACTTGTGTTCACTTTAATTTTCATTGATTTGTGTAAAGATAAATTGCAAGATCTTCATTTTAGTCAATGCAGCATTACAAATATAGAAATTTTACGTAAAAAAATCCCGTCCAATTTTCACGTATACATGCAGATGCAATCATTCTTTTAAAGAAAAAGATATTCGAAAAATATGGAGATGCAGGGGATCGAACCCTGTACCTCTCGCATGCAAAGCGAGCGCTCTACCATTTGAGCTACATCCCCAAGTTGTTGATTGGCATTGCTTAATTAATAATGAATACAAGCATATCGTTGATAACTACCATTTATATTTGGTTTGCGAGTTTCCATTTATTTGTTGGCATTGAAATGAAAGGAATCAAAGCAGCTTGATGGACAACAGGGATACACAAACATAGTAGTATATAGTACTCCCTCTGTAATGAAATAAGACTGCTTTTACAAGAACAAATAAGTTTTTTCTTCTTCTTTCTTTTTATGTAGTGCCAACTAAAAATTAGCATCACTTTACATCCAATAATTTTAGTCAAAATCCTTAAAAAAAAAGCCAAAAGTGCGAAATCAGTTTTAGCATTACTGATTTTTGCACTGAATTAGTTTGAATAAAAAGTTGAAGGTCTTAGATTCAAATCTGAACAAAAAAGAAAATATTACCTTCAAAAGTGATAAATAAGCCAAAACCTAAATTTACAATCAAATTTTATTCTAAGTTTCTATCATAGCATGGATACGATAAAATAAAATAAAATAAGAAAAATGCATATGAGTGTCCTTGAGACACTAATTAAAAAAAAAAAATATAGAAATATGTGTAGTCAAACTTTTGAAAGTCTAAAAAATACTTTTTTTAATACAATTTTTTTGTTTCCTTAACTACTGCATCAACGGCAACATAATGTTATTTTTTCTCTATAGTCATAGTCAATATCGCTATAGTCAACCGCCTCACATCCTTTTGAGTCTTGAAAATTTTGGAGTTGAATCCTACCAATTTCTCAAAATAAATGGATATCTCCATTTCTATAGTTTTGAAATAAATAAAAAATATAAATGCACACATTTTTAGAATTAGAGATATTAATTGAATATTTATACACAAAAACTATAGTAATAGAGATGTCCATTTATTTTAAGAAATGAAAAGGATCTTAACTCAAAAATTAGATGAATCAAAGTAGTATCGTGTGGCCACAACTTTAAGCTAGAACTCCAAAGCATTCTAAACATGAAATGGAATGTAGAAATAATAAAATAGATTAGAATTAATGTTTATATGGCCAAGTCTATGGTGCATAAGGAAGATATGTTTTACACTTTGCAAATAAATCTCACTATTAAATTAAATATAATTTGATTTATTAATAAAATTATAGAAAATAAACTTAGAATAGCTATTTGTATATCCACGTAACGCGAGAAATTGCAATGCCCTATTAAACGGAGAAAGGACTTAGAACCGGCTTAAGAGACTTAACTTGTATTACAAGTTATATCAATTCACTTGTAAGAGCTTACTCTAGCCAGAAGGGAGCACTGAAGAAGCTGAAGGTTCTTGATCTGAGTCATAACCAATTCACTTGATTTAAGCTACAACAATCTTGACGGGTCTGTTCCTGAGGAATTAGAGCTTTTGGAGTTTGCTAATGAGATTAATTTGGAGAACAACAATTTGAGTGGTAGAATCACTTTCTCAACTAGAGTTGGACTGGAAATATAGGGCTCTGTTTGGCTCAAAGGCTTTTATCTTTAACTAGTATTTATCTAGTTAATTAGGTTTTTTTACTATTAATGTCTCGTTTGTTTCGCTTGTTGTGTGACACCTGAAATTGCAGAAATGTAATTTCAGACATTTAATCAATTTTTGTTTGTTTTCCTTCTTTGTATTGTAAAAACCTTGGGCCATTTAAGAACTTAATGAAAAAGTACTTTTTTTTTTAATAAACCTATTGTTGCACTGTTATTTTCTAGACTATATTCATAATGTAATTTTTACGAACTTCAATTCATGGTCAAATTAAAGTCAACTCTGATAATTGTATGAATGCGTTTAAAACTTGCTTTGCTTTGCAATCCATAACATTACTAATACTACTAGTAATTTGTTTTTGGAAATTTGAATTAACACTTTGTTTGGTTGGAAAATGATAGAGGGAGGAAAGAAAGACGAAGAAATGATTGTATAATAAAGACGGAAAAAGAGTAGATAGTGAGAGGGAAAAATGTCTATTTATGTACATGTGTGAATAAAAAAATGTGTGTAATAATAATATATGTGTAGAAATAACATATCTGGTCATGGTTAACCACAATCAATTTTTCTATAGTTGACCCTCTCATCATCCTTCAGTCATAAAACATGAAAAATTAGATAAATAAAACACGTCTCCATTAGTTTAAGCTAGAATTCCAAAACAGTATAATCATGAAACGAGATGCAGCTATAGTTTTGTCATGCAATACATTCATACAATGATATTTTGGTTTCGTAATAATTCAACGTCTTCTTTCAATAGGTCACTCCCTTCATATATCAAGAGTATCAACTAAGAATTTGGCTTCCTTTTCAACTTGGATTTAAGATAATCAAAGCTAACATAAAGTTAAAAAGTAATAAATAGTATACATGTCTACAGAGCAAAATTACGTTTAGATTATGAGAATTTCATACTAACAGTTCTAAAAAGAACAATATTCAAAGGAAACATTTGCATGAAATATTTAATCCATGCATATGATTTTTTTTATTTTTTTGAGTAACGCATACATATGTTTTTATTATAACCAACAGTTATTTAGACATCACGATAAGGATCAAACCCTTCCAAATCAAATAAAGAATTTTCAACCTTTACTAACCTAATCATAAAGGCTCCAAATCAGATTTCATCTTGTCTTGTTATAACTTAATCCATATTTTAGCTTCGACAATCGTGAGTATCAATAATCAAAATAGCAACAATAATTCTTGTTGCTCTATACGAGGAAGTACACCTTATATTTATACAACATCGCAAAATGAAGGGAAAATAAACAATTGTCTAAGATGTTTCATCTCAATGCTAAAAGTTTAACTTGTAATTCACGTTTCATCAAGGATAACTTCCCCTTCTCTATTTTTTTGTTTAAAAGAAGAAGAAAAATACAATAATAATTGTATTCATCTCATAATTTATAAAGAAAAAATCAAAAGCACTGGAGTGAGGGATATTTACAGTAGCTAGCAAGAAGATATATGCCTTATTTTATAATATAGTAAAACTATTATTCTCTCTTTCATTTATATAATTTTTGTATGAGACTGAAATGTTAACAATGTAATGATGTATGTAAATTATCACAAAGAAAAGTATGTAAATAATTTTAGAACTGATTTACTTTGACGGTGCAAAACTTTTTTAAGTATACATTCAATCAATTCAAACAATATTGAATTTTGTGAAAATATTTTAAGAACTGACTTATAAAAATAATAATATAATGTGATTTAATTGGATGTACGTGCAGGAAAAAAAAATAACGCTGTCAGAACATAGAAGTTATTCTCGTTTAGAAGATCAACGAAGTAGTCCCCTTAAACTTAAATTAGTTAATAAGAGACATTGCATAATATATATATATTGACCGAAGTTTTAATCGCATGCACAACAGTTATTCGCCTTAAAAAGTGAATTTATAGCCATACTTGATAAAAAATAAAATAAATCAATGAAGTATAATTACCTATTTTAAGCCATTTTGACTTCCTATATATCTCATTCTAAATGTAATAAACACTTAAAAAAAACATATTAAATTACAGTAAATTAATTTTTTTCTTGCTTTTATTATTTTGGTGAATATTTTTTTTCTTGCTTATAAACACACATATAAGATATGGGAGGACCAATAAGCATTTGTTTGATTTTGTGTTGAAGTTATGTATAAAACGGCCATAAAATGTGGGCAAGGAGATGTGGATGGAGTATATTGTTATCCTAACTTGAATTAAAACATTATCACTCTCCTGGCTTAATGTAAATTGTAAAAATCATCTTGATATTATTTACTATAATAAATTGGAGCTTCACTAGTAAAATGCATGCAGCCCTCAAACATTATGTGTCGTATTGTTCATTCTCCATGCACCTCCACCTGTCCTCTCTTCAATATCCGTATTTTTTGGAATCTTATATCCTCCAATGCGCCCTCAATCATTTTTACCATTACTATATCCATCAAATTACCGAAATCTTGAGACAAAATAAAGGTCAAATTTGTAATTTAACCAATTAGAGCCAGTACGTAGTTCTCGTTTGGAATGATCAATAAACTTCAAATTGTCAGGACACATAAGTCTCTCGTTGGGAAAGAAAAAGAATGATAGTTTCTGATTCATATAAGCACTTTTGGCTCAAAGCTTTTATCTTTCTCTAGTTAATTAGGATTTTTATTATTAATGTCTTGTTTGTTTGAATTCCCTCAAGTCACCTGAAATTGCAGAAATGTAATTTCAGACATTTAATTACTAGTTTTCTTTATGTTGTAAGCCTTGGGCCAATTAATTACAAGTTAATGAAAAATCTGAGCATAAGCAATTACTATTTACTACTTTTTCTTCTATTCAGAACAATTTCAATTTGTTACTATTTCGTTGGTCAATTTTTTTTTTATTTTTTTTTATTTCTTGCGGAATTACCCTACTTAAATTGTTGCAGTGGTATTGAATGCATAGTGTAATTTTTGCGAACTTGAATTGAAGCTCAAATTAAAGTCAACTGTAAAAATTTGTTTTTGGAAATTGGAATTGAAAGTTAAAGAAGGTTAATAATAGTAGTACCAAGTAACTAATCCTAAACAATGTAGTAGCAATATTTTATAATCATAGGTAATGAGTAGTTACACTATCAAGAGCAAATATCGTATCAGAAATGCATTGGGATAAATGGCTATGCTAGGTGCAGTATAATACAGGTTCATATCATATGGTCACACTACAGTAGCACACAAGAATGAATAAGGCTTTTTTCTTTTCTTTTTTGTAGCACGAAAAATATATTTAATCCAAACTAGCATCATTTTTATATCATGTATCAAACTAGCACCAATACAATAATAATAATGGTATTCATATCAAACTAGCAAGAAGAAATATGCCTTATTTTTTCATAATGGCTGCATTGCAAGACAATCCCAATGCAAAGTTTGGTACGTAGTACGTAATGTTCAATTAAAATCATGTATGGAAAATTATTCTTTCGTGCTTGCACTATACGATAATACATGTAACATAGAGTATTACTATTTCTTTAAGATCAATGAAATATAATTTAGCTATTTCTTGCTTTTATTTATTTGTGAATATATTATTTTTCTTGCTATATACACGGACATAAGATAGAGTATCATTGTCAATAAGCATTTGTTTGATTTTGTGTTGAAGATTTGGAACAAGATTTTGTGTTGAAGATATGTAACGGTTATAAAATGTGGCCAAGGAATAACATACTCCCAATTCTTTCTACCAATTCTCATACATCTTCGTGTACCTGCTTGTACTTGCAAAAAAGTATGAGTAATGGATACTAGGGTTGAGTATCGTATTCTCGGGTTTAGACTGATTATTAGATGCTTTGAGAATGCTCCCAAGGATGGTATTTATAGCCTCCTATGGGCTTGGATTAAGATTACATAGCCCCCAAGCAATAGGGGTATTTAGGTATTTTAGGCGGTTTCTAGATAACTCTAGAAGCTGTTGAGGCGGCGCCCTAAGTGAGGCGCGCCCTAGGTCCTGGAGACCCTCCGGAGGGCGCTAAGGCTTCCTTGGAGGGTCTAAAATCCCTTCTAGAGGTCCTTTAGGTCCTTAGGAATATTATGACGGTCCACAACCCCCCCAAGCACGAGCCTTGGAACAAGGCGAAGTGGTTGATATCTGCTGTTTGTTTTGAAATTTTGTGGCTGCTTGAATCACCACTTTGTTTCATTTTTTGAATAGTATGTCATATTCTTGAGAGGTCCCGCCTAGGGCGCTTTATTCTGTCTTCAGAGCCC
>Ga0099826_10000879_pt1 | contig 16428 bp, 5 predicted proteins | sample Mtrugardesep15_FD_76830 | JGI IMG/M metagenome (GOLD analysis project Ga0099826, IMG submission 76830) | Root nodule microbial communities of legume samples collected from California, USA - M. trunc garden sep15 | ecosystem: Host-associated > Plants > Roots > Nodule | place: USA: California... | reverse complement strand
TTAATAGAATTTGAACGGTTATATTAGTTGACAACCCAACCAAATTGAACCAATACTCTTCCTAAAGAAAACTCAACCAATACTCTTCAGTTTTCTAACCAAAATATGATTTTTTATTTTATTTTTTATAATGCCAAGACATGAACTTTAATTGAAGAAAAATGGTGATTAAGATATGAAAGGAAAATGCATAAGAAATTGGATACAACCAGACAGACTCAAATGGTTGCGTTGCGTTGCCTAACAGGTGGGTTATTAGTCGTGTGGACCACACGAGTTTGTTTTCTAAAGGATGATTGATTCCACTGTTAGTCTTGTGAACCCAAAAATTAAAATAAAATTAAATGCTGTCTGCCAGCGATTATTGTTGAGTAATGAAACTTTTTGCTTGGTCAATAGATTGAACGTTTTTTAATGCATTTCACTTAGTTACGTGATCTACTGATCTACTCCGTAATTAAGCATTGGTAAAGAGTTTACGTCAAAAACAAAATAAAAAAACATCGGTGAAGATGGTCATTTTTCTTGAATTGATACGATTTTCAATACATGATTTACGTTGGTATCTTTAGAGCATATGTTAACATGTTTATATTATGGTCATATAATTTTTTGTCAAAAAAAAAAAATGGTCATATAATTTATTCATTTATTTTGTTAGTGATAGTAGAAAATATCCAAAATAATTAGAGGTATGTCGGTAAAAAAATTCAATAAAATTAAAAATTCAAATGGTCTTGTCTAAAAATGGACAACTAAACTTTTTAAAGAGACCAATTTTAGTTTACAATAATCTGTAGTTTCTATAACCTTCCTTCACCCTTTTATTACACTTATTCTTATAAATGAAATTTGATTACTCTTGGCAACAAATTATATAATGTTTATTTTCATTCAATTGTTAATGTGGACAGATTTGAACATAGACCGGTAAGATATTTTCAGTCCCTGTTTTAAATCTAAACTGCTTTTGAAAATTTCCATTACACATTAGAATTTGAAATATCAATTTGTAAATTTTAAGATTCCAGTTATAGCAAACAACTTTTGTTCTTTTTACACTAAAAATTATGATACGTACTTTTAACTCGGGCTAGAGTTTAAAAGTTGGGAAATAAGCAATGCACCAAGTTCTAAAGTCAAAGTAGGAGTTTAAATTTCAAGGGTAGAGTCCAAAACACGGTGCTTTCGGTTACCTTGCTAATTTGCAGTTGCATCTGAAGATATTTTTCAACACCAATGACTTGGACTCATTTCGAATAGTAAACCAAGAAACTATTCCGTTTACTAAATTTTAATTAAAATAAGACGATGATTAAGACTTTTTTACTGTTTATTTGGATTCTCATGAGCTACTTAGATCCCCACGGAAAATTCTAAACAACAAGAAAACGTTTTATGTTTTGTTTAATCGTTGCTAAATTCAATTAATAGCTCGTGTTGTCCACGAAGACTTAGAATCTGTACCATATTCAAATTTACGATTTTTTTTATAAAAATTACACTGCAGCAAGTCTTCAACCCTTCATTGCAAGATTATTCCTTACGCTATGAGTAAAATAAGAGGCCCTTTCAGGAATTTCAAAGTCTATAAACATTACATTGGTCGTGCTGGAATTAGACTTGAATCGCTTGAGCAATATCTTGATCAATTGGAGCCTTCTGAATAGAAAAAAAAATGCAATATGAAGGGAAACTTCACTAAAATCGGTGAGCATCTGATGGAGATTAATCATCGGTAATATCAGTGCATACTCGACACTAATAACATGGTTAAAAACAAATTTTAAAGTCTTTTTATTGAGGTCAATGCTTTCAATAAATTTCATTTGACTTTCTATTCTTTAGTTCCCTCTCTTATTATAAGACTCACTCACAAAATTCACGATTATTAAAAAAAGTATGAAAGTGAGAAAATCATGAGAAAAGAATGTTTGAATGATGATAAATTTTAAAACATTCTCCGTTTTTCCTAAACTTAACAGTGAGTTTTATACCGGTTCATCCCTAAACTTAACAGTTATGTCAGGTCAATATTTCCTTAGTATAGTCAAGGAGTCCACAATACTTCGAACTGATTACTCGCACTAAGGTATATCCATATCTTTTCGACAATACCTTGGATTTATTTCTACAAAGATCAGACTTAACTAAATCACTTTGTCTTCCTAAAGCCTTACTATAATTTAGCCCTTTGAGGAGTTACAACAGTGATAAAATACTTAGTTGTTTGTGTACATAGTTTACTCTCGCAAAAATGATAATACAATTTCTATATCGATACAAGTATGTAACTTTTTGATAGAAAACATGTGACAAGGAATAACTATTTTGATTACTTTTCTAATGTGTTTCTCTCAAAAAGATTTAAATGATTCTCGATATTTTGAAGTGTTTCTTGCTCTGCTCTTTTACTTGTAAATATCTGAGACGTGCTTTCTTGTTCTACATTGCTGAGTGTTGAAGAGTTGCTTATATAGACAAGTATAATTTAATCTTTGCAACACATATTTCCTTGATGTTGTAGTCATTGTAGTGTTGTGTCTTTGATGAATATTTGGGACATTGAAAAGACTTGTGATACGAAATTAGCATGTATTAGATCTTTGCTTTTATCATGTACATCTTTTGATATTATGCAGCATAGCATGTATAGCTTGCTACATCGTACCTCGTATACTTTATGCCATATATCCTTATGTTTGAACTTGACAATTTAGGAGGGAAAACCTTATTAAAGAATAAATGACCTATTTTGCATAGGACAAGCTTCAAAAGGATCATAGTCTTGGACCTTCTTGATTTTACATCAGATACCGATGAGTAATTGATTTTTGCATTTAGTTGATTAAAGGCAAAACTATCTCTTGTAGGCGCTTTGCTAGTCTTCCTTGATGTATAAGAGACAAAACTTGGTTGATTAAACTCTTCGCTACATGTCTTGATATACCAGAGGAACAGCTTGGTTGACTAGACACTTTGTATATTAGATGATTCCCTTGTTTTCTTCACGCGTTAAACGTATGATAGATCCTTTAAATGTCTTCTTACGCATGAAACAAACATTATAGAATAATTTGTTCTCTTATACATTGTGATCATCATAACCAAAATTAAAGATCATTGTTCTTTTAACTTCATTTTGGTCATTTTTCTATTGCTTAAATATATTTTATCTCTCTTACAAGTTTACCCCAAAATGAACGAATCAAACCTCAATTTTTCCAAACAAATCCAACTCATTACCGCAACCATTGACCCATCCAATATTGCACCCTTACATCTCTATCCAACATTCGAGTACAACTACAAGCCATGTGTATCCAATAATTTGATCTTGCACACTCATAGACATTGAAGTAAATCTTTTACTCATTAAATTGAACAACAAATCTTTGACAATATATACAAAGGCAAGGCTTGTTTCTTAAAAATACATATAGTTCATTACGAATAAAAGAAAAACTAAAGTGGTATCCCTCTGAGTTGATCAATATTATCAAAATGACGAAGTGATGAAGAACAAGAGTATCCTAACAATTTTAATTTGAGGATTTTACTTTCTTTTTTTAAGGAAGGATTTTAATTTTATTAAAAATATTCTTTTGAAAACATATTAATAATTTATTTTTCATTAATGTATAATATTTTTTTTATTGGAGACTCTATCCGCAAATGTCTACGATATAAAACCCATTAAAAAATCTCACTAAAGAGGTATCCTTGTTTAGATCTTAACCATTGATTTGTTTTGTATTACATCAATGGTTAACATTACATTTAACTATGATGCACGACGAGTTTGATCACTTGTGTTTTAATTACCACTTTAAAATAACTAGGCTAGGAAAACATTGACCTCCATTGGCTTTTATAAAATTAAAGTTGTATTTAGTATTTACGTGATTAATCGATATAACTCGGTAATTTGAGATTGATCAATTCATATCATACGTTCGTCATTAAATTACTACTAAATAACATTCACTATTAGATTAAGATGAGATGACAAAAACTAAATACTTTGACACTACACCGTAAAACAAAGGGTAACTTGAATGCAGAAAAACATAGTTAAGAGAATCAATAATGTAATGAAATTTTTAAAGTGACCATAGAAGAATTAATTTAAATATTTTTATAAATATAAATATTATTCCTTAAAAAATATAGATATAAATATATATTTTTTGTGGTTTTTACGCTAGACATACAACAAAAAGTAATGAATTTTATTTTTCGATTATCATGTTATTGATTTCAAGTTTTCATCTTCGTCAGAGAACCTATAGAAACTCTTCAATTCCAACCAAATTTTATTGATTAATAAGAGTTAGAGATTAAACCTCAAATCATTTGTTTAACAATGCAAGTTGTATATCATTTGAACCAAATTCATTACTCGTAAAAGTTTTGGACCTTTCACTACCAAAAAAATGTTTTGGATCTTCTTACTACAACTTTTTTTTTTTTTTTGACAAAGCTTTTAAACTTTTTAAACTATATATTCGCCTCAAAATTTATTTTATCCAGCAGTAGCAATTATTTTTGTGGGCTCTAATGGAGCTTTATCTTGAGTTAAGCTATCCAAACCTGCTCAATTTTATATGGACAGTTGGACACTACTTTCCCCTTTCGTAGCTACTAAAAACATCGTCATATCCCCTTTTTAGAAGTGTGTCTATACATACCACACAAATTATTCGAGGAGACACGGACAAAATTTGGTATTGTTTTAAAGGAGTCTTATCATCACACTCACACCCTCTAACTTATTTTTCACATCACACTCCGGCTCTTATTGCTAGTTAATTCGAATGAGTTTCACTTAATTAGACACACCTGCATACAAATGTAGTGAGACTTATTTGAATTTTATCAATTAAGAGAATATATGTTGAAAAATTGCTAGTGTAAAACACACTTCCCTGTGGGTGTTGGGAAAAGCAGTCCTATTTCATAGTAATCCACAATCAATTATATATGCATAACACTAAACCCAACTCCCCAAGTCCGCTTATAACAGTACTCCATCTGGCATCCACGTAACCTCTCTATCACTACACATTTAAATAGTAACCCATAGTGTGATAGTTCTTTGGGCAACCCTTGTGGTGAGACAAGTTTGAGTTAGAAGTTTTACGCTCTTTATAAAAGTGAAGGTTCAACACTTTATAAATTAGATGTTTTATAAACCTAATATCTTAAAAAATTGGATAAAGATGTGAGTTTGCAACTCACTTGTGTGAATGCTTTTAGTCCAATATGGATGATCTAGGGCTCCTCTCACAACCAAACAGTGATATCAAAGTCGTTGATGATCGACTCCTTTTGTCGAAAGTCTTCCTGACAATGACGGTCAGACGTTGTGTCTCGTTGATGTGGTGGGTGTCAACGGCGGTGCAAGTGGTATGAGGTTGAAATAGCTCATGTTTCGCTTGTGTGGTTGCTCTTGATTCAAAGTAGATGATCTTTCAAACTCCCTTCATGACCCAACACTTTGTCGTGCCCTTTTATCGCATAATGAATCTCTTGTTAGGGTGGTGGATGTGGAGATTAAATTGCTCAGAGTTTCATGATAGTTGAGATAGGACAGGAGCATAAGTTTATAAATGGAGATAACTTTCTTACAAGTCAGTTTTGTAAGGTTGAGTTAGATTTAACCCAATTTTTTTTTTGAGGGAAGATTTAACCCAATTCTTAGGATGTCATTAGAGCCTATCTAAAATACAATGGACCGCCTGCTATAATGTCATCACTATCATGCCACTCGAGTGGGCGTGAAATTATATGCGAAGAATCTCACATTTAATAGGATATAGTTTGAGCATATACTTTTAAGTGAGAATAATTTGCACCTTAGAAGTCGGTTTTGAAAAGTTGATTTAGGAGATTGATGAAACCATAACTTTAGAGAGGCCAACTAGGTGACCGATCAATGCTTTAACTAACTTCAATTTTTTACTAGATATTCTGATTAAGATTTTATATATTGCTCATGATTTTCTGTGTGCCTCTCTTGGGAGACTCCTATGGGGCTTGGTTCCATAGAGAATTTTAGTTTCGCTCTTGAGCCTTTTATCCCCATTTATTCATGAAAAAAATAATAACAGTTGCACACTGCGCAACCTTTTTCAGTATCTTAAATACAAATTAAAATTTTAGAAATTTAGACTACAAGAATAGACCATTTTCATCAACTCATAATATTTCTTGTATTTCCATTTCCCAGTAAAGGTACACTGTTCTACACAACGAAAACATAACTAATTGCTACATCAGGTAAAGTAGCTCAATCCAAAATGAACAAAACACAGTCCAAGAATGTAGAAACAAAGAAATTTCCCATTCATAAAAGAAAGAAAATCTTAAAAAAAGAGCATAGACAAAAAAAAAGCAACTATTCCATAGTAGCTATTGCAATTCTATGAAACATATACAACAGAACAGAAAGATTGAGCAAATAAACAACTTTCTGCCCTAAATCATCTTAGGTTGCTTACACAATACTCAAACACTATTTTAGAGGTTGACTCATGTCAAAGTTTTACTTTACTGTTAATGTTGTGGTTGATAAAGCTTTGATTAAAGATGATCGAGGAAAGCAATGTCTTGATGAACCTTGAGGACTAGAGGAAGCATCACACCTGCTGGACTGACTTCTGATTTTCCTCTTTTCTTTTTCTTCAACCTTGTCGGATGTATCTTGCCGAACCTTTGTTTCATTTAAGCCAGGGGGAAGAACGCAGTTGCAGAATAAACCTTCATATATAATTAAGGAGAATGTCTTACAATTAGAATTATGAAATGCTTGCTAGTTGTTTCACTTGTTTACAAGGCGCAGTATAGTAATAGAATACCAATCACATAAAACAAGTACATAAGTAAAAGCTGTTACTAATTCAATTCAAGCATTTGTTTGTAGAGGGTTTTGTTAAACACATTTTGACAGCAGCTCTTTAAAATCGAGTCTGAAGCACAGTGATTTGTATTTGAATTATCATAATGAGAAAACAAATTTTGATGTAAAATTTAGTATGAATTTTCAAACTAGCACAAATGTCTTTGTCTTTTTTGGTACAAAGTGTCGGCCTTGGGACTAACTATAAGACTGTTGTGACGTGTCTAAGTGTGAGTTAAAGTCCCATGTAGGATGGAAGAGTTGAGGTTGACCAACATATAAGTTAGATGATCGATAAACTCAATGCTTTAAGGTTTTGGACGAAGATGTGGTATCCAACCCACTTGTCTTAACCTAATTGATGATCTTATCCAATGAGGTTCCCTCTCATGGCCCAAGAGAGAGTAGTCTTTACTCATGTGCTTAGGTCGCAACTTAAAGTTATGTGTCACTCTCTAAGAGAGTAATCTCTACTCACGTGCTTAAGTCGCAACTTAAAGTTCTTTGTCACTCCCCAATCCCCACGAATGTGTTAACCAACTAAGCCACATTCATTAGTCTATCTAAGGTGTGGGGGGGAGATTTAACTTTTATTCAATAATAAGAAAACATCATTATTTTCTTAAAATAAATTTTGAAACTACGAATATTTCTAAATATAGGAACGCTGGTTTCTAAATTACAAAAGTGAAGAAAATCGATACCAACCTATGAAACACAAATACAGACATGGGCACCATACGTGACATGGACACCGACACATTGACATCGCTAATAATTCGGTGTAGTTATGCGTGTCGGTGTCGGGCACGACACGTGTCTAACACCAGGATGCGCCTAATCCGAAGAGTGCCAACATGTAAAGTTGTTCGATAATTGGACAAAGAATTCTTAAGATGGTCCTTAGGGGGTGGAAATAGTAGATATCATGGTGAAACCAAACACGCAAATACAACAATTGATGCTTGCAAAGTTGTTAATTTCTAAACGTGCTATTCTTAACAATAAAAATGAAGGAAAAAGCTTGCAAAGTTTACAAAAAAAAACTGATATATTACTTACCAAGTCTCGCAAGTCGATTTACCCATCGAGGAATAGACTTTCCAGTTAATTTGTAACAAACATCATCACAGAAATGGTTGCAATTTTTTGAAATAAGATGATACGAATTTCCGGAGTACTCTTGAGCTAGTTTCTCCATAAATACCCGAATATCTTTTGTACCCAGATCCGTTGTACCAATAAAAATCGATTTTCTAAAAGTAAAACCGGGACAGTTCTTGGGTTGCACTTCAAAAATCCCTGTTGTGTCATTCTCATGTGCTCCAAAACCATATTCAACATCATGAACTGCAGAACAAAACAAAAAATTAAGAATTAAGTAAAGTACTGTTTTTGTTTTAATCAACATTAGTTTTAAGGTTAATTAATGAAATTAAAAAGTACTCGGTTTGTTTACCTTGAACTCCTGAATGGTAGACACCAAGACCAAGCCAATACGCATAACCGTTAATGGGTGTGAGATCATATACGTTAAGATAAACAGGAACGGTGCCTGGTTTTTTCTTCCTAGGACCTGTTACAAATTTAAACAACATTGTTATGTTGTTGTATATTTTGATATTGGCTAGGTTGTGCTCAAGTAGTGTGAAATGAAATTGGAAGGAGAAATTGAATTATGAAGGGTGTGAAATGAAATGAAAGAGTTGTAATATTTGTGGTCAATTATGGAGGAAGAAGAAGAGCCAAGAAAAAGAATAGTAGTGGGAAATAGTATATGGTATGTGACTGTGGATGGATGCAACATGTATCGGTATCCACCGGCGGCCGAAAGTGTCTACTTTGCTTCACCCACCTTCCACTTCTTTTCTTTTTATTTTTATTTTATTGTAAATTGTCATAACCATAATAATTGTTCCTCTCGTGTCCCTGTCTTTACTCTATGGAGCATGGACTACCTTTTTAAAGTACTATACTAGGAGTAGCATTTAACTCCACAGATATAATTAGGGCCAGATTTCAGTAAAGAGATGGACGTCATAACAAGCTATTGAAACTGACTTCATTTCTAATTACTTCTCATTAATAAACATCATTTTATTCAAAATATAGTACAATATTATAATTACAATTCAATAGTAGTTGATATTATAACTTATTATTTTAATTATTGATCAAGGTTGGTCATAAAATCCAACATTTTAACTAAGTGTTGTTTTAGTCCATTCATTTTTAATTTTGAAATTCTTTATTTTAGCAAATTAAATTCAAATTTCTAAACTATTTATTTTACAAATTTCAGAATTTTTCTCAACCGGTTATATTTTTGCTCAATTTTATAAGGTGTCTTCTTCACGATATGTCAATGTTGTTTTGAATGATAGAGACTAAATTGATGAATATAATTTAAAAAATCGTTAATTTAATCTCTACCTTGTTAATATTAAATATTAAATTAATTCCTTCAAAAATTAAATATTAAATAAATAAATTGTATATGTTTTTCAATAACAACTTATTATATGTAGATTCTGTGTGCACTTGCGGCTGGATTGAAGAGAGAGTCGTACTCTTTAAGAACTTGATTGCTGTATAATAATCCTACTTACTACTATTTTTTTTTAGAGGACGATATTCTCATTATTCTGTTCTTTGGTTTTTTCTACCAAAAATAAAATAAAATTCTGTTTTTTGTTTTTGACAAATACTACACTAAGATATTTTGTTCGTTGTAGTATTTTTGTTAATACTATAAACTTATTCAAGCATATCCTTATGCAAAGAAGAAAAATCAATTGGGTTGGTTCAAGACTTTGTAAATGTAAACTTCGTTTTTTTGGGATGACAATATGGAGGAACTAGTTAAAGTTTTTTTTCTTCAAATCTTAAGTTATATAAGTTAATTGTTTGTTTGATAAGCTAAAAAATAAGGGCATGGATAGAAAAATTTAAGTTGTATTATGTTTAATCGTAAAATTATTTTTGGATTTAGACAAATTAGGGGTAAAAAATCGGATAGAAAATGAAAATATTGTTTCTCACTGAACCATAACATAATTTTTTGTCTTAAATACAAGTTGTTTAAAATACTAAAATAACATATCGATATAACATAATTAAGCATGACAAAAGTTTGTCTTTTTTGCTTATAATTTGGGACGAAGGAAATACTTTTTTTAAGTTTTAATGTATTGAACACATCAATCCAAACACAAAAATTCTTTTTTTTTGACTCTTCAACAAATGTCCTAAGGTCTATGAAGCCCGAATACGGGTACGATACGGTACGGGTACACGGATACGTGTTTTTTTTAAATTTATGATACGATACGGCTAAGATATGTTGACAAAAAATTTATACTAAAACTCATATGTGTGTAAAATACTTGAAGAAAATAAACATCGATTACTTTTGATTATTATATTATTATAAAAGTCATAACTTTTTAAAAATAATACATGTGATCAACATAAAAAATGTAAAGTTTTCTTAAAAACTATATTATATTTTCACATGTTGATGAATTGAATAATCCCTCTTTAGTGGGGTGTCCAGGGTTCGAACCCCGACCCCTGCATATAATAATGCATTGTCCTACCAACTGAGCTATGTTCATGGGACATCCCTCTCTACCTTTATAAGTATAGATTTAAGTGGTTTATCGATAAACAATTCCAATGATTCATATTTAAAATTGAACCATACACATCTTTACTGAATTTTTACAACATTGTCTCACTTTTTACCCATCATCTATTATTGGATACGTATATGTGAAATATCTTATAAGTATCTTTGTGTATATGTGGAGTATCATCATATATGTATCCGATAAAATAATTTTTAAAAATTAAAATATTAATCCTGATACTTCGTGGGTATGTATATGTGAGTATACGTGTAGTATCGGTATCCGATACAGATACATCTTCGTTTTTGGAATATCCTGATTTATAGGCTAAAGCTATTTATTACTCCCTCCGTCTCATAACATGTGACTTTATGTAAAAAACATATTGTCCTAAAATAACAAAATATTGTCCTAAAATAACATATCTATTTCACTTATCTATGCAATATTAATTACTTTTTTCAATTGTAACTCTAATTATTAATTTCATCACTCTCAATTCAATATATTTTACTTTATATTTATGGTAACGGTATATGCACCAATGAATGACGAACACTTAAAAATCATTTTCTTTTCTCTTTCATTCATATTATTTCCAATTGAAAACCGAACATTTATGAGTTGAAAATCAATATTCATTGAGAATTGTGATTTGATATTTCCTAGGTGTACAGTGGGTGGAGTACAGATTAATTTTGACGATGAGTCAGTAAAGGGTTGAAAGAAAGAAGTTTTGTACCTAGGGATTATAAAAAGGAATTCATAGGAAACATAGATGGCTTTGACAACGATGTAGTAACTCACTTTTTCAGAATCAGTTGTATGACAAGAAGGAAACAACAGTTTTGTGGCTTCGATTTCCATCACAACCCAACCAAGAACCAAGACGCATGCGTTAGTGCGCCATGTGAGCGCCCAAGACGCTAATTGCAATGCAGGGATTCAGGAAGCGTGCAATTACACCTGGACACATGGGTTCTGCTCCCAAAACCCGGGCTAAACCAAAATATTACATTGGCCCAATTTTGTTGTCTGGGCTTCAATTTGGGCTGTGTCTCGGGTGGACCGGGTCGAAAATAATTGTCTAGAGAAGAAAATGATTTCACAAATTACAAGTGATGATCATAACACATTCTTTAAAAAAAATAAAAAAAATTGATGACCATAGCACATCTTACCTTACCGGAAATTGAATAAGAATTTAACAATTCAAAAATAAGAACATTTTCTACTAAATAGTAGTAAAAAAAAAAAAAAGAATTCGGATAAGGGAGTTCATTAACAGATGATTAAAGAGTCTTGAACTTCCCTTAAAAAAGCTTACACAATATGTTATTACAAACAATGGGAAAATAAATTTGGCCAAATGCTAACTAGCTATATATTAATCTATACGAGATCACATGCTTAGAGCTTTAAGGATAAGTCAAGGTGCTTCACCTCTTGTTGATTACTCTTCAAGTTCAAACCAGTTCCTGAATTGAGCATGTCCTTTTTAAACTCTTGGAATCTACCAACGCTGCTTTGTGATGATAATCCTGTTTCCATGGCTAACTTTCCTATTCCAGGTTGTTGATTCATAAGGGGTCTTGACCAACCATGATATCCATAATAAGTGCTTTCAATTCCAAAGCCATTGGATGAAAAATTATGAAAAGGCTTCTGAACCATCGAGTGTGCCTTAATTGTAAGTGGTCTCATACTATTAATATTAGCACCATAGAGTGGTAGTAGAGATGCCATATTTGCATAACGGTTGTGAAGAAATGAAGTTGTTCCTCCTGTTGCTGAGAACATCCTTCTCCGTCCTCTTTTTGCAATTGACCTCTCTCTCTTGTGAGCATTTTGATGTCCTCCAAGTGCTTGTGAACTGTAGAATTTTCTCATGCAGTAATTGCAAGAGAAAAAGCGTGGCTCTGAAGTTTCAGAGTCACGAGTATAATTTTCTAATGAAGTTTTAGAAGAATAATCTGCGTCCAAACAGGTGAATAAATTAGACTCTGAATCGCACTCAAGATCAGGATCGTCATTAGGAACATTCAGATCAAATGAAGTATCTACCTTTGCCTCCTTTTCTTCTTCCTCAAAAGTATTATGTTTCTCCATTTCATGTGGATTCTGCAATGGTATTTCCATTGTAGAATTTTTTGGGGGTAGTAGCTGCTGCTCTAACCTTTTAATGGAAAAAAAGTATACAGGAGTTTGACACGTGATGTATTCCTTTTAATAAGGTTAAGTTTATGTTTTTTCAAATGTTCAAAAATACCAAAAAATATTAATGGAATTGTTATGCTTCATATAGTAACAAATAGTTTTGATTGAGATTGAAAATTCTGTAGATGAGTATGACCGTTTGGGTGGCTGGATAGACAAAGACTCATGCATTGATAAAAATGGCCCACAGCACAAACAAGTAGTGGTCTTTTTTTGGTTTGCCAATTAGCTTAGTGAATGATATTTATGTGCATGAGTTGGAAGGTTTCGAGTGTTTCTATCATCAACATCAACAATTTAAATGAAGCATGTGGTATGTGCTCGTATAGAGACACACACATATTGTATTTGAGGCATCAAATTATGATAGTCTTGGAATTGAGCAATAAGGTATCGTTTGGTGTTGGCCTTTGGGCGTATCAAGAGGACCAAAAATAAGTGATGCAATCACGCATGATATAAAAGGAGACAGAGCCAAACATTGTGGTTTCTTATGTACATCAATGTTACCAATACCAAACAAACTTTTTATGTACTTGAACGTCTATCAACAAGGACACCGTGTCTCCATTCTTTGTTAAATTTTCCCTTTAATTTGCATCTTATACTACCTTTTTCTTTCAATAGAATCCCCTTGTGTTGCCAAAATCCAGCATTTACGCAATCATCACATTGGTAATCATTAGATCACCATTGGATGGTGGCGATTTCAAATAGATTTTTGATTAAGCCAAAATTCCGGCCTTAAAACCTGCACCATTTGAATCTTGGTAGAGGATATGCCTAAGAGACGGAACAAATAAAACTTGCACTTCTCTAGATTTAGAATTTGACCAGAAGCAGTGCCATAGAGAAGAAAGAAAATCATCAAACAAGTTTGATTGTTTTTAGTTCCTCTAAATAACACCATAATATCATCTACATGCATCACATGACTAGAAGTGTTAAAGTGACACATGTTTTACCATCAAGGGCGGACCAAGACATTTGATTTTGATGCAAATTAAACTATATATATTAACAAAATCAGTTTAATTAGTGCCACTTTAATCATTAATAGTGGTGATTAATAGTGGTGTTTAAAGTGCCACAAAATCACTACTATCAGAGTTCATATTTGAAAGGATCAAATTGTTGACAAAAACTCGCACATAGGCACATGCACACTATTGCTTCCATTATGATATTGTCTACTGTCGATAGTTCTACTATTAATCTTTAGGTTTAGAGCAAAATAATTTAGCTTTTGCATTATAATAACTATAAAACAAATTTATTTTCCACAATCACAAGGCAGTTTATATAATTCAGATTATCACAAGGCAGTTTACATAATTTAGATTATCAAAGTGCTAGCCCCATTTGAAATGATCATGGTTATTGAGTAAGTTTATATACGATTCCATTTTAGCATATCGCATCGTTAGCTGTCTGATAAGTGCATAGGAACCAAATATCTTTTAAAGATTTCTCTGTGTTTAGTCCAAAGTCCAAACTATCTTCCACATCTGAATGCCCCAAAAGATTGTCACAATGTTTGATTTTGATTCGCCCTCTCCACTTTCTTTCAATGAAAAAAAAAAATCTTTAAATTAGATATCCATATATCAAAGTACTCAAAAGATGTCCACTTAATGCACCCATCTTTTCTCTTATCTTCTAGTCACCCATAAAATTCAAATGATCAAATTATTGATAGCAAGCGTGCATCAAAATCATGTACCAGGTGTGCTTGCATGGCTAGATATGTGGTTCATATTGAAGTAAACAGTCAAAGTTGGTAAAAGTTAAAGTGATTTTTCTCTCTCAACACAAACATAGAATGTTGATGACAAAATGTCGCAACAAATCAAAACACTCTTGTTGTTGGGTAATTGATGTCTTTAATTAACTAATTTTTTTATCTTTACAAAGTAATGTAAAATTAACCATATAGTTTATTTTTTTAGACTCGATATCCAACCACAGGACAAACTAGATCATCTCCATTGTCCTCTAATAGAAGTCTATTTAAATTTTAAAGGCCGAACAAACTTTATATGCATTAAAATAAAAAACATTTCGTACACTTCATATAATTACCGAAAATTATCATCATATCATATGCCTTTCATTTTTCCACCAAGCCTCAACTCACTTTTTCCCTCTCATTAATAAGTGATTGTCTACGTGTCTCATCATAGTCACACTTAAATATTTGTTGACTTTGCCTTTATGTGACATTGCCGTGGTTGAATGAGACGAGATCATTCATGGTTCATTCTGAGTTACTGCCACAAACTCCTACTCCCTATATAGCACAAGGTTCCTGCAGAGAGCTATGCAGTCTTACTCAATCAATGACAACTAATTAATTCTGAAGATGCATTCGGCAGCACCATGCACTCTCCTACCTTTTAATAATCGTAATCACCCTTTTAATTTTCTTATCTCATCACAAGTACACTATCCTACCCAACCCAATTCACCACCCTATGGAGTTTTCTTAAGTAATTGAATCAACATTTTAATTTTTAAAATATCAACTTTTAGATCATTAATTAATGTAAAACAACATTTAATTTGAGAAACAATTTTGACATTTTGTAATACTAGCAATATTAATGTTTCTTGTACCAAATGATTGAGTGATTTCCTAAGCATAAGCCCATGTGGCAGATAGTGGCCCAGCTGGTGTTTTGGACCCAATACTCAATTTGGATTATGAAAATAATCCCGTTTGTATTAAATAACGTAGAGTGGCAGTATGCATGAATCATGACCGTCCAATCCAACTCAGATTCCAATCCAGGTTGTAGTACATCCACTTTTTGGATTATTACAGATTCCACCAACCCCATTTTTCGCTCTCTCTCTCAATTATTATTCATTCATTATTCCCATTTCATTTCATTTCATTTCATTTCCCTCGTTACCCATAATTATTTTTATTTATTTTTATTATTATTGCCACTGTTTTCTCTGTTTCATAGCTTCTGTGTTCTGAGTTTTGACTGAGAGAGAAAAATGGATGATTCCGGTGACCGTTTTCCTATCGGAATGCGTGTTCTCGCCGTTGACGACGATCCAACTTGTCTCTTGGTTTTGGAAACTCTTCTCCGTAGATGTCAATACCACGGTCAGATTCGGATCTATTGTGTTATTATTTTCATTCAAGTTTTCATTTTTATGCTCAATTTATGTCTATAATCAATGTATCACTATCATGATAATTCATAAGTCAATTATATGTGTAGAGATATGATTTATTTTTTATATTTATTTTATGAGTGTATAATTGCAATTCCAGAAATTCAAATAAAAAACTTGCCTTTAGGATCAAATCTAACTGGGAAATGGAGTTAGGTTGAAATTAACGATATTTTGTAGATATTGGAACTTTTACTAAGAATAAAAGATGAAAAGAGTCATGATTTAGGGTCAACGGTTCCAAATTCATAGTGTGTTGACTTATTTTGACCAACTCCCTGTGATAGTATAAAGAAACAATTTTTACAGATTTTATGTAGAGTTTAATCTTATTTCCTCTGCGGTTGTAAAAGCAGCTTCTGCATAGATTCTTATGTGATAAACACTTATTGAATAATCACTTAATTATGTGCTTGCTTGGGTAATGTATCCAACCATATTTTTACTAGATATGTGAAGGAAATCCTGTAATTAGAGCTTCATTGCTTG
>Ga0099826_10000878_pt1 | contig 16431 bp, 14 predicted proteins | sample Mtrugardesep15_FD_76830 | JGI IMG/M metagenome (GOLD analysis project Ga0099826, IMG submission 76830) | Root nodule microbial communities of legume samples collected from California, USA - M. trunc garden sep15 | ecosystem: Host-associated > Plants > Roots > Nodule | place: USA: California... | reverse complement strand
TTGAAGGCTCGTGCTGCGTAGCTCCATCATGCGGCGCCTGATGTCGACCGCGAAGACAACCATGCACCCGGCAGCGATCTTCAGAGAAATTCAATCTTGACGCCCCAGCTGCGATTAGACAACTCCATCAGCTCTCAGTGGAAATCAACAGATGGTCTCTAGGGCGCGAGCACGCTTTCGACTAGGTGCACCCAGTACCCAATCCCGTAAAGCAAAGCTTCATCGTTGAAGTCGTACGCCGGATTATGCAGGCTAGCGGTTGCTCCATTGCCTAGAAGAATGAATGCTCCCGGCCGCGCCTCAAGCATGTAGGCAAAGTCCTCCGATCCCATCTGCGGCTTTACCTTCTGATCTACTGACCCTGTACCGACGAGCCTGCACGCAGCTTTGACCGCCAGCTTAGTTTCCGCAGCGCTGTTGAAGGTGACTGGATCGTGTCGACGATACCTCAACTCGACGTCTGCCCCATATCCGCGCGCAGTTCCTTGAGCGCATGCTAATATCCGACTTTCGGCGAAATCACGTAGGCTGGGGACAAGCGTCCTAACGGTTCCGGTCATTTCGACCTGATCAGGGATGATATTGAATGCCTCGGCCCCTTTCAACATGGTAACCGAAACGACGAGGGCTTCGAGCGGATCCGTGCTGCGTGAAACGAGTGTCTGCAAACCGAGTATTATCTGTGCTGCGATCACAACTGGATCAATTGTTTCATGCGGTGCGGCGGCATGGCCGCCTTTGCCCTTCACTACAAGGTCAAACTCATCAAGAGCTGCTAGGATCGGGCCGTCACAAATTGCAAATTTGCCGACCTCGATGCCTGGTTCATTATGCATTCCGAATACTTGGGAGATGCTGAACCGGTCCATGATTCCTTCCTGGACCATTCGCAAACCGCCGAGCGCGCCTTCTTCCGCGGGCTGAAAGATCAACGCAACGGTTCCCTTGAAGTTGCGGGTGCTCGCCAGGTACTTTGCGGCACCCAGCAGCATCGCGGTGTGGCCGTCATGGCCGCATGCGTGCATCTTGCCCGGAATTGTAGATGACCATGGCTGATTCGACGCCTCAATGATCGGCAGAGCGTCCATGTCGGCTCTTAATCCGATCGTCGGCCCGTCTCCGTCTCCGCCTCCGCCTTGAATCAGTGCGACAATACTGGTCTCAGCTATTCCCGTCTCGATGTGGTTGATCCCGAACGAGGCCAGCTTTTCGCAAACAAACCGCGCGGTGTTGTGTAGCTGATAGTCGAGTTCGGGGTGCTGATGCAGATAACGGCGCCACTCCGTCACCTCGCGATGCAGTTCTCGAACGTCCACAGTGTTAAGCATGGAAGTTTCTCCTTATTCGTCCATAATTGATGTTCGCTCGTCGCCATCACCAAATTTCTTTTTTCACGAAGATTTCCCAGAGCGCGCTTCCCGCTGCATATGGCGATCGTTCCCAATGCATCTCGTGTATTCTCCGACTTTCGCGAATACGACGATGCCGCGTATACAGCGACGCGGCCAACTGAAAGCCTTGGCTCAGACTTTGACGCTCGTTCCAGTGCCGGCAGCTTTTGCCCGGCCATAGGCGAGCGTGGCGATCGCGGTATCCTGAATACCGGTGCCAGTGAGATCCGCTACTGTGATCTGCCTCTGGCTCGTTCTGCCAGCTTTGAGCCCAGCCAGAATGTCCCCGAGCTCAACAAACTTTTCTTTGTTCTCAACCATGCCGACGGCTAACGCGTGGCGAAGCTCACCGAGCCGCCTTGTTTGCTTGAGACTGTCGGCAACATACAAATCTGCCTTCTCTAATGTGGCTGGATCAATCTCATTCTTATGCTCCGCATCGGAGCCCATCGCGGTAACGTGTTGCCCAGGTTCAAGCCATTCCGCTTTTATGATTGGTTTCCCTGCTGGCGTGGTCGTGACTATCAGGTGCGAACCCGCGATCGCTCGCTGTGGATCTTCGTGAGCGACAATCGGAAACTTCAATTCCCCGGAAAGCTCTCGTGCAACTCTTTCGGCCTTCTCGTGATTACGAGCCCAAATACGAGCCTCACGAATAGGACGGACGAGCGCCAACGCCTGCAACTGCAGTTTAGCTTGGACACCGGCGCCGAAAACAGCGGCAACGGAGGCATCAGTCGCCGCTAGGCACTTTGCTGCCAAAGCCCCCGCTACCGCCGTACGTACATCCGTCAAATAGCCATTATCAAGCAACAGTCCCTTTAACGTTCCGGTCTTGCTATCGAGCAGGATCATCAATCCACTCGTACTGGGGAGGCCCAGTTTGGGATTATCAAAATAGCCTGGGCTAATTTTAATAGCAAAACTTTCAGCGCCCGGAATATAAGCGCTTTTCACGTCAACCTCCCCGCGATGCTCAGGGACGTCAATTCGCATGATTGGCGGCATCACAACGCTTTTAGTTGCAAGCGCTACAAATGCGTCTTCGACGCATTTAAGTGCCTCAAGATCGAGCCGGACGATTAGCCTAAGTTGATGTTCAGTTAAAATACTCGCGTCAACCATTTAGAAAGCCTCCTGATTGGGATCAATCTTCCCGTTTAAGATCTGGCGGTGCAAATCCATCGCGATGTTCCTGCCTGAGAGGACGACAGCAACTGGCCCGCTTAAGTGTCCTATTTTCCCCGAAATAAGGGCTGAAATGCCAACGGCTCCGGATCCTTCTAAGACCTCCCGTTCTTCGTGGTAAGCATATCGAATGCCAGCCGCGATTTCTTCTTCTGTTAGCAAGATGACGTCATCTAGCAGTTGTTGACATAAGCGGAGTGTCAAATTGTTGTCTAAGCCGATGCCGCCACCGAGCGCATCGGCAAAGCTACGACGCTCCTCCACTTGGATTGGCTTCCCGGCAGTGAGGCTTGCCTTCATGGCCGCGCCGCGCTCCATGGAAACTCCAATAATTTTCGCATTGGGAAGTAGGCTCTTCATAGCAACTGCTATGCCAGCCGCTAAACCGCCGCCGGAGACTGGCACCAGTACCGTCTCGACGTTCGGCAGAGCCTCGATGATATCCAAACCAATGGTACCCTGCCCCGCGATTATGTCTGGATGATCAAATGGTGGAATCTCGACCAGTTCATGTTCCGTAACCAGCCGATCGACCTCGTGTAGTGCTTCGTCCTGTGATTGACCAATTATGCGGACATCTGCTCCGAGGCGCCGGATCTCAGACACCTTGTTTTGCGGAACCAACTCCGACATGCAAATAGTAGCCTTGGACCCGACGGCACGCGCAGCGTGAGCGAGCGCCCTGCCGTGATTCCCCGTTGAAACTGCAATCACACCAGTTGCTTTTTCGGCGTCCGAAAGCTGAAGTATCGCATTCGTCGCACCCCTGAGTTTGAAGCTCCCCGTCTTTTGAAGATGCTCGTGTTTGAGGACGATCGGAACCTGAAACAGCTCTGAGAGAGAGCTCGAAGGTTCGGTTGGTGTAGAGATGATGTGCCCGCCGATGCGCCTCTGAGCGTCGCGGATCATTTGCAAATCTATCATGTATCGTCTCCCAAAAAATCGCCCCCATCGACTGGAAAATTGGTAATCAGATCGGCTCCCTCTGTGGACCCTGAGCGCACAGGTTGAGCTTGTTGGATTGCGTCGTCCGCAATGTTCAGCCTTCGATAGCCTCAAGCACGCTTGTAAAGACCTAGAGCTCTCGCGACATTGCACGTCTGTTTGTTGCTGTTCTTCCTCGCGAACTGAGTAGCAGTCTTTCCTTAGACGGCAATTCCAGCGAAGCCGGACCTCAAGCACTCGATGTGGCTTTGAGATGCTCGCGAGATCCTAGTGGGATAAGCTGATAACTCGAGCGGGGAACTGCACCTACAGCAGCCCCGCCCCAGTTCGTTGCTAAATCTGAATGATCTCACGGGGAAGAGTGCTAAATGTTTCAGCCCCAACATCCGTAACTCTAAGCGTTTCGCTAATTGCATAACCGAGATCCTCGTCGATCCAGTTACCCAGCATCAAATGAAAAGTCATGTTCGGCTTCAGGATCGTGGGGTCTCCGATCTTGAAGCTCGCTGTCGGCTCGGTCCAGTCAATGCCAATGGCATAACCACATCGAGCCTCCTTCTCGAAGCCGAACTTTTTCAAAGTGTCGTTAAAAGCAGTAGCAACCTCCCCACAGGTAGCCCCTGGTTTCACAACCGCAAGCGCGGCCTCCAGACCTGCCACCTCCCCTTCATGAAGTCGTTGCAAAACATCCGATGGCTTGCCGATCGAGAATGTCCGCATTAGGGCCGAAGTATATCCATGCCGCACACCAGCGAGCTCAATGTTGATCTGCGAACCATTTCTGAACTCGTCCTCAGCCCACGTAATGTGTGCAGTAGACGTACGCGGTGACGCGCAAAGGGTGAACTCGGCCACATCAGTGCCCTGCTTACCGCCGGCTCCCCGAACAAGCTGCGCGATGATTTCTGCTGCGGCGTCGGCCTCACTCATGCCCGGACGCATTACCTCCTTTGCACGCAACATCCCAGCATCGGCGATAGCCGCCGCTTCGCGCATGAGCGCGATCTCCAAATCCGACTTGATCCCACGGATCCAGCAAACGGTATTGCCAAAGCCGACGACCGACGCTGGCCGCGCTCGCGCATGGAATTTCTTCACCGTTTGGCTTGATAGAGTTTGTTCTTCGATCCCGATGTTGCCCGTTCCAAACCCTGCTTCCATCAAGTGGTCTATAATCGCATCCCAGCCATCTTTGTCAGGGTTCGCGATCAGACTCTCAGCGTACCCAATAACCCGGCCGCGATCGACAAACATTTGATGAACTGCAGCGGGCGCGTCCATCCGGCGCGTGATGAAGGTCGTTTCCTCTTCGTTGAGAGCGACGATTAGACCTTGTGGCACATAGCCCGACTTGGCGGTGTAACCGGTCAGGTAAGTTATGTTGGCGGGCAAAACGACGACAAGAGCACCGACGTCCCGCCTTTCCATTTCTTGCTTGACTGCGGCCAGACGCCTCAAATATTCGCTTCGCGGAAAAGCCTGTGGTCCCTGTGGCATAGCCATGACGTCAATCCTTCTTATCTGGACGGTCTAATTCTGTCGTTTACTTCGATGTAGCCCCTCAAACGGCCGAGTTTGCTGAAGTTCGGAGGCAGTGTAATCTCGCCAGCGCGCGCAACGCCTCTGCACTTAATCATGCAGGAGTTCCCAACAATATTGTATTGCAAGCTCGGTGGTCGGGATGAGAATTTGGTCCGATGCTCCGAAGGTTGGCGTGTGCACCCCGGTTTCGTTTCCGGGCTCCCTGCTGCCGAACTGAAAGTAGATCGATGGTACGCATCCGGAGTAGAAACCGAAGTCAACGCTGCCGGAACTCGGTTTTATCTGTACATACTTATCTTCTCCAGCGGATCGGACGACGATCTGGCGAAACCGCTCGACCATCCCTGCATCATTGACCACAGCAGGTTCACCGGACTGAGAGCTAAATTCCACCCTCCCGCGATGCGTTGCGGCTACACCCTCGGCGACTTCGCGAACGCGCTGGACCAGAAGGTTTCGTCGCTGAGGGCTGCTGGTCCGGATCGTCCCTGTCATCACGACCGAGGGGCAGATGATATTTGTCGCCTCGCCTCCGTGAATGGTGCCAATGGTGATGATTGCCCCATCATCGACAGGCATCTCGCGTGACACCACCTTTTGAACCTCATTGATGAAGGCACCCGCTATTGTGATGGCGTCAACGCCAGCATGGGACTCCGCGCCATGCGCCATGGTGCCGATGATGTTCAGTTCGAATTGTTCGGACGATTTTGTCGCCGCGCCGACACAAGCGCCAAAACACCCTGTCGGAATATCGGTGTCGACATGAAAACCGACCGCGGCGTCGAACCCGACCAACAAACCCTCTTCCGCAACCGTTCGCCCTCCAAGGGGTTCTGCCTCTTCCGCGGGCTGAAAGATCACCCGCACTTTACCGGAGAAATTGTTTCGCATCCGGTGGAATGCCAAAGCCGTTCCAAGAGCGATCGAGGCATGCATGTCATGCCCACACGCGTGCATCAGGCCCGGGACTTGCGAACGGTAAGGAAGATCCTCACGGTCCTCTTGAATTGGAAGAGCATCGATATCGCCGCGCAAGGCAACCGACCGTTTCGGACCAGGCGCGAGGCCTTCAATGTCGATATAGACGCCGGTATGGTGAAATGTCTTTGCTCCATCCAGACCAAATCGCGTCAGCGTTTCGATGATCCGCTTCTGCGTTTTCGTCTCCTGGTTCGACAACTCGGGTTCGCGATGCATCGCATGACGCATTTCGATTACAGCTTCGCGTTCTTCGCGGGAGAGCAGATCGTTGGTAAGCACTGTCGGGATCTCCAGGTTTTGAAACTAAATTTGAGCGTCAGCCAGGCGTGGCAGCCCAAGATCAGAAGCGAATTCATCTCTGAGACCGTGTTCCCCGATGAGGTCCAGAACATGCCATGCGGTAGAATGCACGCTGGCCAGCACTGGACATCCAAGCGCCCCTGTCATCTCCACTAAGTCTGACCGTTTCACCGAGAAGGCTGCACACGATACGAACACCGCGTCCACTGGCTTCGCATTCCGCAGAAGATGGCCCAGTTCTGTTCGGATCCGATTGACCGGCACTCGACCAATATCGTCGTCGGATACCAGGCTCATCGAATGCGCGAGAGAAATATCAGCCACGACCTCGATACCGTAGCTTGCTAGATAGGGTGTGAAGGCGTCGTGAAGAGTGGGCCCGTAGGGTGTTAGCAACGCGATACGTTTGATATTGAACTCTTTCATCAGCGCGATTGCAGCGATGCCGGGCGACGTGTATTGAAGGCCGGGCCGCCCTGAGCTGAGGCGATGAAGGAGTTCATCGTTCCCAAGGGCTATCGTTGCCGACGTGCAGAGAAAGACGATCACATCGACCAGATCGTCTGGCGGCAATGTTGCTAGGAGCACCGGCCAATCCGGTCTCGGTATGAACCCACCAGCCTCGTGATTTTCCTCGTCGTAGCCAGTCCGCGTGGTAAAAACTCGCAACGGAGCGCCCGCCATGACACCTTTGAAAGCGTCCTCCGCTACTGGATCGGTCGAAAGAGTAATTAAGCCAATACCCTTCATAAGTTCCTCACAATCAGGCGGGTCACCCGCCGGTTAGTGGCCCCATGAGCCTCAAAAAGATTAGTCCAGCCAGGTAGTTAGGTTGCACCCGCCCAGTCCCTTGGCGCTGATCCCAAGTGCTGGAAAAATACAAGGCGCGATTGTACTCAGTGGATACTCACGACAGCGCTGCCATGTATCCGCAACGCAGACCAGAAGTGTCTACGCTATGCCCTCTGGCGGCGACGCCAACGGCGCTCGCGCCCTCCACCATGTGACATACAGGGCAATCATCCATAGTATCGGCAAGAGCGTGAGCAGAGAAGCGACAGCCGCAACGGTGGGATCAATTTCGTTGCGGATATTCTCCCACATTTTTAGCGGTAGAGTTCGGACGGAGTAACCACTGACCAAGGATGTAGAAACAACTTCATCGAATGAGTGGATGAAGGCGAACAGGGCGCCGCCAATGATGCCCGGCCTTATCAGAGGAAGGGTAACTCGCATCAATGTCCTAAATGGCCGAGCGCCCATGCTTTGGGCAGCTTGCTCAAGTCGCCTGTCGAAGTTGGCAAGTGTTGCCGCCACGATGACAACGACGTAGCTAATTGCACCGATCACATGTGCAAGCACGATCCCAGTCTCTGTACCGACAAGCCCGAGGTTCGATAAGCCAAGGTAACTGGCGACCGCGACAACGATAACAGGAATGGTTATCGGTGTCAGGACTACCATGGTCATGGTGCTGCGCAGATCAGACCTTACGCGGCTGAGTCCGTACGCTGCAAGCGTTCCGACTATGGTTGACAAGATAGTGACCCACAGGCCGATCTTGATGCTTAGCCAAGCTGCACCATACCACGAGACTTCGTTGAAGAATGATCCATACCACTGCAGCGACAGACCACTCGGTGGAAACTGCAATGTCGCGCCATCGCTGAAGGACATGACGATGACGACGATCTCTGGAAACAGCAGGAATGAAATCACGATTGTAAGGAACCCGGCTGCAGCAAAGCGCGACAAACCCAGGTCGCCCGTAACCTGATACAATTCCAGTGGCCTCCGCTTGGCTCTAGAGGCCACCGAAAGCTCGTTTAGATACGTCCGGAACATTTGAAGGATCCCAGAACGTTTCAACCAGCTGATCCTCGTTTTCGGTGCGGGATCTTCCCCGCCTGAGAGGTCAAGGCCAACAACCGACAGCAAGACGATCGTGATTGCTAGGAGCACGAACGATGATGCACTTACGGAACCGATGTCGAAGCCGGTAGCCACCTGGGATGCGATGAAGGTAGAAAGCATCGCATCGCCCAGGCCGCCTAACGCCGCTGGAGTTATGTAGAAACCGAGGCAGATGACGAACACCAGAAGCGATCCGCTGCGCACGCCCGACATGCTCAAGGGAAAGTACACCCGCCAGAAAGCTGTCGATCTTCTTGCCCCCATGCTTTTTGCAGCAGCTATCAGCGATGTATTGATTCCCATCATCACGCTGACAAGCGGGAGGATCATCATCGGCAGCATGATGTGGACCATCCCGAGATAAACTGCAATACGATTGTAGATGAGGGGCATCGGGTTGGAGATGAGCCCGACATCCATAAGGACACTGTTGATCAAGCCATTGTCGCCGAGGATGACAATCCACGAATATGTACGGGCCAGCGCGCTTGTGAGGTAAGGGATGACGATCATCACCAGGAGAATCATGCGCGCGCGTTTTCCAGCTGTTGATATCAGATAAGCTGTCGGGTAACCGATCAAAAAGCAGATGAGGGTGACGATGGCGCTAATCTTCAACGTCTGAAACAACACCTTGATATTGGAGGGCTGTGCCAAAAAGGACGTATAGTTCTGAAGGCTGAAGCTTGGCGCGTTAACGCTCTCGAGGAACAACTGTATCGTTGGTAGCCCAAAAACCGCAAGGAGCAAGACCAGGGCCGGAAGCACCAAGGTGAAGGGAGCTTGCACCAATTTTCGAAGTCTCTGCATGTCTTTAAACCTCGGCTTCACTCGCTTAGCGATCGGACGTCCGAGCGCAGCCAATCAAGTCGAACGGCATCACCTGGCCGGAACGTTTCCTGACCAGACGCAACATGTTCGCGCACAACGAGAAGATGGCCGCCGACCCGTACCTGATATTTCCTAAGAGGGCCGGCATAAACCATTTCTTCAACAGTCCCGATGACGACACATCGCAAGTCCTGATCTGACAGCGGCGTGGCGCGCTCTGCAGCGATGCGAACGCGTTCTGGCCTAATCATCGGCACGGTCCCAGGATTAGTTTTTTTCTCGAAACAGACTTCAGGTCTATCCAACATGTTCGCTTCACCGAGGAAGTTCGCTACAAAGCGCGTCGCGGGGCGGTCGTAGAGAGCTTCAGGTGTATCCAATTGTTCAATCCGACCTCCTCGCATAACAACAATCCGATCGGAGAGCGTAAGAGCTTCCTCTTGGTCGTGCGTTACGCAGATTGTGGTCTTGTTGAATTCGCGATGGAGGGCTTTGATCTCGCCTTGCATCTGCTCACGCAGGTTCCTGTCAAGAGCTCCGAGTGGCTCGTCCAGCAAGAGAATAGGGGCATCGGCAATTAGGGCCCGCGCCAATGCAACCCTCTGCTGTTGTCCCCCGCTCAGTTGCGAAGGCATTCGTTCACCGAAAGCGTCGAGATGGACCCGCTCAAGCATCCGATCCACACGCGAGAGGCGATTTTTCGCATTGACGCCGCGCATTTCAAGTGGGAATTCAAGGTTCCGCCGTACAGTGAGGTGGGGAAAAAGCGCGTAGCTTTGAAAGACGATCCCTTGATCTCGTCGGTACGAAGGCACGGCCGCCACCGACTTCCCGGAGATCAGAATGTCACCTTTGGTCGGCGCTTCAAATCCAGCCAGCATCATAAGAGCCGTGGTTTTTCCAGAGCCACTGGGACCAAGAATGGTGAGAAACTCACCGCGACGAATGGAAAGTGAGAGTTCACTAACTGCGGCAGCAGGACCGTACATCTTGGTGACGTCGCGAAACTCTATCTGAGCGGAATTGTTGCTTTCCAAGCTCTGATCCTCGATATTTGTTTGGTCCACCAGCCTCAACGGAGGCGCGGCGTCCGAGCGTAATGTAGCGGCAGGTGACAAGACGCCATCCTTCTGAACGTGAGCGAGAACACGGTGGCACAACGCCAATATTGGCCTATCCTTACAAACTCAGAGAAGGACCCATTCGCTCCATCGTTGGGAGAGACGCTGCATGTTTGATAGCCCGTCGGAGCCAACCTCGTTATACCAAGCGCCACTTTGCAAGAATGCCTGTTCCATATTAGTGGGATGGCTTGGAAGCGTGCGTCCGACCTCATCTGAAAGCAACTTGAAGGCGTTTTTATTGATAGGACCTTCTGGGAGAAGCTTCGCAAAAACCGCCTGGTTTTCTGCGCGACTTACAAATTCGATAAATTTCTGGGCGCTTTGCGCGTTAGGACTGTTTTTCGGTATCACCCAGTAGTCGCACGTCATCTTTGCGATTTTGCGGCTCATTTCTATTTGGGCGCCTTGGGCGATAGAGTAAGCTGCTCGACCGTCATAAGATTGCATGAGATCGCCTGAGCCGCTGAGCATGATTTGCTGGACTTCGGACCCGGAGGTCCACCATTTGCGAACGTGAGGCTTGATTTTGTCCAAGCTTGAAAAAATACGGTCGATATCCATGGGGTAGATTTTGTCAGGTGAAACACCGTCCGCCAGAAGGGCTTCCTCCCAAGGACCTTCGCTTCCGTATTGTCCTGAAACAATGTAACGAACGCCCGGAAATTTTTCGACGTCCCAGAAATCTGCCCAGTTATCAGGACGAGGCTTGCCAGCGGGATATTTCTTGGTGTTGTAGACCAAATTGAGGGAATAGAAGTAGAATACGAGGCCAAAATCCTGTTTTACGTTGGGCAAGAAGGCTTCAAGGTCGTCTTTCGCAAAAAGTGAGTAATCGATCTTCTCGAGATAGCCTTTTTCGGCTGCCTGCCGAGCTGCGCCGTCGCCCATTGGGCCCACGTCAACGGTGATGCTGTTTGACCTCTGCATCAACTCAAGTTGCGCGAGTTCAAAGTCTTGTGTGATTGGAATGACCTTGATGTTAGTTTCCGCTTCGAATGGCTTCACGTAGCCATCGATCACGAACTTCCCAACTTGGCCGCCGTAGGTCAACACTCGCAGCTCACCCGATGGCTGTGCTGAGGCTTTGATTGCTGGGGACGCCAAGGCCCCAACTGCGATGGCGGAGGAAGCTTGCATAAAACGATGGCGATTAATCAGAATGCTCATGTTTGTTCACCCTCTTGTGTGCTATCGCCCTGATCGGCTGAAGCGCTGAGATTTTCGCGTCCGAATTCTTTGAGGCCCTGCACAGGTTTTGGCTTAAACGGTAACCGAGAAATCGAAGACTACTCGTTGCGGATTACTTCTATACAAGCACGTTCCTCCCCGTTGGGGCGTACGTCCGCCGCCGCTGTTTTTTTGTTGTCACCAGGTGGCACTTAATAGGTAGGCGGTGCAATATTGCTCAAAATCTCGCTCTGCCGGTCATCGACCGTTGCGGAAGCGGTGAGGCAGACAGCTATCGAAATAGTGTTCGTCGCCTAGCTTAAGAACCTTTTTTGATCCCCGACCGTTTCAGATAGCATCATTCCCGCTTCTTGGCGGCGTCTGAAAAATCTTCCCCGGTGTCCGCGCCAGGGCTTCTGGGCGATGCTCTGGATGTTGATGGTCATTGTAGCCCTTCCGTAGCACGATGATGTGCGGCCGAAGACAGCGTGATATGCTCCTCTGAATTCCCGATGGTGACAATATGCTTTCAAATTGACGCAGATTGACGGCGTATATGATGCTATCTATGCCGGAAACCTGCGAATATGAACGCCAACTGCGGGATTTTGGCGGCGCGGATATGGCGCTGTTGATTTCCACTGAGAAGTGACCCGGCGGGGGTGCGGCTAAAAAGCTGGATTGATTTATGCGTTAAGGCCGAGACTTCTCCGATACTCGATCGGACCGAGTGATCCCAGTGATAATTTGATGCGCTTTTCGTTTTATCATCGGATGTAGGCATCGACCTCCTTGACGAACTGTTCGATTATGATGGCCTTCGTCCGCATCCCCTATCTGCTAACGCCGGGTCACTTCTCAGTGGGAAAGCAACACTAGTGCCCTTAACGGCCTGTGATCGTCTTCCTCTAGCCTCTGTTCTGAGGTACCCGGATGGAGACGTGGTCGCTGTGGCCATCGAAGGGTCCGGTTGGGTGCTGCTTCGGTTGCCTTTGCGTATTCGCCGAACCGTCCGGCAATTCGGTGAGACGTGGCTGCCGTCGACACTCGTCCGACGACAGCCACATTGCCTTGGGAGGCGGAAGGGAGGGAGGATCTGGTTGAGCTCAGCACTCTCTGAACGTACCGAGAAAAAGCGGCTGCCGTTGAAAGAGGGTCAACGGCAGCCGAGTGGCCCTGCGAGGCATGGGGAATTGCCATTCGCAGGTCAGGAGCTGAAGCAGGCGAAGTTGGATCGGTGGTCGAAGGGATGTTCGCCAGATTTCCGGGGCCTGAAGCCCGCTGCAAGCTCAGTTGTTCATTGGGTGATGGAATCATGTCGACATCACCTCAGGGGCCGCGAAGCGACTTCGATGGGCCGGGTGCGGGCTGCGTCCGTCGTCCGCTCGATCGAAAGCACCGTCTGAGGTGGACGCTCTCCATCATGCAGGGCTTGAAGCTGCTCGACGAGGTCCTTATCCGCGGCGGTGAGCCGATGGTTGAGGCGAAGAAAATCCATCCAGGTTGGCGTGCGGAATGTCTCCGTCCAAACGGACGGCGTTTGCAGGTTGCGCTGCAGCGTCCAGTTTCGGGCACCAGCCCGGCTTTGAACATGCCGTCTTGCGCGCATGCAACCCAGAAACACCTCGATGTTCTCTTCGGGTATGGAATACTCGATCTTCACACCGATCGGACCACTCCTGGGCTTCAGGCCGAGTGCCAATTCGGGCGGATGGAACTCCGAACTCTCCTGGTCCGCTTCTTCCCATGGACGCACGGGGAACAGTAATCCCGCTGCCGCAACCAGCAGCAGAGCCCCTGCCGCTCCCTCCAGAGCCCAGGTCAGGGAGTAGTTCTGGGCGACGGTTCCCCAGACCCAGCTGCCGGCAGCCATGCCGCCGGCACTTAAGGCGTAATAGATGGAGAGTGTGCGGCCGACAACCCATCTTGGACTGGCCAGCTGCACCGAGACATCGATGCCCGTCCAGGTGACGAGCCATCCGGCACCCCCGAGCGCCAGCGCAACAGCCGCCACGGCGACCGACGATGTCAGGGCAAGGGAAAGGCAGCATGCTGCACAGGCGACAGAGGCGACCGCCACCAGCTTGTTTTGAGACATGATCCGCCGGAGGAAGCTGTTGCACATGCCGGCAGCGAAAGCCCCGCCGCCGAAGCCGGCCAACAGAATGCCGTAGACGATTGGCCCGCTTTCCAACTGGTCGCGGACGACGAGAGGCAGCAGTGCGAGGATAGAGATGCTGGCCAAGCCGAACAGGGTTGACCGGACGACCGCTGATCTGATCTCGAAGGACATTGCCGTGAAGCGCAGACCGTCGTGGATTGCCGTGGTCATTCTCTCACGTGGGAGAGGCGAAGCGCGCACGTGCCATTTGGTGCGCCAGATGGCACCAAGCGGCGTCAGATCGCACAAAGCGGCCAGGGCGAAACCGGTGAGCGGTCCGAAGAAAGCCAGGATTACGCCCCCCAAAGCCGGACCAATGCTACGAACGATGTTGTATCCGACAGAGGTCAGCGTCACCGCCGCCGGAATGTCGCGCTTGTGCAGGATATCGCCGATGGAGGCGTGCCAGGCAGGATCATTCAAGGCGAAGCCGCAGCCGGCGAGGAAACCCAGTCCGAGGATGAGCCATGGGTTGATAAATCCCAGTCCCACAGTAATCACCAGCGTCGTCGACGCCAGCGCCAACAGGCAGTGTCCCGCAAACATGACCCATCGGCGGCTAAAATTGTCGGCGATGGCGCCGGCAAGGATCGACAGGAAGAACACCGGCAAAGTGGACGCAGCCTGTACCAGCGCCACCATCAGATCGGACGCCGAGATAGTCGCCATCAGCCAACTGATGGCAACCGTTTGCACGAGCCATCCGAGACTGGATATTTGCGAAGCCGTCCAGATCGCGCGGAATGCGGGATTCCGGAGAGGAGCCAAGGTGGTCGAAACACCGGATTGCGGATCGGCATGCTGCATTTCGTCGTAACTCTTTCAAACTTCCGCGGCGTCCCTGCGACGCAGCAGCTTACCCAACCTCAGACAGCGGATTTCGCCGTTTTGGAGCATAGCGCTGTAGGAACCCTGCATTTGAGCGCACCCTTTTGCCCATCCGGACTTGTGACCCAAGCCTGCGCCATTGGCATGTGCCTACCCCCCCGCAACCGCCATTGACTGACGGGCGATGAGAACACGGTTCAGCCAATCCGGGTCGACCTCGGGAACAGACCTGAGGAGTCTTTCAGCATAGTCTGGATAGGGAGGCGACAGGACGCTGTCCTTGGGGCCTTGCTGAACAACTTTACCCCAGTTCATGACTACGACTTCGTCGGATATCGCTTTGACGGTGGCGATGTCGTGCGTGATGAACATGTATGTGACGTTTGTTTCCGCTGCAACCGCGTAAGCAGCTTCAGAATTTCACCTTGAACGATCTGGTCAAGCGCCGACGTGATCTCGTCGCAGATCATCAGTTCCGGTTCCGCAGCGAGTGCCCGTGCCAGACGAAATCCGTTGCTTCTGACCTCCCGACAACTCGCCGGGAAAGCGATCAATGTACTTCGAGCCGAGCTCGACCATGTCCAGAAGCTCGGCGACCCGGCGTTCTTTTTCGCGCCCGGCCATTCCGAATACAATTCCAGCCGCCGCCCAACGAGATCGCGAACTCTTTGACGTGGATTGAGCGCGGTGTCGCCGATTGATAGACGAGCTGGATCTGGCGAAGTTGTTCCCTGGTTCGGCTCTTGAGGACTGGAGGCAGGGCCACTTCATTGAACAAGATATTGCCCGCCGATGGACGCAGCAGCCCGGTTACGACGCGCGCGAGTGTCGACTTCCCCGACCCAGATTCACCGACGATTGCCAAGGTCCGACCCCGCGGTACCGAAACTGATACGTTGTCGAGAACCTTGATAGCGCCTCGGCCATAGGTCGCGACGATGTTCCGGATCTCGAGGACGGCATCTTGCCTTGGTTCGGCAGGCTTGTGCATCTGGCGCACCGACCACAGCGACTTCGTGTATGCATCGCTAGGCGAGGACAGCATTTCCCGTGTCCGCGCCTGCTCGACTTCCTTGCCGTGCCGCAGCACCATGACACGGTCGGCCATCTGAGACACGACTGCGAGGTCGTGGGTGATGTAGATCGCCGCAGTGTTATGTTCCGCGACGACTTTCCGGATGGCGGCGAGCACCTCAACCTGCGTGGTAACGTCGAGTGCCGTGGTGGGTTCATCAAATATAATCAGCTCCGGCCGGCACGACATCGCCATAGCCGTCATGGCGCGCTGGAGCTGTCCGCCCGAGACTTGGTGCGGGTAACGGTGCGCAAGTTGTTCCCGATGCATGGTCGTACCAGCCTTGAGCGGTTGCGAAAGCGACGAGATTCGGCGAGTAGAGAAAATCCGGTGAGTCCGGCTTCTCGACGGGAATAGTGCCAATATAACCAGGTCTCGAGGCCTGATGGAATCATCGTTGAGCCGTTCTGCCGCCCAAAGCCCTTGGCCCCCGGCGAACTGGATGACGACCCACGCTTCGTTCGAGTCCGCAATGATGTTGGAATTTCCGCCATACGTGCTGTGGCCGTGTTCGGCAACCAACGCGCCCATCAGCCGGACGCCCTCGACGGCTGTTTTTAGCCCGCTCAAGGACGATACGGGAAAGGTCACTGTAGTTTGGACCTGTTTGGTCCTCCGGTGTCATCGCCACCAATTCGGGCCGCGAGGGCGACCAGATGTCTCGCACCGCCACGCCGTATTCGTTCAGGCCGCCATTGGTCAGCGGTGCGGGCGAGGCACTCGCCATTCGATTGCCCGACGTGACCGACGACGGATTGATCATTGCCCAGACCAAGTTCAAGAAGAGCCGAATGCTGCCGCTCCACCCGACGACCCGACGCGCCTTGGACGGATACCTCGCGACTCGACTGAAGGCGGCAAGTCAGAGCGATGCGCTTTTCATATCACATCAGGGAACGCCGCTCGCCTATCCGACAGTAATATCGGTATTCCTGCAGATCATGCGATCGATCGGCTTGCGAGGCCCTCCAGGATCGCGAG
>Ga0099826_10000877_pt1 | contig 16433 bp, 10 predicted proteins | sample Mtrugardesep15_FD_76830 | JGI IMG/M metagenome (GOLD analysis project Ga0099826, IMG submission 76830) | Root nodule microbial communities of legume samples collected from California, USA - M. trunc garden sep15 | ecosystem: Host-associated > Plants > Roots > Nodule | place: USA: California... | reverse complement strand
TTGTACACATAACTTTCAAACTTTAATTGCACAAATTCTAAACTAAAATGCATAACATTGAAAAATAAAGTGATTTTTTCTACAATTTACACAAGAACCTTAACTAGAACATCAATTTATGATTACTTGTTAAGATTTCATTCAAAAAAATTGACTTATTACATGCAATATTGTTTGCACACTCTCATTCACTACCAACGATTCACTACTTTTGATATTATCTTGAATTTCTCCTTCCATCTTGCATTCTTGTTGTTTCTTATTTTTTTATACCCTTGAAATTTCGTATAATTTTGGATACACATTAACTTTAGATATATCACATAATTTCTTTAATTTTTTATATATGCATATAAAAATTTGTTTTTTCTTTACTATGTTATACTCTTAAACTTGGTCCCCACTAAGCTAAACTCCTGGCCACGTCCCTGATTTTCACCATAATATAATAGGGTTCAACTTGAATAGTACATTCTAATTGTGAGAATATTAAAGGTTTGTGCATATTGCAATTTTCCCCCTTTTTCATTTGATTAAGATGCTTAACAGAGCAATCAAGACAAAGACAAAGCTGAGCCAAATACGACTCTTGGTCATGGTAGTCCTTTGCATGGCAGTGTGCCTAGTTCAAATCAACAACAACAGCCATCAATGTTTCAATGGCCTTATCCTATTCAAAATGCCCCACAAGCACCATGGCAGCAGTTACCACATCACCAACAAGGGACTCCGGTTTTTTGGCCACCTCAGATGTTTGGTTGGCAAGCTGCTACTCCTGTACCTGGAGCAACTTCAACAACAACCCAAAATTTAGTTCCTAATATGTATTACAGTGTTGGATACACATTTCCTAGCTTTTCAGGTATGCATGCAACTTCTGATCTTCATATGACTTGCATTTATTTCAAAATTTATGAATACATTTTGATACCTATTTTACCAAATATTATGGAAGTAGGAGTTGTTTCCTATATCGTCCCGACATTTCAAATTGAATACGTCTCTAGTGTTTGACATTGGAACACCACGACACTGACACATGTGGTTTACATCGAATTATTCAAATTTTTTCAATTAATTATTTGTGTCAACATGTTAGCGTATGAGTCGGTGTGTCCTACACTTTTCCCTTTCCAACTAGAGTCGGTATTAAATTAAACATATGTGGTTTATCATTTTATATATTTTTTCATACATTAGCTACTCAAGTGTGTAAAATCAATGTTGAACTTGATATTAAGTTTGATACATTGTTTACAGGTCCTTGGGATCCATCTTCTAATTTGGCTCAGATGCACCAATTGCAATATTCTCATGCTCTCAATTATGTTGAAGCTCAGGTGAATACCTCTTCACAAGTCTCACAATCAAATTATGCTCATTATTACGGTTTCTAGTAAATATACGATTAGAATTATGAATAAATTTATTAATTATTGCAGTCAAAGGAGAATGCTAAGCTATGGAGTATGGTAAATAAATTACAAGCTGAAGTTTCTGATTACAAGGCTAGGCTAACTATGCTTGAACAAGAAGTTTCGTCACTCAAAAATGAAATTGTGACAGCTATTCCGACACTAGCAGGACAACCACGAAAGAGAGGGAGGCCTTCTAAGCAATCATCAATCATTGCATTATACCAGTCTCAACCGCTAGCTCACGGCAAAAAACCTGCACCGGCTAAGTCTCAGTTTGAGTGTAAATCACCTATCTTTGAAAAAGTTATCCTCAAAAAGGTAGATCACCAAGAAATACCAGTTCATTCTGCTAGATACATTGGGAATACTACTGGAACACCATCTCAATACCCCGCGAGGCATGTGTTAGATGCAACACATCAACAAGGAGGGAACGTAACTCCTGGAAGTAATTTTGCAAATGAAAAGGATCCTTCTGAAGAGGAGGAAAATGGTACCTTAGGATCAACTGAAGATGAAAATGAGGATGAAACTAGTTTTTCTACCTGAGATATTTGTGTAACAAAAGATTGAGGGGTGCACTAAGTAATGTCAAACAACTATTTCAATTTTCAAAAGGTTTGCCTCCCTTTAACTATATGGTAGTACCTACTCTTCTGTAAAAGTTTTTTGGATCTAGTTTCCTTGACAATAGATTTGCTGGATTATGGGACCACTCTGCTTAATTGTGACAATCTTCTAGCTAGTTGAAAAGTCCAGAATTTTGATAAATTTATGTTAGCATTTTGCCATATCAATCAAGGGATTCTATTATATGCATGTTATGGTTTGAATTACTCAATTATGCTTCCAAGTTTTTTTAAAGGCCATTTGGGTCACAACATAAACAAAATATTATGTTTGTGATCGATCATGATTAAGAATCCATGCATCGTCACCAAGACTGACTGTTTGAAGTTTTGAAAGCTATTGAAAGAAAGAAAAAAAATGTGATTATACAATTATAAATATGTTCTATCCAATCTCGTATATAATAAACTAAGCTAAAATCACGTCACACTTCATAAGAAAATTAATGAATTTTACTTTATTTTTCAATCTAATAAAAAGCAATTGTTATATCCGAGAGATCTCATTTCAGTAATAAGAACTTAATCTTGTAACCTCAAGAACTTGGTTCAAATTTATTTGATATAGTTGAAAAATGATTATTAGTGTGAGCATTATTAATTTTGTCTCGTAAGTTTAGATGACGAGAAGGTAAAAAGTTACATGAACATTTGATATGTTGGATGTGAGTTTGAACTTGCAATTCTTCACCTTTCAATATTTAGTGTGTGTGCGCGTCGTTAGATTTTTTAAAAATAAAAATATCATATTTTCCAAATTATGTGATCATTGTCTTTATTGTCTCTCATGAATTGCCTTAAGACGCAAGACTAACAAGTTTCTATCACTTCCTATGTAGATGGGAAAACTAGGTTGATAACCGACTTCTGGATTATTCCCTCTATTTACCTACATGTACACATTACTTAAATCATATTTTGTTGACTTATGTTAACCTCTTACGGTAGGATCTTGTTATCTTGTTAGTGTTTATTTTAATCGTTGTGTTTTTGTAGTTTGGCCTAAGGGCATCTCCTCTACAAAACATGGTTTTTTATTGTTTAAATTCAAGACAAGAATGAGTTAATATTAAAAAATAAGATGCTCACAAAAAAAAGAAGATTTTAGAATAATTAATACTACATTGATTCTTAAATATAATACCTCTTGCAAAGAGATTGTTTGTTTTTGTAGAACTCTTTTCAAGTTTTCAAATGTATTGATTATCGGATAATGGTTGCATTTTATAAACATTTGAGAAGCTAATTCGTTGCCTTTGCTAAATGGTTACAAGGGTTGGACACCAAATTAATTGATAAATGATATTTTTCTGCTTATGTGGTGGGGGTTCTGAAAAGTTTGGGGACATGAGCGAATTTTCTGGAGCAGTTAAAAAATAAAAGAACGTGCATATTTTCAAAACAATTTAAAAAAAAATAAAATTATTTTGATTGAAAATTACCAATAATCTAGTAAAGGACACACTAGGGAGGATCCAAAGGTTATTTCATTCTTAAATGGGAGTAATTGATAAAGTTTGAAATGCACATAAGTAGCCATTCCCCATGTGAAGTTACAACTTAGAAGAACCTGAAACAAAATCTAAAACAACACTTGAGTACCGAGTAGTCATACCAAATCCATTTCCTACTTTCATTCATATGTGCGGTTTGGACTTCACATATTTTGAACCCCAGGTATTAATTTTTTTTCTTCTTTTTTTTGTGTTATTTCTAAGAATGTGTTCAATCTTCTATTTCTTAAAATCTCTATAGCTTCTTATTTCTTTTCATGTGTTCAATCTTGGCTTTCTCCTTAGTTTTAGCTTGTTAATGACAAGATTTGAGACATTTGAATTTGAAGTGAACCATTATTATTGAGAAAAGATGAAATGCTAATGATGTATTTATTAAAATAACGTTTAACATTTTTATTATTTCTAACAAATTAAAAATAATGTTTTCACGAGATAAAATGAGTCTAACTTCTTCTAAAGTTGTACTTGCGGTGTGTAGAGTGGTAGATAGAGACCCCGTGGGCGATGTACCAAGCAAAGGCGTGAAAGTAATAATTTGTCTCCTTTCTTGTGAATGTCTTAACCTCTAGTTATAGAGTTGGTTATCGGAGTTGGAGGATAATGGAGAGTTATGGGGAGTTGGAGAGTAGTTGGCGACCGGGTTGAATCAACTGTCGGTTCAAAGCGGCATGTATAGGGAGGTACCTCCGGCCCAATATTATTATATCGGTCCAAAAGTGATATTCTTCACTTACTTTTTTTTCTTCCATATTCTCCTTCCCCTTGTTCAATGCTATTGTGGTTTATGTATGGTTTTCGGCTAACATGTTTCCTTGACTCGTTGACGTGAATGTTTTATCTTTCTTGGAAGGTTTATAATATGTAAGGGTTAAGCTTGAATACATTCTAAATGAGAAAGCATTAAAGTTTTGTCCACTTCAATTTGCCCCGTTTTCATTTTATTAAGATGAATATATGATGACTAACAGAACAAGCAAGACAAAGCTGAACCAGATATGGCGCTTGACAGCAACAGTAGTAGTAATTCTCCGCATGACGACGATGTGCCTAACTCAAATACTCAACAACAGCAACCATCAATGTTTCATTGGCCTTATTTTCCTCAGAGTGCCACACAAGCACCATGGCAGCAGCAGCAGTTACCGCATCCACAACAAGGAACTCGGATATTTCGGCCACCTCAACTATTTGGGCCAAACATTCCTACAATTTTTCAGACATTCAATGGTAATGGCTGGCAAGAATTTCCTGTTGCATCTGAAGCTACTTCCTCAACAACACATAACTTAGTTCTTCCCAATATGTGCTACCATGCTGGATACACATTTCCTGGTTTTCCAGGTTTGAGCATATTGATCTATACTCATTGATATATCATTTTGTATAAACTCTTCAAACTCAGTTTGAGCATCCGTTTCTTCTGCTTAGTTAAATCAACTTTAGGAACAAGACAACCAGGAAAGAGAGGGAGGCCTGAGCCATCACTCAAAGGAAAAGTGAAAAAATCTACCAATGAAACTGTGAGGACTAATCCCGTAGGAACAAGACAACATGGAAAGAGAAGTAAGTCTGATGACCTAATAGTAACTGTTCCGATAGAAGCAAGACAACCAGGAAAGAGTGCCTTCGTGGGAGTAAACCTGCACATAGTAAGTTTCAGTTTGACACTATATCACCTATTTTTTAAAAAGTTATCGTACAAAATGTGGAAAATAAAGAAATATAATTTCATTCTAAAGGTATGTGTTTGATGCAGCTCATCAAAAACTCTTCCATAATGATAGTTTAATCAACAAGAAAGAAACATACTCCTTCAATATACTCTCGACTTTGGAAGATGACCAACTTTACCACTCTGATTTACTGTCATTCTTTTTACATAAGTATATTTTAATTTTCGACCTAAGTCTTTTGTTTCTGTCATTTTTGCAGGAGACTTTATTTTGAAGTCTGGTGTTTGGACTTTTGTAAAGCCATGTAGTGTATGTTTGATATCAAGACAGGTATGTCAGAATCACGATGACCCACCGTGATTGTGCAGATGCTACAAAGTATAGCGTTTGGAGAATCACTTAGTCACCGTGATACCAAACATAGGTGTAATTGAGCTAGCTGTGTTAAGCGATGCTGGCATGATCATTAGAGCAGCATTTTTTTTTTGTGACAAATATTTGTGCATATGATCTTTTTTTATACCAACTTGTTTGGATATTGTTATTATTTGTCTAATTTGAACCTTTTTGGATATGAAGATGTCTCTTGGATGATCAATGATGTTCAGTACAATTGTTTTTGACATAATATTTGCTTCATAGATATTTTGAAAACAAACATACTTGTTTGATTAAGACTGTGGTTGGAAATGAAAGAACTAATCAAAGATCAATTTGATATCGGGTGTGTTTGGTAACACAAAAAAGCTAGCTTATAGCTTGTTAGACTAACTTATAAGTTTGTTGGATGAAAACATGATGTGTTTGGTAACAAGCTTTTTTCACGAGCTTATAGCTTTTTTTTAAAAGCTATTTCAGGTAACTTTTTAGCTTATAGCCGGTAGCTTTTTATATTTTCTTCCAATTTTAACCCTATTAATTTAATTTAATTATTTTTTAATAAAACACCATGTTCATGGCTTTAAAAATATCAACCACGCTCATAGCTTATTTTTACTGAAACAACTGCCACATTTTTTCCTTTAAAATAAAATTCCCATGCTTTATTTTATTTTTAAGGAACGCTTTATATATATTAGTAAAAAAACGTGTCTTTTTATGTTATTTTATACTTATCAGCCATTCCAACAGTTAATTTTACCAAACACATTATTTTTAAATAAGCGAGCTTTTCAGCTATAAGTCATCAACTATCAGCTAGCTTTTCAGCTATCAACTAGCTTATAGCTTCTTTTTACCAAACAAAGCCATAAATTATAAACATTACTCCATCAAATTGTATTGTCATTGCAATATTCTTCCCCAAAAGTTGCATTGTTGGAGTTACAAGTCAAAAAGTAATATGGTGTTAAAACATAAATCTACAATCCAAAGAATGACTCAAAATCCAAAATTACGTTGTCAAAATAAAGATGACTTCTTTTTTATTTTGCCTAATGTACATTCTTATAGAAAGTTAGAAACTCTTATGCTTTAGTACATTCATTGATATAGAAACTCTTGATCCTTCTGCACAAAAGCTATGTCATGCCTCTAATGCATCAAAGCCAAATCTTCCTGCTGTCTTTATCATACACTGCACCAGTAACCATGTGTTAAATAAAGTAGAATAAACCGTCAATTTAGTCATTGAACTATCAAACTCCATCAATTTAGTACGTGGTATTGAGATATTGGGGACTAAATTGATGGATGTTCATATACTTTAACGACTAATTTGACAAATTTGATAGTTTATGGACTATTTGGAATATTTCTAGTGTATGGACTAAATAAAAGAAATTGTGATAGTTTAGGGACTAAATTAATGATTTATTCAATAAAGTAGAGACAAAATAGAATCAGAAGCATTGACTAGAATATGTATATTCCATGGAATGTAAAAGAAATGTCATAGAATAATTGATAGATATTCAATTGTAAAATAAGAATAAAACAACATGGAAATCATTAATAATCATCTCATTGCATATTCAGTAACAAGTGATTCTTCAGAGGATTCATCAAATAACTCGAAAATCTACATGCAAATTGTATGCCACCCTTACTTTAATGCTCCCTCAATTTGTGTGAGAGGGTGTGGCTTTAAACATTTTTTTTTTGCAAATGAAGATGCTTCTGAAGAGCAAGAAGATGTTATTGTAGTATCAGTTGAAGATGAAAATGATGAAGAAATGGGTGATAACGAAGACACTAAATCTACTGCATAATTCCAAAGCAACTATTTCAGTTTTCAAAGAGAGTATTTCAATTTTCAATTGGTTTACTTTCTTTAATAATGAAAATTGCTTTTCTAATTTAAAAAATTGCTCTTTATCATTGCAAAAAATATCAAAATACTCTCATCAAAAGTTAACTGTTGTTGCACTCGTAACAAAAGTAGACCAACATTCTTGACATAATTGTTTTTTTTTTGTCACCAACAGTTTCATTCAATCTTTCATACATTCATTCGATCATTCTTAAATGCGTTCTAAAACTTATGCCTCCTCAATCATTCTTTAACAAAATATATTTGAAATGATTCATTCACAACATAATGCCATTAATTGACAAAGGATAATATCATAGAAAAAATGGGAAATAAAACCAAAAGCATACGATTATTTACAACTAAAATACCGAAAACAAGTAAAACTAAAAACTAATGTCTCCTCATCATATCTTACTTATTACTTCACGATATCTGATACGAGGTTGTTGGGAGCATCTCAACCCGCATCCTCCTCAAGATATCCTGGAAGTATTCCATTGAGTCACCATCACGCAACCTCTCATTCGTTATGTTGTAGAGGGTTTGTATGATACCCGGTGTGCTAGGATGATCTCTGACATGATCCTCCTCAATAACGACCTCCTCATTAGGCATCGTAGGAGGTGGTACATGAGCAACCTCCGGTGGCGGGATTAACTACGAATGATACACACTATAGAACCATATTATGTACCCAGGTATATACTGTCACGGATCTGTTACCACCAGACCCCGTTGAGTTTGTGGTATGATGTGAATCATGAAGTTCTAAAAGGCTTGCAGTATCTTATACATGGACGTACTACCTCTTCACTTGCTCTAACAAGTGTCAATATTTCTTCCTTTTGTCAGCCATAAATTCCACCAGAGTACCAAAATATATCTACAAAGGGCAACACATGTCGATGATCATTGTAAGGGTTGAATATGACGTCTTCCATCATCAGACGAACAAGGATGTCTCGGTAGTGAGTCAGTGAAATGTTTCCCTTCTTAGAAAGAAAACGCGCAACACGTGGAAAGTTTGTGGCATACAAAGGATTAGGGTCCCGTGTAAATAAAAATATGAAGTGCTCCACAACTCATGCCAACAAATGTAAACAAACACATTTATATTAACATATTATAATAGGATATACAATAAACATAAATACAAAAAAATTACTACCTCGATTCAAGACAAGTATTCATCAAAGGAGTCTATTGTAGAGTTGGTAGCCTCAAATAGATATTGGTAGAGATTAGTCAGTGTCATCCCACCCAATAGCAATCATGTATCCTAGTCACATCTTGTATTGCATCAAGATATGTAATTAATTATATAATATATGCTTATATTTTTTATCTTATTTTTATTTGTTAATGATACTTTCTTTCTTTCAATTAATTACTCGCGATATATATTGTAAATGTATACAAATATTTCTTATTTTTTTAAGGGATGCATACAAATATTTCTAAAAATTATTTCACATTATTATTAATTTATTAAATTGATTTTTTTTTCAATAACAAATCATGTTTATCTTTTAAAAAAACACGTCAATAATATAACAATTTTGAAAGATAATTTATTTAAAGTTTAATGGTATAACTTAAATAATGAAAAATTCAGTCAAAAAATCATGTATTTTTCCTTATATATCGTTATAGATTTAGTTAAAGGATAAGAAAAGACCTTGGCCAAAAAAAAAAGTAATTTTACCAACAAAAAAAGTGCCCATTTTCCAATAAACAATACCGTATGCTAATACCTTTAAAAAAAAATAATATTTTTGTTTTTTCCAAATCAAAAAGATGCTAACAATCACAATCGTATTCAAAGTCAAACACACACAATCTCTCTCTAAATCTAAATCTTAATTATAAGTACGCAAACACAACACCTCATTCGCTTCCAAACACAATAGTGATGTGATGACTACGTAAAGTTAACAACACAATCACTAATATCATCACATCTTGAACCATTCTCATCCTCACTCAATCTCACAAACAATGACCACCACCACCTTCATCACAAACAAAGAGACCAACAACAATGAAAAAACAAAACCACCTAGACCCAACAAACGAAGAATATGTTTCTCATTCACAACCTATGCAAACAATCTCATACAAAACCTCAAATCCTCCAACATTATTATCGAACAAGGACTCACCGAATCAGAATTTCAACATCTTGAATCAAAATTCAACCTTAAATTCCCACCTGACCTTCATGCTATTCTCCAACAAGGTCTTCCAATCTCTCCAGGTTTTCCTAATTGGCGTTCATCATCTCGTCAACAGCTTCAAATTCTTCTTAACCTTCCAGTTTCATCAATTCTCCGACGTGTCAAAAATAAGAGTTTTTGGCATCCTTCATGGGGTCCAATACCGAAAGATCAGTTAACCGCGGCACAGAGGATTTTAGACTCGGCGCCGAGGTTAGTTCCTATCTTTCGGCATTGTTATATACCTATGAATCCGTTTGTTGCTGGGAATCCGGTTTTTTACGTTGATCATGGTGGTGATGTGAGATTGGTGAGTTATGATATTGTAGGGTTTTTTAGGGATGGAGGGTTTATGGATGGGGTTGAGGAGGTGGATGATCCGGTTTGGGCGGCGAGGGGGTCGAGGAGAATTGATGTATGGACGGAGGTGGCGGATGGGAGAGGGGAGAGAAGGTGGAAATGGTGGTGGGATGATCGGAGAGGGGTGGTAGGGAGGTGTATGGATGGGGTGTTGCGGAGGTTGAGGGAAGGTGGTTGGAAAGAGGAAGAGATACAAGAGATGATGATGAATGAAGATGATGAAGAAGAAGGGGAAAAGAAGCATGAGAAGCACGTGAGTGTTTTAGGGTTGGAGTTATTGCGTGCGGGATGGAGCAGGGAAGATATAGTGCACTCGCTTGGGGTTGATGTAGGAAATTCGTGGTTGGATTTGGAATTTGATATTTGATAGTCAACTAAGGGGTCGGTCCCTTTGACCATACATTTTTTTTTCTTTGTTAATATTTGATATTTATTTTAGAATACAAAGAACTAGTACTAGTAGTAGTTTTGTCGATTAAATAAACTAGTACTGGTAGCAGAATACAAAAAGAGATTGTATTCTTTTTAGTAAAAAACAAAATTGTGGAGGAAATTGGATTGGTGTTTGGCATGGCAACACAGATTTTGTATTTTATTTTAATGGACTCCATTCATGAAATTAATTGATTATTTATTATATTTTAATTAAGTGGTAGAGTTCAATTTGTTCTGAATTTTATATTATGTTGTTATTAGAATGGTAAATATCTTTTAATTGGCCAAATTAATGTAAGTGAACATGTTTCCGTGACTTTAACTTAGTTGGTAGTACAATCCATATTATATGCAAAAGTTGTGATTCGTACTTCGGACACATCATTTATTTATCTTAAAAAGATGAATTTCTAACAACTAAACTACTTAACAAAAAAACTCAATTGGGTTGGTATGCTGATGTTGTCTTGTGATCTTAGAGTGCTCTCCTCTTATGGTTTAATGTTTGATTCTTTCTATAAAAATTTCAGTGAGTTAGTTTTGCATATTTAGAAAAGAAAAAAAAATTAAAGAAATTTAAGTGTTAAATAAATTTTGCCTGGAGAGTATTGGTACCAATGAAATTCGAGGAATCTAAGAATTCATCGTTATTGTACTGTATATAAACACCATTTGAAGCAATAATACTATTGTTGGTAACGGCCCTAATATTTTAGGATAAATGTTGTTCTCACTTTTGAGTTTGTTAAAAAATTTATCGGGCAACAATTAACTATCGATGAGAGTAAATGTGTAATTTTATGGTGTTTTAAAAGCAAAGGCTGAAGTGAGAACATCATTCATCATATTCTAGTTACCGAGTGTAAAAATGCATTATTAAATAACAATCACTCTTGTTGTCTTGCATGCACTAATTGAAAGATTTTTTCTAGTCTCACCTCCATATAATTCTAATTACACCCAAATTTATTTAAAGTTTTACAATAACATCGAAATTTCCCTCTTCATGTAAATTCAATTTACGTTATTAACTCTGAAGATAAACATAATTTAAGTTTAGATATACATTATTACTCACTATGAGAGATTATTGTAAATTCAGTTTACATATGTAAAATTTATGTAGCTGACGCACATGAACTCTTTATACATGTACACACGTAAACTGAGTTTACTTAATTTATATAAACTCAATTTACATAAACTACGTAAATTGATTTTACATAGTTTGAAAAACTACTATCTTTCTCTCAATTTCACATTTTTCTACGTTATGTTTCGATCAATTTTACATATTTTTTTCCTCTCCAATAAATGGACCTTGAAGAAGAAGAAGAAGAAAGTACTAATGTAATCAACAATAAAATCAAAGAAGAAAATGTTGCCGCAGTTAACAACGAAGCGAAACTTGAAAACTCACAATTAGTAAATTCTGTGGTTGTATTTACCACCGATAAAGTGTTTGCTATTGAAAAAGACACCTAAACGAAAAGACATGAATGAGATGACGATGTTTAGAAAGGGATTGATTCGCATGTTGTTTTTGAGATGAATATGTGATTTGGAGATGATGAATACGTGAACTGGTTTCAACAAGACGTGCGTCGAAAAGGTTTTGAATTAGATTAAAATTTGTATTTTAGTTAAAGAGTATATTGGTGATTTGAAATGAGATGGTTAACACTCGTACTTTATTAGAGATTGTGACCAATGACAAATGAATTGCTACTTAGAGTTGAGTAAAAAAAATTTGATTTAGCCTCACGGTTTTGAGTGTGTTGACGCGTCCAAAGATCATCCATCAATTTCATTTCCATCTACCGATAACAACACAAGTGATTAAATCAAAATCCCACAAACTTGGAAAACCCTTTCTCCTCTTTCATTCTTCTTCAAACAAAAAACAAAACCCCAATAACCTAAAAACTAAATCGATAACGAAGAAAACTCAAAACCTACCATTCTCAATGACCTCAAAACTATTCACTTCCCTCCTCCGTAACCACCTCACCAAAAAACCCCATCTCCGCCTCCACCCTTTTTCCACCGCCGCCGCCTTAACAGACCAACCTCATCCCCATGAAGAAACCACCGCCGGAATCACCATGAAAGGTGTCAAAATCTCCGGCAGACCTCTTTACCTCGACGTTCAAGCAACCTCACCTGTTGATCCACGTGTCCTCGACGCTATGCTCCCTTTCTATCTCTCTCGCTATGGAAACCCTCACTCCCGAACCCATTTCTACGGCTGGGAGTCCGATGACGCCGTCGAACACGCCCGGTCGCAGGTTGCGGCGCTTATAAACGCTTCGCCGAAAGAAATTGTTTTTACTTCAGGGGCCACGGAGTCGAATAATATTTCGATTAAGGGTGTGTTGCATTTTTACAAGGAGAAGAAAAAACATGTGATAACTACACAAACTGAGCATAAGTGTGTGCTTGATTCTTGTAGACATCTTCAGCAGGAGGGTTTTGATGTTACTTATCTTCCTGTTGAGAGTGATGGGTTGGTTGATTTGGAGAAGTTGAAGAGTGCTATTAGGCCGGATACGGGACTTGTTTCGGTTATGGCTGTGAATAATGAGATTGGTGTTGTTCAACCTATGGAGGAGATTGGGAAAATTTGTAAGGAGTTTGGTGTTGCTTTTCATACTGACGCGGCGCAAGCTTTAGGGAAGATTCTGATTGATGTTGATAAGTGGAATGTGAGTTTGATGTCGTTGAGTGGGCATAAGGTTTATGGACCGAAAGGTGTGGGGGCGTTGTATATGAGGAGGAGGCCGAGGATTCGTGTTGAGCCGCAGATGAATGGTGGTGGACAAGAGAGAGGGATTCGGAGTGGGACTTTGCCTACTCCGTTGGTTGTTGGGATGGGGGCTGCTTGTGAGGTTGCTATGAAGGAGATGGATTATGATGAGAAGAGGATTTCGGCGTTGCAGCAGAGGTTACTTAATGGGATAAGGGATAAGCTTGATGGGGTGGTGGTGAATGGGAGTATGGAAAGGCGATATGTTGGGAATCTTAATTTGTCGTTTGCGTATGTTGAAGGGGAGAGTTTGCTTATGGGGTTGAAGGAGGTTGCTGTTTCAAGTGGCAGTGCTTGCACTAGTGCTAGTTTAGAGCCTTCTTATGTTTTGAGGGCATTGGGAGTGGAAGAGGATATGGCTCATACTTCTATTAGGTTTGGTATTGGGAGGTTCACTACTGAGGAGGAAATTGACAGGGCAGTTCAGCTCACGGTTCAACAAGTCGAGAAGTTGAGGGAAATGAGTCCACTTTATGAAATGATGAAGGAAGGTATCAACATCAAGGATATCAAATGGGATCAACACTGATTATTGGTCAGTTTTTGGCAGCCTTTTTTGAGTTGTTTTGAGATTACTGATAGTAATTTAGGATAAAGCATGCTCATAGAGATGGTTGTGTATAATAAGTTAATCACTATATGGTATTATTATTATATGCATTTTATTGACTAGTGCCTAAATTAGATTGTGACGACAATTGAATAAAAAGTCATGTTTGTAAACTATTGGCTATTGTTAAGTTTTGCTTTAGTTTGTTTGCTTTGTGCCTTGCTGAATTTGGAAGATGTATTCCCCTTTAGATATATTGTATTCTTGTTTTCTCATTATTTTAACCTTTGATTCTGTTCAATTGCTATTCATGTCAGCTAAAATGAGCCAACAAATCAGTGAGTTATAATACACAACTGTTTAGCTCACTATAGTTAATATCTATGAAATGTTGTGTTTTTAAAATTTCCAATATATTGCGAGTGTTTTCTGTATGTGCGAGAATACAGTTTCTAGAGGTTTTGGCCAGTGCTAATGTCTTCAAGTGCACTTTTAGAATTTTAGAGAAGATTGTGCTTTTTTCCGAAATTATCATCTTGCTTCTCTTCTTCGTAGAAGAACATACAGCACCATCAAAACTGAGCTCAGGCAAGTGTTAGTATTGTAATTGTTGTATGGTGGCATCAATGTCAATAAGATCGCAGCGAGAGAGGTAGTGTAAAAGCTTTGGTAAAATATTTGTTGTCTGTCATAAACCATAGGTGGATATTGACAGACAGAAGTTTGGTTGAGAGTGTGTTATCATATAGAATATAGGGGAATTAGAGACTTAGAGTAATAAGATTAGTTAGAGCAGTTAATTAGTTAGAGGAATATTTTGTATGAATAGGGATACAAAGATAGACGGTAAGCATTCAGTAAGGTAAATATTTAGTAATAGAGAAGTGACTATGTTGTAGGACTGTAGAAGGGAAACCCTTGGAGTATACTGTAAACATTTAGTAATAGAGTAGTGACTATGTTGTAGAAGGGGAAAGAACCGGTCCGCCAGAACCATTTTACTAAACCGAATGCGCATACTTAAAAAGGTCGCATTGTTTTGCATATAAACTGTCCCTGACCCATCTATGTAAAACCACAAAAAACCGGTGCCCAGATTAAAATCCAATACCTAAATGGCAAAACCTAATGGGCTCTCCAAACCTAATATGCTCTCTGCTGCCATCATGTCATTCCCACCAGCGCCAGCACTTCATCGAAATTTTTCCCCTCTCTCGTCATTTCTCTCTAAGAAGGAATCTGCACTTGCCTGAAAATGAACAGTATTTTATTTGATTTCATTATCTGTTTCATTCAACATCACAGTCCAGTGTCATTCTTGTCATCTGGCTGTAACTGAGATGCCGGAACCCGCGCAATCGACATTAATCGGAAGGTAAATCTCAGCAACTCTCCTGTCACATCAATTTTGCCTTCTGAGAGATCCTGATCCAGTGAGGGATATTCCGATACACATGCAGTTCTGGTGATCTGGAACTGTTGGTGCACAAGGTAAAAAGTTTAGTTGATGAAATTGGAAACGAATGTAGTGTCATAAAGCGGACTCCACTGAGGATTTGACTGTGAAGGGGCCATTTTGGCATTAGGGAGGTGCAGACCCTCATAGTTCTTCGATATTATTCTGTAATCAAAGGGATTTCCCTATTTTATTCTTCTATATCAGTTGGTTTCTATCATAAACCTGAACCTAAAAGTGGATTGCTTTCTGTGGTTCCGTTAACCATGCACAGCCCTACCTGCCTCCAAGGATTTCCCCTTCTACAACACAGTCACTGCTCTATTACTAGTTGCATACAATACTTTGCTTTCCCTCTATGTTTGTATCCTCCTATTTATATGCAGGGGAGAAGCTATGTTGTGTGAATGGGGTAGATTTAGCTACCCCAAAATATTTTTTTTATTTGAACAGGTTAGTATATTTAGTAAATAGCTACCCCAATAATATATATTTAAATACCACAAATGAGTTTATTTGTCGAAATTTAGTATAAATTAAAATGTTATTAAGATATTCACCTATTTCATACATGTATTTCTCTTATTTTGACACATTTGATATCTTAAACAACTACAAAAAGAGCTTTACTAACAGTAAAAGTTATCAAGACAACACTCAATATATGTTTTATCGTATTTCTTTATATTTGCCCCCCCTCGTATAAAGATGACTAGCTTCGCCGCTTAATCCTCTAACTGACTGCACTAACTACTTAAATCCCTGTTTATTTTATATCGCGACAGATGTGGCAACCGTGGAAGCTAATTGGGAATGCTTTCACTTGGATTGATGTTGTAGGACATATGGTATTTTAGAGAATGTTATCCCTTCTTCTACGAAGCTTTCAATTTATGATATACCTTGAAGTACAAGAATAGCATTGAGCTTCTTTTGTTTGTTGAGGAGGATTAAAAAAATAGCGCAAGCAGTAGCTTGAGTGATTTGATGAAAATAGTAATGGTAAGTCTGAGGCCAAAATTTATTGTTTTCTGCAGCTGTCTACCGTATTTTAAATGAATGAAGTAACTTATAGCAACTTGTGAACACATATTTGCATTTTTTATTATGAATGAAATC
>Ga0099826_10000876_pt1 | contig 16437 bp, 11 predicted proteins | sample Mtrugardesep15_FD_76830 | JGI IMG/M metagenome (GOLD analysis project Ga0099826, IMG submission 76830) | Root nodule microbial communities of legume samples collected from California, USA - M. trunc garden sep15 | ecosystem: Host-associated > Plants > Roots > Nodule | place: USA: California... | reverse complement strand
AATGTATTTTATATATAAAAAGCTTAATAGGCCGGCCCGACGGGCTTAATAGGCTTTTTTGTAAGCCTTAGCCTAGCCTATTTAAGTAAATGGGCTTTGTAAAAAGCTTGAGCCTGACCTTTTCATAAAACGAGCTGGGCCGAGCTAGGCTTTAAGTAGGCTAGGCCATAGGCCCCTGTCGGACAGCCTGTTCCCACCCCTAATGCCCAGTCACATAAACTTTTAACACAACAACAACCAAACTTTATCCCACTAAGTGGAGTCGGCTCACATAAACTTTTAAGATCTTTAAAAATCATTGAATGGTGTGGGCACACCACAAGTTCCCAACAACAATTACAAGGCAAAGATCTCGAGAGGGAAAAAAAAAACCTCATAACAAGGTTACTATTAGTTAAAACAAATCTAATAAACTATTACACAACTTAATCACAACAAGATACATAACAGATCATAGAAAAGTCTTGGATGCTAAAACATATGGGGGAGTAACATCTCCCAAGAGAATAAGTTACAGACAAACAGACATAATAGACATCTACAAAGTGTTAGATAGCAAACTACATGATCGGTTCTTCATCATTTTCAGCATCGACCATTTCTTCATCGTCATTCTCAATATCAGCTTCATCGATATCAGCTTCGAGAAGCCACTGCTCAAATTCATCCACCTCATCATAATCATGTGTATATAAGCCATCTGACATATCACAAGGGTCAGGCCCAAGTTCCTCACCATTGCATGCCACATACAAGAAAGGTCTACTTCTAGCTAAAGCATCTACCATGTCTCTATTAACACTTCCAGTCACTCCCAACCATTTAAGCCTTGGAAAATACGGTTTCTTTAACCAACGAAAAGCAAGTGGTGTAATGCCACCACAGTTATACATATCCAACAAGCGCAGACCGCTTTCATTCCATCCAGCATCATCAGTCATCATTGAAGCTAATGCCATGATCGAGGTATCGCCAATTAGAGGGCATTGTCGCATTCGGAGATCCAAAAAAGGAATTCGGCTTTTTGCCAACTCTAGAACACCATTATCTGAGAGGTTAGGAAGATTGGATAGATCCAAGTCTCTTAATTCCAACTTGCCACAACCATCAAATAGAACTGTTATGCATTTATCAGTGAGCCTCTTGCACCCTCGAAGAGACAATGCATACAGTGAGTTAATAACGGTAGGCCGTAAGTATGAAAGTCCAGCATCAGTTATATCAGAGCCATCAATAAGTAAAAATTTTAGTCTCAAAAGTATGCCAATGGCTCGGAGAGCTTCATCCCCAAGGCTTCTGCAATCTCTCAAGTCGAGAACTTTAAGTTCCTTGTTTGATGTCAAACTAAAAACTGCATGATTGGTTAAGAGCTTGCACCATCTTAAGCTCACATGTGTTAAAGTAAGGGATGTTGCAGAGATATCATGAAAAACTAGATCAGTTAATTGAGTCCCATGAGTGACCTTAAGTTTGTATAGACGAGAGCAAGAATGCAGGATAGTTTTGATTCCTGTGTCTGTGACACGACAAAAGCCGCCAAGACATATGCTCTCCATGTTTGCACACTTATCAGCCATTAAAAGTAATCCTAGATCATTCACTCTTCGAAAGTAACAAATTATGAACTCTTGGCTTCGGATCAATGAAAGATGCTTCAATCTCCCATGTTGATTAATTTGCTGAAGACCAGCGTTGGTTAGATCAAATGTAATTCTTGGTTCAACAAATGGTGCATCACGAAGATCCAAATGGGTCAAAAAGACGAGACCTTTGGATATTGTGTTAACCATTGCATCTGTTATATAGTTCACCGAAAGACACAATTTTTGAATTCCAGGAAGTATGGATGGTTGAATAGGATTAAGGGGCTGATGAGGTCCCAAATTTGAACTGAACAGTTCAATCACTGTAACTGAAGAAATATATCCAATCTCAAGAGAAGTAAGTTTCTCAGACGCAGAAGCCCAAACTCGAGCCAAGTTATGACGTAGAAAGAGAGAGACATCAAACATCAAAATCAAAACCTACAAAATCACCCATAATGCACATTAGATCTAGTTGCATTAATAACTCTGAACATATCGTCATTATATTTTACAATAGAAAAAAAAAATACATGGAAAATAAAAATTCCAAGAAAGAATATGATGAAACTTTGAAGACATTATATTACAATCATTAAGGCGTTACAATAAAAGCAAGCAAACATCTAGATATATCGGTAGTGAAAACAAACGATACAAAGTTGCCCAAGTCTTGGCATTTCCCTTTATTCTACATGAAAGTTAATGATCAAGCAAACTTTTGAAGCTCAATAAATATATGTCCAAACAAGAAACGAAATAATGAATTAGACAAAACAGAACCAATTACTTGGACAGCGGCTTCTGCCATAGCGAGTAAAACGTAATAAAACTCTAACATCTCTTAAAGTTAAGCTTGAGATCAATGAAGAATAATAAATGCAGCCAAATTATTCATATTAAAGAAGAATGCCAAACAGCAGACAGATAAATCAGTTGTGACATGTGTTAGTTATTAATTATCTAGAAAACTTTCTTTAATATTACATGTTAGAAACTTGTTATTTTTGTTAATTGTTAGTATGTCTTACTTCTAAATGGGAGCAACCAGTGAGTAACTCCTCCAGATCAGATATGTGAATTGCCCTCCCTCTTTTTTCCGCAACTGAACCCAAGTAAAGAGATCTATGGAAATAAACAACACGAATCGATAAGATCAACAACACTATGCTATGTAATTGTGAAATAACACAAATCCCCATCCCCAAACCACATAATTTCATAATCAAACATTTAAACGGCGACCGATCCAATCCATTCATCATAAATTATCACAAAGACAGGATAAAGAACAACAAACGAACCTTAGGTCCTTGCATTGAGTACCGATCTCAGACAGAAGTTTCCCACTGAAATCAGAACAATTATACAAAGAAAGCTCATGCAGCGAGGGTTTGACCAATAGTGAGATTGAAGAATCATCAAGACGACCACAATCAACTTTGAGACTCTTAAGATACGGATTAGGGGGCAGCAAAGGGGCGAGCAAGTTTCCAGATGGCGCAACGTCCTAAAAAAAAACAAAATATTGTTATAAGATTGGGGAATTTCAAAAACCTAAACTGTTGTCAGCGAAATAAAGAGATGAGGTCTATATATACTTACGATGAGATGGAAATTGGGGAGGAAGGAGAGGATGTGTTTAGCGCAGGAGCGGAAGGTGGAGGCGGTGGTGGCTAATGAACAAATGGAAGCGACGTCGAGTTTGGTCATGATGGTGGCAAGCAGAGCGTGAGGGAGTTGATCCAATCTAACCTCCTCCGGACTCGCCGCCATTTTCTCGATTAGATCAGATCGGTTTCGTCTCTGAAATGAATATCTTGTTTTCTGTTGAAATGAGACTGGAAAGTTGAAACACCATCAATCATTCTCAGATTCACGACATATTTTTTATTTTTTTTTACCATAGTGAATGAACATGTTGTTGGACCAAACGTAAGTAATGTCTTTGGTGTGGGTTGACACTCGACAACGCATTGCTTATTCTATGATGTATGGAATTGCTATTTACACGCATTGCTTATTCACGCATTTCCAATGTCAAAATTTACATTTATCTTACCCATACCCTTATATATGGTAGAGAAAACTGCACTTATTTTATTAAAAAAAAAAAAAACTGCACTCTTTCAATTACATTCATCATGTTTAAATCTTCATTTTTCTATAATTGTCTAACCACAAAATTCTAACACAGAGGACGAAGAAATGCGTATTGCGACTGCATTTTAATAAGAGAAATTATACTTAAACATTTATTTAGTTACAACTTTCTCTTTCATACTCACATTATTTTTTATTTTATCTATCTATTGTTTTGGTTTCCATGCAAATAAATATTTTTTCTTTGTAAATTATAGTTGTTGATCAAATTAGTTGTTTAAATAACACTTTTCTTTTAATAATATTAATGCATTTTTTTTCTATTTTGATTAACAATATTATTTTTCAAATTGATGTTTTATACACAATATCATCATTAACAACTCTTTTATAAAATGTGAACCAATACAAAATATTAAGATTAATTATAAAATAATCAAATTAATTATTATTAACATATCGAAGTTGATTCGATGGTATTTATTTATGAACTTGAAATGTGTTTCTATTAATGTTAGGTTCAATTCCCCCGCTGTCGATTTTGATGGGTTAGTTTTACTTCTTAAAAATAATTATTTCATTTTTTTTAACAAGAATTAATTTAATGTCCTCTCAAAAAATAAAAATTAAGGATCTTGGGTAAATTGTATTTGCTTCACGTTAATGATTTTTTTTGCTGCTTTTACTTGATAGTCTATTGTTTCTGTTGCTGGTAATTTCTGCATTTTTATTTGAGTTGTTGATTGAGTGCAGGGAACTATTAAAATATCCACCAATTATTTACTGGGTAAGGATCGGCTTATTGGCCTTGGGTGTTGAAATTGAAAGATTGGCCTTCTTTTGATTTATGTCAGGAACTTTGACCTCGTCATCAGGCTGAAGTCATATCTTCCTTGCCTTATAAAGAATGTACAGATCCTTTTGGAGGGGCTCTCGACCTTGCTATGAAGTTGCCGGATTATTGTGTAAAGCCAGACATGGGTCAAGAACATGTATTTTCTTATGGATTAGCTCAGGAGCTGTGACATGGTTGATTATGTGACTAAGCTCCATTGTGACGTGTGTGCTGCAGTACGCTTCAATTCCTCTGTCTTTCCTGGCTTGCTTTTCCAGAACTCCCGAAGCTTGTGACATGGTGATTATGAGCTGATTGCTGTGTAGTTTCAAGTACATGTCATAGTTTTTGTTCATTGCACTGTCATAGAAAATTTCCTCATTTCGTTCTGTTTGAGTTGATTTGATTTGTAATTTACTTGGTGTTTTGGTAATTAACTATTCGAAAAAAAATTAGAATTTTTCTATTCACACTCCATGTATTTCTTTTTATACTCAAATTTTCTTAAAAATTTTTAATAATACTAAAATTGCTCTTTTATATAAATTTTCTTAAAACCTTGATTTTATTCATTGTCAAAAAGTTTCACCCTCTTTCACCCACAAACAATCTGATGTTCAATCAATTTCCATGAAAGATTAAAGAGTGAATCAAAATAACTTTCATCCATACTCGATCGCATATAAGTAAAAGTGAATTTGTTATTCCTTTTCAATAATGGTAGTTTCAATTTTTTTATTCTTGTTCAACTGCATTGTACGACGGTTTCAATTTACATTGTTGAGGTTAACTTAAATTCAGTTTAAGTAGGTTCATGTAAACTTAAACTGAGTTTACATGACCTACTTAAATTAAGTTAACATGACCTACTTAAACTAAGTTTACAAGAACCTACTTGAACTGACATGACCTACTTAAACTCAGTTTACATGAACCTACTTAAACTGAGTTTACATGACCTACTTAAACTGAGTTTACATGTACATACTTAAAATTAGATTACGTAGAATCATTGAACAAGGTTGATATGTACACATAAACTCAGTTTACATGACCTACTTAAACTAAGTTTACATGATCTACTTAAACTCAGTTTATATGACCTACTTAAACTAAATTTATATGACCTACTTAAACAGAGTTTAAGGAAAAAGGAGTTTTGGGGTGTGCCCAAGAAATAAGGAAGAAGCGTTTTGAAAATCCAATTCTATAAAAGGGTAATTTTGTCATTTTATGGTGTAACCAAGAGTATATAAGGTGTAATTAGAAAAAGTCAGTCCTGGAGAGAAGTTTCCCACTGAAATTAGAATAATTGTACAAAGAAAGTTCATGTAGTGAGGGTTTCGTTTTCACCATCAAAATTTGCAGAATCATCGAGACGACTGCAACCAATCTTGAGTCTCATGAGGTATGGATTGTGTCCAACATAGGCAATCCACACGAGCATTGATAAAATGTCAAATGTAGTAAGCACAATAAACTGTTTTAAACAAGTTAGACCGCAAGTTTAGAACTATTCTCCATAAAAATCCTTTGCCAATTAACAGTCTAAAGTAGGTAGTCAAAAACAACATATTTATTATCGTTTTACTTGTTTGGTTGGATATAAAATGAAAAAAAAATAAATAGGAAAATGTTTTTTCTTCCCTTGTTTGATTTAGTAAAAAATGTGTAAAAAGCAAACAAACATATGATTTATTATCATTTCTCCACGTTTAAATATGTAAATTATGGTCACTATACTACTTGTGTGAACTTTAACCACTAAAAGAACATCTTAACCTTCTAATGTTTTTGTTATTCAATTTTGCTAACAGGCTATAATGCATAATTTGTTGTCCACATAAAAAAATGATTAACCTTTTAGTTTTCAAACAATGAGAATTTGATAATTTAAAGTTCGTAGATAAATATATACCGATAATCATTCAATCCATAAATCAACTTTTTCTTTTAGCAAAATCCAAAAATCAACTTTTAATCTCCAAGAAAACCATTTTTGTTGGAGAATATTAATAACATTAATTCAACTATTTACTTCATGATACATTTTGTTATAGTGGCAGTCTCTCTCAACAAGCAAGTTACAATTGCTATTTTAGAGTCGGTTTTGTGGACCCCACTGCTTACACTATACCACGCTTTGATGCCTAAACCAAGTAACAGACACAATGAGCGTCATTTTCCAGGATCGTCAACCTCGCCATTTTCAGCACTAACAGTACGAGTTCTATAAACCCAAATGCAATGCATGTTCCATAGCTAGGGTTCCTTCACATCGCCATTTTTATGTTAAACTAATTAATCAAATCCCTAATAAACAAAAACTCCATTCTCTGCATTTGGAATTTCAATGGCGGAGGAAGAGAACCATGACATAGTCACGTTTATAGTGAAAATCAAAATCACACTCACCGTCCCGGACCCAGATGAACCCATTCCTGATCATGATCGTCGAGAAACACAACCTACCGCCAATGTTGGCGCGGAAACGGTACCGTTGGAGGGTGATGACGTGGCACAAGCTATCGGTGTTGGAGCTGAAACGGCGTCGTTGAAGGACGATGAACGTGATGACGTGGTGGAAGCAGCTGAAGAATCTATTCCTGATCGAGAAAAACAAGATATGCATGTTGGCGCCAAAACGGTGGTGTCACTGTTGAAGGGCAATGAAGGTTCGGTTGAAGGTGATGACATGGCAGTTAGGGATTCATCCTCCGCTAAATCTGCGGCGGTGGCGATAATGAAATGCGGCAGAAAGAAAAAGAAACGCAGAAGAAAGAGTTTTGCAGAAATTGAAAAGAGGAAGAGGGATGAAGAAGCGTTGTTAGGGAATGGAATAAAAGAAGAAGCTGGTGAAGGTGATAATGATGTGGCAGCTGGAGGCTCTTCATCATTTCAACTGGTGAGGAAGAGACGTGGCAGAAAGAGAAAGGCGGAGAAGGAAACCACCGAAAATGAGGTTCCACAAGTCAACAAGAAACTTAAAATCAGGGAGAGTAATGCTAAGGTAACATTACATGATCATCACTCTGTTCATTTATATATGTTTGAGTTTGGCATTATATGTATGTAATTGTGGTTCTGTTACTGTTTTTCAATCAACAGTGGATTGAGGAGGGATCCTTAATGTGCCATCAATGTCAGAGAAATGATAAGGGGAGGGTTGTCAGATGCACAAAATGCAAACGGAGAAGATATTGCATACCCTGTTTAAACAATTGGTACAACTTCCTTAACTTCTGTTTTACTTTGTTTAACTTACTTCATCCTATGTTGTGTCAGTTTGTTCTACTGTTTTTGAATATGCCTTATTTGATAATTGGGATGTAGACCCAAGTTATTGCAAATATTACATGTTTGGATTTTGGTTGATGAAATATTGATCAAACTATGCTTTTTTGTTGCCTCTTGTTAAGGTATCCTAAATTGAAAGAGAGTGATATTGCCAAGGCATGTCCTGTGTGCTGTGATAATTGCAATTGCAAAGCATGCTTGCGGTCTTTTAAACTCATCGATGTCAGTGATCCACCCTTCCACGATTAACTATTCTTCTGATTTTTCTGTAGTCTATATTTGAAATCTATTCATTTGGTTTACTATAGGAAATTAAGCGTAAAGCTGAAACCAACAACGAGGAGGAGCTTGAGTTCTCTAAGTATCTGCTGAAAGGACTTCTTCCACATTTAAGACGGTTGGATGAAGAACAAATGATTGAGAAGGAAAGAGAAGCCAAGAGACGAGGTATTCCTATATAGTTGGAGATGATTTTTAGTTTCATATATTGTTCATTTTATAATTTGATTTTGGGATGTGAATTACAGGGCTCTCACTCTCAAAGCTAAATATAAAACCAGCGGATTATTCTAAAGATGAGCGTGTGTTCTGGTAAGGACTGATTTGGCATCTTAATCAATGCTTTTTTTACTTATTCTAATGCTATATAGTTGCTGACTTCACACTTTTTGTAGTGACAACTGCAAAACATCAATATTTGACTATCACAGAAGCTGTACAAAGTGCTCTTTTGACCTTTGTCTCCTCTGTTGCTGCGAGCTCCATGGTGGGAAGCTTCTAGGTGGTGCAGACCCAATTAAGCTTGAGTATATTTTCCGAGGTCGCAATTATCTACATGGTGGAAATGAAGAAAAACTTTTTAAAGAAAATGTATCAGATGCAGAGGATGAGTCTACGACTCGTGAGTGGTCAAGATCTGGGTGGCATGCAAATAGCGATGGTAGCATTCCTTGTCCAAAAGCTGATAATGAATGTGATCATGGTTTCCTTGAACTGAGAAGGATACTTCCTCCAAATTGCATCTCTGAGTTAGTTTGTAAAGCAAATAAACTTGCAGAAACAATCAAGCTTCAAGATGAAGAGGAGACTCGTGATAATAGGTGTTCTTGCTCGAAACCTGTTAGGCACGCCGATGATATACACAATAACACAAGGAAGGCAGCTTTTCATGAAGATTCAAGTGACAAATTTTTATACTGTCCAAGGGCTGTAGATCTACACCGTGGAGATTTAAGACATTTTCAATGGCACTGGAGCAAAGGGGAGCCTGTAATTGTCAGCAATGTACTTGAATGCACATCTGGTTTAAGCTGGGAACCACTAGTCATGTGGCGTGCATTCCGTCAAATAACCAACTCCAAATACGATGTAGTTTTGGATGTGAAGGCAGTTAATTGCTTAGATTGGTGTGAGGTTTGTTTCATTTCTCAATCCTTATGATGGAGGGGTTCTTACTGGAATTCGTGTTTATTATCCTTGTGTGAAACTTGTTTCTAATTTATTTAACCGACGTTTTTAAAATTTGGATTGTACCTAACTTAACTCTACAAAACCGCCTTGTAAGGGGAGATGTATATCTCATCTATAAACATAGTTTGAGGCTATATCTCATCCAATGTGGAACTCTTATCAAACACACACACACACACACACACACACATATATATATATCTTGTAAGGGGAGATGTATATCTCATCTATAAACATAGTTTGAGGCTATATCTCATCCAATGTGGAACTCTTATCACACACACACACACACACACACACACACATATATATATATATATATATATTTAACTGGAAAGACTTTGCTTGAAAGTGACATATAGAGAGTGCTTTAACTGTAGCAGTTTGTTATTGTACTGTTGAATTTTATATATGTTTTTTGAATTTAGCACCTCCATCTTTTCGGAATTGATAGAAGTTTCAGTACACCTGTTTTTTGGTGGATGGATGGTTCTTATGTTAAAATTAGTTTCTAGACAGTCTGCCCTCTTGGGTTATGAAGAGATAAGAGTACAAGGTTTGTAGTTCTACATGTTAAAATAAATACAACAATTTAGGGTTGTGACTTGTGAGCCTCAGGCAAATTCTTTTAGTGTAATTGGCATGTGTTAGTCATAAAGTTGCAGTCGTTCCCGTTCGTGCTTGTCATATGTTGTTTCTCCCAACATTTTCAACAAATGCTGCTTCCTACTTCTCATTCAATCTTATCTTTTAAATTTATCTAAATTTCTTGCTGTCTGGTGTCCCAATTTGTTTTTGCATCACATATCCAGATTATTTATTGTTGTCATTGCTTCCTCTTCATTCAATTTATCTATTGGTATTTTTGCCTATTATTACGTATACTCACTGCATGTTGATGTTAAGTTGGACTTATTGTTTTTTATGTTTTCTTGTTGAATTTTCTTTGTCCAGTTGTACTGCCTAACAGTTTCGGGGTGAATTGTAAATGCTGTATGTTACTGCCTTTACTTGATATTATGTTGCTGGTAATTTCTGCATTTTTATTTGAGTTGTTCATTGAATGCAGGGAGATATTAATATCCACCAATTCTTCACTGGGTACACAAATGGTCGCAATGATTGGCTTAAATGGCCTGAGGTGTTGAAATTGAAAGATTGGCCTCCTGCTGATTTATTTCAGGAACTTTTACCTCGTCATCATGCTGAGTTCATATCTTCCTTGCCTTATAAAGAATATACAAATCCTTCTAGTGGTTCCCTCAACCTTGTTGTGAAGTTGCCGGATTATTGTGTAAAGCCTGACATGGGGCCAAGAACATATATTGCTTATGGATTTGCTCAGAATCTCGGACGCGGTGATTCTGTGACTAAGCTCCATTGTGATGTGTCTGATGCAGTATGCTTCAAAACCTTTTTATCTTTCTGGCATGTTTTTCCAGAATCTCTTAATTATTTGTGTTTTTTTTTACGAAAGGTTTTATTGTTATTATGAATCGAGTATAGTATAAAAAAGTGCATAATTTGTAGGACATGTGCATTTTTGTTTTGTAAGCCATTTCATTTATCTGTTTATTTTCTTATGAGCTGATTGTTGTGCAGTTTCAAGTATATGTCATAATTCTTAATTCATTGCACGGTCATAGATAATTTCTTCATTTGATTTGTTATTTCTCGTAGTATTTTGGTAATAATGATTCAAAAAAGTATTATTTTTGTGACTAGTGGCATAAACTGCAAAGTATTTTTAGGACTTGAATAATGAATGATGCATTTCCTGATCAATTCTTTGTTAGCACTTTATAACTATTGATTTGTTTCTCCAAGTGAATATTTTATTATGAGGAAAATTAATTATTATTTTTTTTTGTAATTTGGCTATAAGGTAAATGTGTTGACTCATATTGCTAAGGTGGAACTGAAACCTGAGGAAATTAGTGTCATTAAGAAATTGACACGTGAGCACCTTGAGCAAGATAAGAGGGAGCAACATGGTGATGGGGAGGCGGTTGATATGTTTCACCAACTCTCTGACACTAATGATGGTGACCTGATGGTTGGAGAGGATCCCTTAGAAGGTGCTCTCTGGGATATTTTTCGGAGAGAGGATGTACCCAAATTGAAGGAATATCTAGAGAAGCATTTCAGAGAGTTCAGACATGTCAATTGCATTCCTTTAAAGCAGGTAGAATCGGCTTAGACAATTTTCCATTATCTAGCTCTATGGATGCCCCTCGTGACCATTTACTTTCTCTGCTGCTAACATGATATATAAATATCCCTGTTTTTTGTAACTTTTGGAGGGTTGCACTAGGATAAAATTGACACTATCCCATACTTTCTTCCGAGTTAAGATTCAAATATACATGCCACAAAGTATTGGGTTGAAACATCATATAAAGTCTGACTGGTTTATTAATTTACGGTCTTTTCATTATTATGATTACAGTAGATGCTTTTGTTCAATGACCAGAGAGAAAGGAAATGCATTTTTGATTTAGATACCTGTCCAAAAGGTCATTGGTTGAATCAACATGTTTAATATGTTCTGTATCAAATTTAAAGTTTACAAGGCAGTCCTTGCTGTTTATTTTCTTGAATGAGATATCCTTTGGTAATGTAGGTTATTGACCCCATTCATGATCAGACCATTTATCTGACTATGGAGCATAAGATGAAACTTAAGAAAGAGTATGGTTAGTAATATTTATGAACTTTCCTTTCTTGTTTGTGGATGGACTAGTTTGATCATTTAAATGGCACCACTTTGTTGACATTTCAACATTGACTTGTAGGAATCGAGCCTTGGACTTTTATTCAGAAGTTGGGAGATGCTGTTTTCATTCCTGCTGGTTTGCCTCACCAAGTAAGAAATCTGAAGGTAAAAGTTATGGACAAAACTTACCTGCAGTACCATAGATACTGTTTTTGCCATTCCCAATTAAAACAAGACACGTGTACTATTTTAACACCCAATTTTAACGTCGTCAGCTTTCGTTAGTTTAGTCACACAGGGTAAATAGTACCACTTTTCTGGACAGAAATAAGGGCAGCCATTGCAAGGCTTGCTCTCACCGTGGATGTCACATAAAGCACTCATTGATTGTATAACTCTTCCTATGAGCTCCAATCTTTATGTAAGTGACTCTTGTGTTCTTTCTCATCACCACTCAAATCAAAGCTACTAAACCTATCTCCAACCCCACCATACTCAATAGCATACGACCTTGAAGCTGTGGTTCACTAACTCCAATCGTAATACAAATTCTAGTCAGTGCATTCTTTGTTATTCACCGGTTTTGTGTTACTTCCCAGAAGGAACTGCTCTTATTTAACGGGAAATCCGGTTGTGATTATTGGTGGCGGTGCTACTTGAATTGGGACCTAAGCCATCAGAAATTGGTGAATTACGAAACGGTTTCCAACCAATTCCTCAGACAATGAACCGACGAATTGCATCACCGGAACACTCAGCCATGTCGTGATTCATGAACCACTCAGGACCCTATTCGCCACTGACATCACAATAAACCTCCGACAAGAACTTATTTTCAACAGGTTCAGAACCGACAGCCATGGCGCTAACGTCAAATCATCAGCCATGATTGTACGACTGGTAGTAAATCTCAAGCATTATGAGAAAAGGGAAGAGAATCGACACAGATAGAGGGAGCGAGAAACAGAAAGAAAACCAAAAACGGAAATCAAACGGTGTTAAAATGCGGTGATTAAATGGTACATGTGTCTTGTTTTAATTGGGAACAGCGTAAACAGTACCTATGGTAGTGTAGGTAAGTTATGTCCAAAATTTATTTACATGGTACAAATTTCTTTGTTTGCCAAGAAGTGTGTAACGTCTATAAAATTTTGCTTGGAGCGAGGAATAACAGCTTGAGTTAGATTAAGATCTAAATTGAGATATGATTTATTCTGTGTTTTATCTCTTATCCTTGGTGCTTGTATTCTCTAAATTTTAGTAGATTATTTAGTATTTTTTATGGCCAACTTTGCGATATATTTTGTAACTTTACAAGGCTAAAATTGAATTTGGATATTTCCTAATTAGTACAGCGTGATGGCTTCAACCTATGCAAATTGTTGAAGCCATACATCACACACTCACTTTTTATGTCACTGTTGTTTTTTTGTTGAAACAATGCTTGAAATGTTTGTCCTATGTAATATATGCATAATTCTGTTGCAGTCATGCATCAAGGTTGCGCTTGATTTTGTCTCGCCCGAACATATTGGTGAGTGCTTCCGTTTGACAGAGGAATTCCGCAAGCTTCCGATAAATCACAGATCCGCCGCGGACAAGTTTGAGGTTTGCCAGACTACTTTCATTCATTTATTTTACTTTTCCTATATATAAGGATACAAGACTCTTAATCCTTATTGAATAGGTAGTAAATTCATGAAAATAACCAAGTAATATGGAAAGTAATCTCAAGAGATACTCCAACTAAGAAACTAATCCTATGAGATAAACTAAAATATCCCAACATAATATTAGAATATTATAAAATTCTTTTTATATATCCTCGCTCACTGGAGGGCAAGTGCGCTTGCATAACAGTATTGCCGACAAGGTTCTAACTTCTAATATTGACTGTTTTAATTCAGATAAAAGCCTTGTTGAATGTATGAAATCTTGATCATTAAACCAATTTCAGTTCTATGTTCCCGTGTTACGTCATCATGTCAACAATTTCTTATTGGAATTTTATGTACTTTTTTTTTTTCCTGATGTCTGCTTCTAATATTGACTGTTTAAATTCAGATAAAATCCTTGTTGAATGTATGAAATCTTGGTCATCAAGCCTATTTCAGTTCTATGTTCCCGTGTTCTGTCATCATGTCAACAATTTCTTATTGGGATTTTATGTACTGTTTTTTACTGATGACTGCTTCTTGGTACCAGGTGAAGAAAATTGCCATACATGCTATGCTTGATGTGGTTGAAAAATTAGAGAAAGCAAGGTTAGTGATTGCAAACTTTAAGCGTTTTTTTGTTATGGAATTGTATACTTACATTTCTTTATTAAACTGTTCACTTTGTTGTCAAAGGCATTGATAGATTATAATTTATATCTTATGTACATGCATTTTTGTTAGTCTCTCTAGGCTCGCAATTTGAAATGTGTATTGTGTGTATATCATGAAAATTGATGATTGCCATTAAATTTACAGGTCTGGGAAAACCAAGGTTTGTGCGTAAATATACCAGAGGGAGAGAGAGCGAGAGAGATTGAATCCATTTTGAGTCACTTGATTAGGTTTGGTAATCTTGGGTTCTTTATAACAAAACAGAAAGGTTCCATATTTTGTTTTAACCGGTGCACTTGAAACATTATATGCCGACTTGCATTGGTGTACGTTGGTTTGAGTGTCGTAACTTGTATGTACCTATGGTGCTAACTATCAGGTCGATTCAAGTTTGGGCAGATGCTAATGTAAACGTTGCACTAATAATACTTTTGAATGTATATATAAGAAGATTATAAATTGTCCTTGTTGCAACATGTTTTGCAAAATGTGGGAAATGTTGATTTGATGTCCTGCTACTAAAACATGCATACATGACTGGCAAAGAGTTGTATCAAGTATACAACTCTTTATTCTGGTGAATTATATTAGAGAGTGTTGCTATATGTAGTGAACAAAAATATCACGTAGATGCACGGACTAATAGCAATAGTTAGATCTTGCATTTGTAGGAAAACATTGGATAAAAATAAGGCTAAACTGCATTTTTCGCCTCCTAAGTTTTAAAATATTGCGATTTTAGTCCCCTATTAAAAAAAAAGGCAAAAGTGGCCCATTTAGTCCCAAAATTGTTGAGAAGACGCCACGTGTCCTAAAAAAGGGGTCATAATCGCAACTTTTTGTAAAGATGAGGGGTCAAAATGCATATTTTCCTTCAGTTAGGGGTCGAAAAAACATATTTCCCTAAACATGGAGGGTCACTTTTGCCATTTTTTTAATAGGGGGCTAAAATCGTAACATTTTGAAACTTAGGGAACAAAAAGTGCAGTTTAGCCTAAAAATGAAAAGGATCCTATAGCGAGATAAACTTTGTTCACTACAACTTGATATACTTCCCTATGTTTAGATCACGAGACACTTCAAATGTTTTTTTTGTTTCCAGAAACAAATCATGTTTGATTTAGGTAGTTGTTTTAATTTGTTCTCAAGACACGTGTATTTCTATTATGAAGAATATATAAAACACATGACAATAAACTAGAGTAAATTGCACTCACCTGGATTGACACCGTTAACATGACTGATGTTTTCTACATCCAGCAGCTGCTTCTCGTTAAAGATCAAAATTTATACGATAATTTGTTTTTTCTCCCAAAAACTGGGAATATGAAATGCTGCCATCAAATTCAAGCTCATTTTTATGCATTGTAGGAACAGCTACCATGTCCTAGTAATATATTTGTACTTCTACCACAATCACCAATCTAAACGTCCATTGATTCAAAACACAAATTCAGTTACATTGCTCGATAATACTGGACAGAAAAAACAAAATAAAACAAATACTCTCTTCGGTCACTATTATAAGCAAAAATTGACTTGTTAGGTTCATTCAATAAATGATGTATGTGGTCTATATGTAGACTACATACATCATTTATTGAATGAATCTAAAAAGTAAACTTTTGCTTATAATAGTGACCGGAGGGAGTAGATTTTAGTGACAAGTGTACTATCCTAGTAAAAGGGAACATCCCTTATTCTTTTTGGCTTTTGCATCAATGAAGACAATTACAATTAACCCATATTATAATGACAAGGAGGCACAATGGATAAAAAAAGAACTTTAGAGTTCTCACTCTGTCCGAGCCCCACTTATCGAGAGGAATCGCATCACCAGGATCTAGTCATTTGAAGTTGCTCATTTTTTTTTTTATGTACACTTAGGTTTATAATCTTTACTTATATTTTTGGTTTCTTTGCTCATCATGAGCTAAAAGTGTTTGGATCCTCGGCAGCATGCATGTGTGCAGCAATCTCTACAGCCAATGCTTAACCGTTAGATTGACATGTTTGGCAGATAGAATTTTTTTTTTTGTTGAAAGATGTATGGTAATGCTTAACCATTAGATTGACATGTTTGGCAGATAGAAGTTTTTTTTT
>Ga0099826_10000875_pt1 | contig 16438 bp, 8 predicted proteins | sample Mtrugardesep15_FD_76830 | JGI IMG/M metagenome (GOLD analysis project Ga0099826, IMG submission 76830) | Root nodule microbial communities of legume samples collected from California, USA - M. trunc garden sep15 | ecosystem: Host-associated > Plants > Roots > Nodule | place: USA: California... | reverse complement strand
TATATATATATATATATATATATATATATATATATATATATATATATATATATATATAAAGGTAAAATCTTCTATAAGAGTGCAAACATATATAAAATAAATTTTGAGTACAAGAAATATAATAAGAGCAGAAACAAAAACAACACTAAAAATTAAACAAACTCTAATCAGGAGTACCCAACCACAACGAACAAGAGGAAGACTAGGAACATAACCCTTCAATCAACCAACCCTTAGAAAAATCCACCATAAAACACAATCAGTGCCAACACAAAATGATTTCATGATTTCACTCATATAGAAGAAATCGGTGTGACAAATTAGCTAAATAAATTAAAGTTACATATCAACCTAGAGTTAAAAAGAAATATGTTGACCCAAGTCATCCTCAACTCAAAATATGTTTACACATACATGTGTGTAAAGAAGAATAATGAACAACTATAAAATATGGTTATGTTAATTTCAATAAATAGTGTAAATTATTAATGTCCAAAAAATAAATAACTCTAGGTTATTGACTAAAATTTTATTTTTACACATTAGTCCTCTTATGAATAATTATAAGGAGGGCAATTTTTTCTTTCTACAATGCATTGTTGTTCTTAAATCAAATAAATATTCATATCATCTATAAGAAAATAATCAATAATAAAAGAAATTTTTTTTTACTGGACTTATCCGGATTTCTAAGAGCAAATTTTGTTACATTGTGGACTGAGAGAAACCCAATTTCATAAAATTACGTTTTTTTTTTCTTCATATGGGCCGTATAGAAAACCAAACGACCCACTGTCTAATTTTATTTTTTTTTATCCCAGTGTCTTGGCTCAAAACCAAATCCAAATAGCTATCAGGATTTCGTTCATTATAAAGGGCTTACATCACTTCAAGCGAATCAACTTTGACAAATAAACTAAGAAATACAATTTCCTTTCAAAATTGAAACCCTAATTTCTCCCCATCGTTCCATCCATGCTCAAATCATTTGAACATGGATGACTACAAATTGCTACTACTAAAACATAACCTCCATATCGTCCCAAATCGCAATCTCGAAACCATATTATTCAAGCTTTGATCGCGCCGCGCCACACTGAGTTTGAAGGATAAGCTTTGATAATCGTATCCATAACAGGTATCTGCTTGATTTTATAGCATGTTTATTTCTTTCCCCACCAAATAGAATATATTGTCAAAAATGTCTTGTCTATGGCTATTATTTTTGTTTTATGTCTGAATAAATCAGAGATTGCTGAAGAGGCCCTCGAGTTTCTCAACCTGTCGGAACTTATCTTCCGATAGGCTTTTTTTGCTCACATAACTAATAAGATATTATCTTTTGATGGGGGGCATTGAAGGGGTTTTGTAGCAATCCTGTAAGGTAATTATCGACTATCACTATATTATATTTTTACACTTATTAATCAGTGTGAATTGGTCAACTTTTAGGAGGGGGTAATTGTTATCCTTTTGGAATCCTGCTCTTTACCCAAACAGTTTCGCTCATTTTCAAAGTAAATGTCGAAAATGTCCCGGCGCGAGTTAACTCACGCAGCGTGAGTTAACTCACGCTAGTGCAAATCTCATTTAACTCACGCTGCGTGAGTTAGCTCACACAAATTTAACACTAGCGTAAGTTAACATGCGTAAGGGCATTTTAATCATTTACTTTAAGAAGGAACAAATCTATTTGTGCAAAGAGCATAATTCATCCTTTTGAGTTAGTACCCCTAACCAATATCCCACTATCACGATAGTATATTGTCATAGCAAACACTTGTTTCACTTACATCATTATTACCATATTAAATACCATAGCATACACTACATTCAATTAAATTTGAACCCCAAATGAATTTCAATCCTTCTAAACCGAATTCAATCTAACCGATGACACCAACCGAAGGAATTTGATGGGATTTTCCCACCCGCGGTTAGCCTATGGTTCCTATTTTTCCATCCGCTGCCGACCAAATTCAACTGTTGTCCAACCTTAATTAGAACTTCCCGATGAGCAGTACAACTTCAAATTATGAAAGTAGTTACACAGTTGTTGGACAACCATGACCAAAAGTCAGTGTCTTCTACTACAGAACCCAATAGAATTTCGTCTAACATACTGACAACATTGCCAGTGACACAAAATGACAAAAAAAACACAACCAGTACTTAGATTATTGAGTTCCAACTTCCAATCTTCATCTTTCACTTACCAAACAGTTTCTGTCAAAAGTAAAATCCTCATCCAATAGAAAGTACTAAACTCTCACACTTTTTTCTTTGAAACTTTGAACTTAAACCAATATAGCAAAAGTGTATAGCTAGTACTATATACACGCGCCCCAAGAGCGTGCTTTTTGTCTGCTCAAAATGGGAAACAATGCATAATTTTAGCACAAAAAAAAGACTTTACACGCGCGTGGAAACATTGTACACTCAACTATGTCAAATTGTCAAAGTGATAAAAAGTAGAAAACATCACTTCCACATCATCCTAAACTCATTGCTTTGTTCTTTCTTTCTCATATTCAAATCCAAAGCCCGCCACCCTTTGTCCCCTTTAATTATGTTGCAAAATTCAAATCTCACTTTTCATTGTTCTCATTGCTTTCTTTTTTCTATTTGGGAACTATTGCTTTATTTATCTTTGTACTAAATTGAAGTTTGAGTTTGTATTTTAGTAGTTACTTTTTTTTCTTAGTATAAAGTTTAGTGATTAGTACTTAATAAAGTTTAGTACTTAATAAATTACTTTATTTATCTATTAAAGGAGCATAATTGTTTGTATCCTAACCAATATATACTGCAATGTTCTATTAAATCGAGTTATGTTTACAATGACATTTTAGTAGTTATTTTGTTGACTAAATATACGGATCCTTATTGGTATAAATTCTAAACATTTCAAAATAACAAAAAAGCATCCTCAAATATTTTTTTTAATAATTTTACAAATCAAACTGATTAACAAAAGACACATTTGAAGATCAAATTAACTAGCAAAATATAAATTTACAAATTTAAAAGACACATTCAAAGACTAATCACTAACAAAGAAGACACATTGAAATTCCCTATAAAAAAAGACACATTGAAATACATTTTAGTAATTTTTATAAATTAAAAGTAATATATCTTGGAAATAATATCTCATTAAAATTACTCTTATTCAATTTAGTCAAAAAGAAAATTAAATTATTTTCAATCAATAATAAGACATTATCTCAATATTCTACTATAAGGATCATTGTGAGAGAGAGACTCACTTTAAAGACCAAAATGATTGTTTTTAGTCCTTAGTTTAAGACTCCAACAATATAACAAATTGCACTTTCTCTTTTGGTGTATTTTTATTTTATCATACAGTTTTTATTTTGCTGTTAATTTGTTTCTTTATGTTTCTTAGATCATTCAAATGATGAAACTCTCAACTCAAACTCAAACTCCAACTTCATCTTGTTCAAATGTATCTCCATCAATTTCATCCACTACACCAATGTGTAGCAGCTCCAAAACCACCACTACAGGTTGTCTCACAGCCATCATGCGCAAGATTCTTTGTTCCGGAAACCTTCCAAAAGACTCGTCGAATCAAACCACAGAATTTGATTCAGCAAATTCTGTTCTAAGTGTAAATGATCAAAACTTCAACATTGCTGCTGTTACTCCTCCTCCTCCTATAGTGGCAAGGTTGATGGGTTTGGAATCAATGGTTGAGGTACCTTTTGCGTCGAAACCAGGTTCACTTTCGCGTAGCAAGTCGATGAATTCTTTGGATTATTTGGGAGAAAGTAATGGAAAAATTGAGAGTTTGCATCATAAGAGAGTTGGTTCAACATTGTCTTTTCGAGAGCCACCAACTTTTCAAATGAGTGAAAATGAGAGTTTTTTTGTGCTTAGCTTTGGAAATGAAGGTGAGAGTGGTAAAGGGTTGAAATCGAACGCGAGAAAAAAGCAAATGGGTAGTTCAGAATTGAAGGAGAAGAAGAACAAGAGAGAAATTGTTTATGATGAGAAAATGAGCAAAAAGGTGTCTAATAAACTTCAAGAAATCACGAACACTTCGCATCGGTTTAAGGCTTCTTCGTCTGAAATGAAGTGTTTTGATTCAGAAGCAGTTGAGTTGCTGAAGGCAAAGAATTGCAAGGAAGTTGGTGAAAGGATGAAGAAGAGAAGAATGAGGAAGAAGAGAACAAATTGTTATGCAGAAAAGAAGATAGAAATTGAATGCAAATCAGATGATTCTAGTCCTGTTTCTGTTCTTGAATTTGAGCGCAAGTCTTGTGTAGCAGGTTTGTTTCTTTTGCGAATTTGATGTGTTCAACCTTTTTTCTGATTTCTAGCTGCAATTGCTGTGTCGTGATCTTTCGTATTAAGTTCATGTTTAAATCGACTATGAGTTTGATGAAATCATAGTGTGCCGACACGAATTTAATCATACGCTACAGTTTGTAAAATCACGGTGTCACTGCGATTTTGTAAAATTCAGTGTCATTTCAAACATGTACTAAGCATAGTCTTTATCAAATGAGGCTGAAGCAACCTCAATTGCAGTCATATTGCGATCGGAAAGATATACAAAATCTTAATGTCGTGGACTAGATTGCCGCAACAGACCTTATCTTATAACATTGGTTGTTATAACATTGTGTTAATTGTTAATTTTTTTAATTTATTTTTTTGCAGGGATAGATTCTGTTGCAGTAGGTTTGAATCCAAGAAGAAAGTTGACACCAGAGCTTGAAACCGGCAAGCACATTCGTATGCGATCTGATGATAATTTGATGATTGATGAGAAGAAGGATAAGGCAATTGAGAGCAACAAATATGAAGGATCAAAGAAGAAAGAGAAGCACAGTTACAAGGAGTATGTAGATATTTGGGGTGAAGCATGCAGGCTAGTTGGAGATGAATTGGCTGGTTCAAAAAATCAAGTTCATGTATGGATGAATGAACAAAGTGAATTAGGAAGTATATGTGCTGATTTTGAGTCAGAAATTTTTGATCAATTGTTGAATGAAGTGGTAAGTCAACTTGTTGAGTAACTACTAACAAGTTGGTAACTTCAAAATTTGTAAAAAATATAAACCTTATGAATAAAGTGGTATATGATTAGACACCAGTTTACTTTATGACAATATTTCAAATTAACTTTTTCATTTGTATGTGAATGTATGGAATTACATTTAGTTTTGAATTTTTCTTCTTACCTGTGATAGAGAGAATACATTTTTGACTTGTGCCTTGATCATATTTACACCGACACGACACCGACAAATATAGCAATATCGGCATGTCAGTGTTCGTGTTGTATCCGATATTTGTGTCCGCACCCGTGCTTCATAGGGATTAAGCTATCAAGTGCTGCATCTTTTTTATTAAAAACTAATTTTTTTTTTATTCATTTATCATAGTATTGGTGTATATTGTTTTAGTAAAAAAAACAACTTTTGGATTTTTTTAAACCAGAGTTTAACTTTAACATTTCCCAAAATGATCATCTGAGAGATGCTTAATGCTTTTTTGACAAAAAATTCATGGATGTTTGTGCCTTGATCATCATTACAGAAAACATGGGATATGGATCTTCAAAGCCTGCAAAATTGTAGATTGACAATATCATTATTGTTTTGAAAATATAATGTTAAGGTAAAGATTCAATGACAGTTGACAGAGTTGGTCTGTTGAAAGAATTGGAATTCAAATTCATGACATACTAATATAATATGGCTCAAAGTCTTGACCATAGTAAAATTTAGTTGTGATAATAATATTAAAAATATTAATTATTGAACTCAAGAAGCAAAAAAAAAAGATGAATGCTGAGAATCATACTGTGACATAAGTCACAATATGAACTATGCTGAAAATGGAGTCATCACATAATGTAAAAATTCATAAGCATTCTCCACAAATGAAAAAATTTATATAGTTAGAAGGTAACATTAATGACCAAGTAAAATGACCTTGGGAATTGAGATCATAATAAAAGCATCTATATGCTTCACACTCACAAAGCTAGAGGCTAAATGTTGCATCCACTACAACAATAAAAGCTTCCTACGAGTGAATAAAAGCCAAGTTGTCAACCATAACTTTAAATACCTACAAAAGTAAATAAATTAGAGTAATGCTATGTATGAACATCATTTACATATTCCAATTGTAGTAACAACTTGTTGTTACTAAAGCAGACCGTGACCTTTCGGTCACATGACAACAACTTTACCAATTGCGCCAAGGTTACCCCTCTATTGGCATTTTACCATATTTTCTACAAAATGTCACATAAATATAATGAATATCTATAAAATTAAAAAGAAATCACACCACCGTCTTCTTATATAACATGCATAATAGTTCTGGCTAGGACGGAACATCGTCCGGATTATAGCATTGCAGTTGATATTCAACTTCAACACCTTGTTGATCAGATTCCAATGTTGGATCATCATCCTTCAAAAGTGAGCTAACCCAAGATTCCTGGCTTAATAATGCATAATGCTCATCAACATTCGATGCAGCAGCTATTTTTGAAGCATTGCTAGTATCGTCTAGGAAGCCGAAAGAATAAGATGTCATTATTTCATTGAGTTTATCACCGGGGATAGACCAATCTACCTTTCTATCAGTGGAGCGCCAATCAGAGAAGGCAGTAGAAGGGTCTAATGCAACTGAGATAGCAGAAGGAAGCTTGTAACTAAAGCTTGCTACGCTGCTGCGCTCCATAAAGCTCTGGCACCGCTTTGAATTGGTAAGTTCAGATGGGTAGCCACGCAGTTCTTGGCTCACATTCTGATGCACCAGCATGTCTTTCGAAGATTGTATCAAAGACTCGAAAATGTCTTCATGGTTATTAGGATTCACTCCGGCAAGCCTATTTGACTCTTCTAACATTGGCTTCGGCATATGGTGATTTTCGAGAAATTTCATGTCTAGATCAGTATTATCTCTAGCATTCAATGCAGTTTTCAATCTGTTGCTTGGCATCTGAAGTGTAGGGACTGTAGTATGAATCTGAGTCGGAGTCTGCCACATGGTTCCTCCTGCAGGAGATGATGTTGCAGACGGAGTCCAAGGCGGTGTCAACGAAGATTGTATCAAAGAAGACGGAGAGCTCAATGTCAAGGAATCCATTGCAGAAGAAATTGGTGAATTGGGATTTGATGTAGGTGAAGGCAAAGCAGAACTGGTATAAGCCTTCAACAGGCAAAGCTCCTCGGGTTTGTGAGCAAAGAAGCAAACTTTTCTTGTGCATTCAGTTTCATCCTTGCAAAACCTTATTCTGTATTTAGCAGGATGAAGCAAGGACTCAAAAACACCATGTGCATATCGACATGTATTCCTTCTACTGCATGATCCATTCTGAAATTCACGGCAATGGAAACAGCGGTAATAATATCTCTTCGGATCACGGCGTCTTGCGGTTTCCCCAGAATGAGCAAAGGGACATTCTGTCAAATCATAAGGAGCATTATCCCATGAGCAAAGCTTCACTTTGAATTTATACATCCTAAATTCATCTGTAATATATACTCTATTCTTTATGTCAGGTAGGGATCGATCGATCCGATAATCTTTCTTCTTAGTTTGAGGTCCACCTACATGTTGTTTCTGCTTCCCCATTTCGAAACCCGCTCCCTTAAGGCAATCTTGGTTCTGCTAAATTTGTTACAAAATCATCAATCACCAGGAAATTGGCAACAAGTATTAGTTTAATTTTTAAATGTTTAATATCATAGTTTATGCACAACAATAACTATTGCACATCCTTAGCATCCAAATGGCAAGACAATACAAAAAATTCTGGGATTCAACACTCTTGACAACTACACGTTCAGCTTGTTAATTTTATCGACCAACTGCATATTATATTGTTAGCTTAAAAACACAGCAATGGTTATTTTGTGTATCATCGAACCTTCTTTCTGTCTTGCAGAGAGTGAAAGAGAAAGCATGTTCTTCGATACACATTCATCAAGACTCTCAAGAAACACTTCTTAAGGAACTTTCTTAGCAACCAAGAAAACACATTGTAATCTCAAATACTTTAAGAAAAGATCAAATCTTTAGCCGAAACTCAACGAACCTCAAGAAGAATAAGAAAAGTACACTCTTAGTAAAACACTCTTAATAAGACAAACACAATTAATTCAGAACACACACTTTTTCAGGAACTTTCTTAGCATCCAAGAAAACATATCGCAATCTCATAATTTTAGAATAGATCGCATCTTTTGGTGAAATTCACTGACTCATCGTGAAGAATAAGAAAAATACATAAATCTAGAATTATAAAAGAAGAACTTACATAAGTAAACTGCACCAAAATTTGGTGAAGGTTTAGAAACTTGGAAAACAATGCAAAGGAAGAAGAGGAAGACTCTTTCAGTATCTTTTGTTGTTTTACGGTTTTGAGGTCAAAAAGAAAAGCCCACTGAGCTGCTACACTAGTCACTGCTAAATAGATCAGTTAAAGACAGCTCAAAAAACAGTTATAAACTGATATCAGTTCCAAATTTCATAGAGTTAGTTGAGTTGGTTTCTTGTTTTACAATCAAAGTTACTCTACATGAGGTGTATCTTACCTTATGATATAGGAAATATGTACTAGCATAAATACTAGCTCGAGAGTTTAATCTATCTGCGACCAATACAACTGTGCAGTTATGTCCCTTCGTCCAAATGTCTTGTTGAATATGAGGCATAAATACATGTCATCTTCATTGAAGTTCAATTATCTTGTTTCTCAATCTCTTAAACATGTAAACTTGAATCCAATATCATATATTGGCTCATTCAAGCATGGCCACACATTTCTAATGTCTCGCTCTTGTAATATATATCTCGTATCAGGTGAATGAATTGTGTAGAGACAATCCTTAAATTTGCGTTTTGAGGACAACAACTTTCTTGATTAGAGTTAATAAATATTCTGATCTTAATTTTGTGCTTTTGAATGAACAAAATGTTAGTACAGATTTAAGAAGGATTTATGAACACAAGTACTATAATCATCATTATACTTCACTAAAGAAGCATGCAACTAAAAAAATAAAAAATTATATGGCTGGAAGTAGCATGCAGAATCATCCATGGTACAAATGAAAGGATATATAAGATTACAGGACAGAGAAAAAGAAAAAAATTCCAATCAACAACAGCAACGAAGATATCTTCATTCTCAATCAAAATTCCAGAATAAAAGTTGTACCTTCTTCTAAGAGGTATATCAAATTATGCCAAAACATTTAGCAAGATCGTGCAAGAATCTCAAAAGCGCATGAAGCTAAAATATGAAGGAAGACACATGTGTCCTACACTTGCAAACATATGTAGTTTTTAACATTATATGAATATGTATGCATGACTCAGATTAAAATGAAATAGGAAAAAATAAAGCCACAAACATAACTAATAACAAAGCAAAAATTTAGGAAATTGAAATGAAATTGAAAATTGGAATTTGTATAACTATCAATCTCACTACATTAATCAAATTTCTCTTGGTTGCTGGAAAGTTACAACTCAATTTGAACATAACTAATAACATAGCAAAAATTTACGGAGAAGAAAATGGAACCGCATACTATATATCCTTGTAGTAGTAACAAGTTGTTACTGACGTAAAATATTTGCATTCTGTCCTAACTTTTGTATTATCGACATTTTACCATATTTTCTGAAAAATGTCACCGATATTTAATTAAAATCCAATGTTTTAAATAAACTCACAGGGGATCCAATGTCAAAGTTAACATTAGATTCAACCAACCATCTGCTCATGCTCCATGTACAATTTATCCGGCAAAGACAAAACCGCATCCAGATTATGGCATTGCAGTTAATCTTCAACTTCAACATAATATCGATCAAATTTCGTCGCGGGAACATCATTAGCAAGTGAATTAACCCAAGTTTCCTGGATCAAAAGTACATCTTGATCATCGATATTAGATGCAGCAGTTGAAGTGCTACTTCTGTTTCGAAGGCCGAAAGAATAAGATTTCCTCATTTTATTGAGTTCATAGCCGCGAATGTACCAGTCTAATTTTCCATTAGAGGAGCCCCAATCAGAGAAAGTAGAAGGCTCCATGGTAACTGAGGTAGCAGAAGGAATCAAAGAATTAAAGCTCACCCCGGTATTGCGTTCAATAAAGCTCTGGCTATGTTTTGAAAAGGCATCAACCCTGAATTGTGGTGATCCAATCCCATTTGAATTGGAAAGATCAGAAGGAAAGCCCCAATGTTGCTGATTTGTGTTCTGATGCACCTGCATTGAGGTCGGAGAATGTATCGATGACCCGAAAAAAGTTTTCAAGGTTAGTAGGATTCACTCCCGCAAGCCTATTTGAAGGGGACTGACGACTAAGGCAATTTTCAAGTTTGAGAAATTCAACGTTATTTCTAGCATTCAGTGCAGTATTAAATCTGCTTATTGGCATCTGGAGGGTAGGGACTGCAGCATAAAGCTGAATCTGAGTCTGCCACATGGTTCCAGCTGCAGGCGATGTTGTTGCCCATAGAGTCAAAGATGGTTTCGATGCAGATGTATCAAAGAAGACGGAGATCTCAATAAGAAAGAATCCATTGAAGAAGCACTAGGTGAATTTGAATATGATGTAGGTGAAGGCAAAGCAGAACCGGTAAAATCATACCACGGTCAAAGCTCATCGGGTTTGTGAACAAAAAAGCAAACTCTTCTGGTGCAACAGGTTTCATCCTTTCTAAGCCTTTTGTTCTATATTGACCAGGATGAAGCCAGCACTCAAAAATACTGTGTGCATATTCACAAGCATCCCCTTTACTGCATGATCCATTCTGAAATTCAGGACAAAGGACACAGGTGTAATGATATTTCCTCGGATCGCGGCACCTTGCATTTTCCCCCGTGTGGACAAAGGGGCATTCGGTCCAATCATGAGAATAAGCCCTTAGACAAGGCTTCACTTTGAATGCAAACATCCTAAATTCATCTGCACTATGTATCCCGTTCTTTATGTCAGGTTTGGATGGATCAATTGGATAATCATTCTTCTCAGTTAGAGGGGTAAACACATCTTGTTGCTGCTCCACCATTTGGAAACCTGCTTCCTTAAAGATATTGTCACTGTCATCAACATAAAAATCATCTTCACCTTCAAGTATTTCTTTTAGTATCTTTTTCCTTGAACCGGAGATACTATTAGACACCGAGACAATCAAGTCGCTACACCGCTTGCCATTCACATCAACAGAACTACCATCTGCAGGTGCATCAAGCAAAAGCTTAATAGCCTCGGCAGAAGCAGCCGAACAACCAGTAACAGCACAATGAAGAGCTGTACCGCTGTCTGAACCACAAGCTCGGCTAACATTGACACGACCGGTTCCAAGAATATAAGACAACACACCCTTGCTCCTAAACAAGCCAGCAATCATAAGAGGGGTCCTTTCTTCATAACTCATTTCCTTTGATCCAATCTTCCTTCCATACCACAATCCTACTTCATCGACATCATGTTTTCATTTTTCAACAGCATATGTGAAAGCCATTACATCATCTTTGGCTGAAAACTAAAGCAAAGCTGAAATCTTTTGATGAATTTCTTGTGTTCCATATTCATTTTCCCTAATCAAACTAGTTTGACAAGGTTTTCTATTCGCACCGTTGCACATGACTTTTATTTTATCAGTTTTTTTTTTGTCTTGCTCTCTATTATTATACAGAATTTGCAAAATTAACAGAGAAAACGTGTTTTAATATGATACTAAACCAGAGAGAATTTTACATATTTAAAGCATCAAAAAACAGAAAGGAAGCAGATAGGGAAATGGAAAGGAAGGATTCTGTTAAATTTGTTATAAAATCATCGATTCCAGGAAATTTGCAACAAGTATTGGTTTAATATCATAGTTTATCACAGTATTGTTTAATATCTTAGTTTGTGCACAAAAATAATTCTAAAAATAGACATAAACCTTAGTACTAGAAAAGAAAAAAAACAAAGCGGTAAACTGTGACACGTACAACTTCCAGAGTGAAAGAGAAAACATATTATTTTATACACGACGAAAAGAAAATGATTTAGGCATGCATTTATGAAAATACATTACTTTTTAAAAAAAAAAATAGAAACTCAGTATATGACAAACTGGTTTAGGAAGCATATGTGCTGATTTGAGTCAGAACTTTTTTATCAATTTGGAAGTCAACTTGTTGAGTAACTACTCACAAGTTGGTAACTTCAAAATTTGTAAAAAATATAAACCTTATGAATAAAATGGTATAAGATTGGACACAAGTATACTTTATGACAATATTTCAATTTAAAAAATCACGTGTCTCAAAATCAGTAAACTAGCATCCATTCAAAAAAAGAGAATGGTAGTAGTGTATTTATTTCCAAAAGAGTGGTAGTTTGATACGTATTTTCTACCTTGATAAAAAGCGAAAATGAAAAACATATGTGCTTCATAGTTACAAACCATAATTCAAGGCGTATGTTTGGATACATGTTTTCTTGCTGCAGTCGCACGACTGAAGGCCTTCTCACTATGAAAACCAGAGGCTACTATTTGCAGCTTCAACATAAACGTGATATTTCCCTGCGATTTTGGAACCTCCCACCGCATATTCAAACATACACGCAACAATTGTATTTCATCGCTCAAGCAAGCACACAACTATAGTGATGACAGTATCTATGAAACAATAATTCAAGGCGTATGTTTGGATACATGTTTTAACCAAATGAAGGGTGAGTTGTCATTTTTAACTTCATACCATTATAAGCATATGCATATTCATGAATCTTTGTATCACTATATTTATCACCATTCTCTTGGTTGCTGTAAAATGACAAATCAATTGATCATAACAAATAACATAACAAAAAATTAAGGGAAAAAAAAAAGGAACAATATACTAGTATTCTATCCATATTTTCTGCAGTGCCACCCAAATATATTAAATATCTATGAAGTTAAAAAAAAAATCACAGGTGAATAACATGTACAACTGCTCTGGCTAAGATGGAACATCATCCGGATTATGGCATTGCAGTTGATCTTCAAGTTCAACACCGTGTTGGATCGTCTTACTTCACAAGTTCATTAACCATACCTTCATATCTTGATAATCCATCCTGATCATCAACATTTGATGTAGCAGCCATTGTTGAAGTGTTGCTACTGTCACCCAATTCTAATTTTCTATCACGGGAGTGCCAACCGGAGAAGGAAGTTGAAGGCTCCAATGTAACTGAGGTAGCATCTGGAAGCATGGAATTAAAGCTCACCACGCGGCTTCTCTCGATAAAGTTCTGGCTCTGCATCGGAAGGGCATCATATCTTGGATTAAAAAATGGATCACCCCTGAACTGTTGTGATCTAACCACACTAGAATTGGTAAGCTGGGAAGGATATCTCTGAAGTTGTTGGTTCACATTCTGATACCCCTGCATTGCTGTTGGAGATTGTATCAATGACCCAAAATAGCCTTCAAGGTTAGTAGGATTCACTCCAGCAAGCCTACTTGACCCTTCTATCATTAGCTTCTGCATATGGTGATTTTCGAAAAAATTCCTGTCCAGGTGGGTATTATCTCTAGCATTCAATGCAGTATTCAATCCGTTGCTCGGCATCTGAGGTGTAGGGACTGTAGTTCGAATATGAGTCGGAGTCTGCGACATGGTTCTTCCTGCAGGAGATGATATTGCAGACGGTGTCCAAGGCGGCATCGATGAAGATTGTATCAAACCATACTGAGAGCTCAATGTGAAAGGATACCTTGCATAAGCACTTGGTGAATTTGAATATAATGTATGTGAAGGCAGAGCAGAACTGGTAGTAGCATTCAACAGGCGATGTTCCTCATGATTGTGAGCAAAGAAGCAAACATCTCTTCTGCATTCAGTTCCATTTCTGCAAAACGTTGTTCTGTATCGATCAGGATGAAGCACGGACTCAAAAACACCATGTGCATATTGACATGCATCCCCTTTCCTGCATGATCCATATTTCTGAAATGCATGACAATGGAGACATCTGTAATTATATTGCTTCGGATCACGGCGCTTAATGTTTTCCCCAGGATGAACAAAGGGACATTTTCTAAAATCATGAGAAGTTTTATCACAATGCTCCACTTTGAATCTATACATCATAAATTCATCATCTTGTTGCTGCTCCTCCATTCAAAACCTGCTCCCTTGAGCCAATCTTGTTTTTGCTAAATTTGCTACAAAATCATCAATTACTAGGAAATTAGCAACATGTATTGCTGTGATTTTAAATGTTTAATATCATAGTTTATGCACATCGGTAATTCTAATAATAAGAACAAACAATGGTAAATTATTGCACAACCTTATTAACAAAACAACCAAATAGCAAAACAATACAAACAATTCTGGGATTCTACACTCATGACAACTACACGTTCAGCTTGTTAATTTTATCGACCAACTGCATTTAATATTGTTAGATTAAGAACACAGGACTGGTTATTTTGTGTATCATCCAACATTGATGTATCAAAGCATATGAAAAGTTTTGTGTATCATCCAATCTTTTTTCTGTCTTCCAGAGAGTGAAAGTGAAAGCATACTCGTTCATACACATTCATCAAGACTCTCAAGAAGCCAGTACAAACAATTCAAAACACACCATTTTTGAGGAACTTTCTTAGCAACTAAAAAACACATTGTAATCTCAAATGTTTTTAGAAAAGATCAAATCTTTATCAAAAACTCAATGACACATCAAGAAGAATAGGAAAAATAGATAAAGGTGGAATCAAAAAAGAAGAACTTACATAAGCAAGGAAACAGCACAAAAACTTGGTGAAGGTTTTAGAAACAATGTTAATAAGACAGATACAAATAACTCAGAACACACCCTTTTTCAGGAATTTTCTTAGCAACCAAGAAAGCACATTGCAATCTCGTATAATTTTTGAAAATATTGCATCTTTAGGTGAAATTCATTGACTCATTGAGAAGAATAAGAAAAATACATAAATCTCGAATTATAAAAGAAGAACTTACATGAATAATGAACTGCACCAAAATTTCTTGAAGGTTTAGAAACTTGGAAAACAAGGCAAAGGAAGATGTGGAAGACTTTTTCAGTGTGTTTTGTTGTTTTATGATTTTGAGGTCAAGAATAAAAACCCACCAAGTTGCTGCACTAGTCACCGATTACCAGCTCCTCTTATAAGACAGATTTAAGTGCATCCAAGCCAAGTTCATCAGCTCAAAACAGTTAGGAAAACAGTTAGAAACTGTTATATCAGTTCCAGATTTCATAGAGTTAGTTGAGGTAGTTACTTGTTTTACAAGCAAAGTTACTCTACATGAGGTGCAGCTTACCTTATGATAGGAGCTCAAGATTTTAATCTGTTTAAGACCAATATTGTGCAGTTATGTCACTGCGTCCAAATGTCTTTTTGAACAAGAGGCGGTTATTTTATTTTTTAATATGAAAGTTCATACTATAACTGTAAAGATATTTCGTATCAAGCGAATGAGTTGTGTAGAGACAAAATCCTTAATTTTTCATTTTGAGGATAACAAACTTTCTTGACTAGAATTAGAGTAATGGTATATACAGTATATGAAAACCTCCCATTTACATATTACCAACAATTAGTTGATTTTACTAAAATAAGAGTAATTAAAAGTTGTGCAAATATACACAATCTAAGACCTCCCTAGGCAAAATTTTCCCTTGTATATATATAGTATTTTTCTGAATATAAATACATCTAAGTTATGTTATTTTATAACTCAATAATGATATTTTCAGGGAGAAAGACTGATAAAAGCTAAATCCAATAAGTTAAGCTTTCTGTAAATAATTTTCCTTGTGCTTGATAAACTTAACTATATTTTGACCCAAAGAACCAATGAATAAAAACTTCTTAAACCGAAAGTAGCATGCCGAATGATCAATGGTACATATGGCAGAACATATAATTAGATTAGAGGACAAAGATAAAAAAATCCAGTCAACAACAGCAACAAAATTAACAATCTAAACTAAAAAACAGCCATATCAGATTACACTAAAACATTAAACAAGACAATGCAAGAATCTAAAAGGCATCAAACTATAATATGAAGCATTCATCAGTCTCACTACATAAATCACAGTTCTCTTGCTTTCTGAAAAGTACAACTCAATTTGAACAACAAAGCAAGAAAATGGAACCATATACAATACCCTAGTAGTAGTAACAAGTTGTTGCTGATGCAAAATAATTGCATAACTTTTGTATAATTGAAATTTTTCTGCAAAATGTCGCCTATAAATAATCGATATCTCTAACATAAAGAGAAAAAAAATCATAATCCCTCCGGTCCTTTATACAAGATACAAAAGTGAGAATTATTTTGGTCCTTTTTATAAGAAACATTGACCAATTTTAAAGGGTGTTTGAAGCTAAATTTTA